>Ga0272442_10005213_pt1 | contig 17472 bp, 12 predicted proteins | sample SSMForm2O_FD_200262 | JGI IMG/M metagenome (GOLD analysis project Ga0272442, IMG submission 200262) | Marine sediment archaeal communities from Little Sippewissett salt marsh, Falmouth, MA, United States - SSM-Form-2O | ecosystem: Environmental > Aquatic > Marine > Wetlands > Sediment ... | reverse complement strand
CCGGCCGACGCGGTCGGTTCTTCCACGGAGACCACGTCAAGCGGATTCGCCTCATCCGCCAACTCAACGCGTCCGGGTACACGTTGCGGGCCATTCGCGAGACGTACCTCCGCCGGCGGTAGGATCCATCCGGGGCGCGAGCGGGGGGCTTTCCTCGTCGCCCTGGGCGGCATAGAATGCACCGAGCATGGCCAAGAGGCTCGTCAAGATTTCGCTGGCGACGAAGTTCCGCCTCCTGTTCGGAGTGGCGGTGCTGGGGATTATCGCCGCGGCGCTGGCCGTGCCGTGGTACTTCATGACCGTCCTGGCCGAGCAGGGCGTCCAGCAGCCCGGCTCGGAGTTGACGCGTCTGCGTCTGAACGAGTGGCTGCGGGCCCACGCGAAGGACGCCACGGCCAGCGAGGACAAGGCCAGCCAGGTCGTCGAGCTCTACACGGCCGGCGAGAAGACGCCCGCGCGGACGGGCCCGTCCGTCATCGTGCTGGTTCCGGGGCGTACGGGCGGCCGGGCCCTCGATTCGATCGCGCGCAAGGTCCAACGGGCCTTCGCCCGCAATGCCGACCAGGAGTTGGCCATCGTCGAGGACGAGGACTCCCGCGGCGAGAGGACCTACCGCGGGTTCCGGGCCGTCCGCGTCGGCAAGACCTGCATGAACTGCCACGGTACGACGGCCAAGGCCGAGCTGCGGTACCAGGTCGGGCAACTGGTCGGCATGATCGACATGACCCTGCCCGGAGAAATCGCCTCCGGGCCCCTCGTCTGGTGGACGCGCGGCGCGTTCATCGTCGGGGCGGTGCTGGCCAGCCTGTTGGCGTTCGTCCTGTTTGCCCTCATCAGCCAGCGACTCGTCCTGAGGCCCATGCGAGAGCTTCGCGAACTCGCCGACCGCGTCGCCGAGGGAGACCTGACCGTCCGCAGCACGATCCGGACGGAAGACGAGCTTCAACGCCTCGGCGAGAGCTTCAACGAGATGCTCGACGCCATCGGCGACCAGCACGGGAAACTCCGGGCCGCCAACCGCGCGCTGGACCTCAAGCTCCGCGAGTTGGCCGAGGCCAACGTGACTCTCTTCCGCGCCAATAAGGTCAAGACCGAGTTCCTCACCAACGTCTCCCACGAGTTGCGAACGCCACTGAACAGCATCATCGGCTTCGCCGACCTCCTCGCCGAAAGAGACGACGAGCGCGTCCGGCGGTACGGGCAGAACATCTCGACGGCCGCCAAGAACCTCCTCAGCATGATCAACGATCTGCTCGACATGGCGAAGATCGAGGCCGGCAAGGCCGACGTGCGACTGGACAAGGTCTCCGTCACCGACACGTGCGAGACGCTGCTGGCCCTGATGGCGCCGCTGGCCGACAAGAAGAGCCTCCTGCTCCGCGCCGAGCTGGACCCCAAGCTGCCCATCGTGGTCACCGACGGCGGCAAGCTTCAGCAGGTCCTCTACAATCTGCTGTCCAACGCCGTTAAATTCACGCCCGCCGGCGGGCGGGTCGTCCTGACCACGGCCATCGAGGTCGGCGGCCAGGGCCGCGAGCCCGAAGAAATCTCCGTCAGTGTCTCCGACACGGGACCGGGCATCTCCGAGGCCGACCAGGCCCACGTCTTCGAGCAGTTCTACCAGGCCGACCGCGCCCTGACGAAGGAGTCGTACGGCACCGGGCTGGGGCTGGCAATCGCCAGGGACCTGACGGGCCTGTTGGGCGGCCGGCTGATCCTCAAGAGTTCGCCCGGCCACGGCGCGACCTTCACCGTCCACCTGCCCGTCGGGGGCCCCCAGGCAAATGACACGGCGTGAGGCGCAGGAGCACGCGCGGGGGGCGAGGGAAGAGAAGCGCGGCGGGCAAGCCCGCCCGCTAAGCTCAGATACGACAGACAGTTGTAGCTGGAGGCAAGGCGTGCGGAACCCCGATTAGCGGGCGGGCTTGCCCGCCGCGATCCTTCGAGGGAGAAAACGCGTCACACGAAGACAAGCCCCAAACACCCCCCGCCGCCGCTAGAGCCGCCCGAAAGCGCAATCGACTGCCATACCTGTACTTATCCCGAATGAAGACGGTGATCCGATTGTCCATCTCGCCACGAACGCGGGGGGTTATGCCTCCTCGGGGGTGGTGTGCTCGACGTGCTTGTCGAACAGGGCGATGTCCTTGGCCAGCAGGTCCGGGTCGTCGCCGGGGAAGACGCCGATACAGACAACGTCCCCGTCGCGAACGCAGCGACTCAGCGTATCGAAGGCCTCGTCCACGGGCCGGTTGCCGCCGGCGAAGACCTTGTAGTGCACAGCCGGGCAGGGCAAGGTCGCGATGACTTCGAGCATGGCCGCCCGGTCGTCCACGGACCACTTCTCCCCGACGTTGCTGTGGGCCGGGTTCGAACTGCGGTCGGTGGGGTTGTAGTGGCAGCACATCTGGAAGTCGGGCCGGACGTGATCGCGCACGTACGCGTGGGCATCCGCGCGATGCCCGGCGAAGCCCGCGGGAACATGCCAGCTCCGCATCAGCTCGAGCGCCTCGTCGAACAGCTCGAACTGCCCCGTCGCAACCCAGTAGTCCGTCGCGCCACCGTGAAGGTACATGCCCGCCGCGCCCATCTCGCCGGCCCGGCGGATCCATTCGCGGTGAACGCCGGGGTCGTCCGGCTCATAGACGACCTGGGCGAACCACTGGATCGTGCCGGCCTGGGCGCGGTATTGGCGCAGAACGCCGAGGATGTGCTCGTCGGTCCGCATGAAGGCGGTGTTGATGCCGGCTGCCGCGGCGGCGTGCAGGAACTCGCAGATCCGGTCGGTCGTGAAGTACTCCCGCATCTGGCGGTCGCGCTCGGGGCTCTGGTGGGAAAAGCCGCTGAACGGGTTGCCTCCGACGACCAGCCGGGACACGTCGATGCCGCCGATTTGTGTCGTGCGCATCGACGGCTCAATACCAGACCATCACGAGCAGGTTGGGCTCGGGACGTTTGCCCTCCATCGTGCCGATCACGTGCCCGACCTGCTTAACCTCGATCTGGTCGCCGTCGATCCAGTCGTTGATCTGGTTCTCCATGAACTCGAGCGAGGCGATGGCGATCTTGGAGTGGAACACGCGGAACCGCGTCGCGCCGGAGCCGTCGGCGTTCAGCGCCCGCCGGTATTCTTTCTTCTCGGCCAAGTCGCCCCCGGCGACACCGAAGGCCTTGACCCCGCCGGGAACGAAGCCCGATTCCTCCGACGAATCCACCAGGCTGATCGGTTCCTCGTCGTCGCCGGCCAGGCTGATCGGCTCGTCGTCCTCCAACTGCACGGGCTCGTCGTCCGGTTCAAGAAGGTTGTCTTCTGCCATCGGGTTTCTCCTGCGCTCCACGGGATTCGCTTGCGGCAAGACAGACGTTGAGTTGCTATTATAGGCCCCTTCGCCTCGGGGTCAACCGCACCCGGGCGTACGGAAGGGTTGCGGCTGATTTCGTAGGACGCGCCGATGGAGAACCCCACGAGCACTTGGCGGGTTGAACCTACAAGATGGGATCGGACGGCCGGTCGCGCCGGTGCCCGAAAGGCCATGCGGAAGGACAAGCTTTTCATTTTGGTGATCTTTGCCCTGGTCGTCGGCGCGGCCATCGGGTTACAGCAGTTCGACTGGTCCGCGCGGGGCCCGGAGGTTCCCCTGACGCCGCTGCCCGGCACCGCGCCGGGCCCGGCGGGACCCCCGCTGAGGCCCGTAGACGTTCGGCAGTTCCGAGGGTTCTCCCTCCAGTTGCAGAGCGCCTCGCCCACGTACCCGTACGAGCAGTACGTCCGCGAGATCGCCGCGACGGGCGCCAACACCATCAATTTCGTCGTGGCGGCCTACCAGGAGAACTGCGACTCGACCAGCATTTTCGTCGAGGCACGACGGACGCCGTCCGACGAGCGCCTCGGAAAACTCATCGAACACGCGCACCAGCAGGGCCTCCGCGTCGTCGTCATGCCCATCGTGCTCCTCGAGAACCCCCGCGCCGGCGAGTGGCGAGGCAAGATCAGCCCGAAAAACTGGGACGACTGGTGGGAAGACTACGACAATTACATCCTCCACTACGCCCGCGTCGCCCAGGCCGCCCGCGCCGAGGTGTTCGTCGTGGGCTCCGAGCTCGTCTCCACCGAGCGAGACCACGTCGGCCGATGGCGAGGCCTGATCCGCCGCGTCCGCAAGGCCTTCGCCAAGCACCTGAGCTACTCCGCCAACTGGGACCACTACCGCCCCGTCTCCTGGTGGGACGACGTCGATATCATCGGCATGACCACCTACTACGACCTCACCGAGGGCAAGAAGCCCACCATCGCCAGGCTCCAGGCCAGTTGGCGGCCCATCCGCAAAGAGATCCTCGACTGGCAGAAGACGATCAACCGTCCGATCCTCTTCACGGAGGTCGGCTGGCCCAACCAGGTGACCTGCGCCCAGTACCCGTGGGACTACACGCGCAACCCGGACAAGCCCGACCCGACGGCCCAGGCCAACTGCTTCGAGGCGTTCTTCCGCACGTGGATTGAGGACAAGGCCGTCGCCGGCTTTCTGGTCTGGGAGTGGCGAAACCACCCGAACCAGAAGCTCGGCCCCACCGACACCGGCTACGTGCCGTGCGGCAAGCCCGCCCTGCAGGTGATCCGCAAGTACTACCAGTCTGCCGAGGCGGGCTCAACGCATCCGGCCGGCACACCGGCCACGGCGCCGGCGAGCGCACCGGCGAGCGGACAGGCCAAGTCGAGCGGATAGCCCCGGCGGTCCGGGCCCGGATGCTTCTGCGCATCGGCGCGGCGGCGTCGAGTCGCTATCATGGGGGGATGCTCAAGAGATTGGCCCTGGTGATTTCCCTGGCGGTAGTTTCCGGCCCGTTTCCAGCCGGCGCGGCGGCGCTGCGCGGGTTGGCGGCGGGCTCGAAGAGCTGCTGGGCCGTCGGCGACGCCGGGTGCGTGCTCCGCAGCAACGACGACGGGCGAACCTGGCGGCGCGTGGCGGTGCCGGTCGAGGCCCATTTCCAGTCGGTCGCCCTCGCCGCCGGGCAGGTTCTTTTGTTCGGCGGCCAAGCCGTCTCGGGGCACCCCGCCGCCCAGGGCCGGGGCGTCCTGCTACGCACCACCGACGGCGGGCGAAGCTTCCGGGCCCTGCCCGCCACGCCGGCGGGGTGGCTCTACGGCGGCTGCCTCGCCGGCAAGACGGCCGTGGCGTACGGGCAGTCGTACCCTCTGGGCGCCGGGGGCGTTGCCTGCACGATCGACGGTGGGCGGCGGTGGTACGCCGCCGCGGTCACCGGCCGGGGGTTCCTGCTGGCCGGCGACTTCCACTCCCCGCGGCACGGGTGGTTGGTCGGACAAGGCCGGCGGATCGTGCCCCTTCGCGACCTCCGCGAGCCGGGCTCGGCCCCACCGCCGGCACCGGCGGGCGGCACCCTTCGGGCCGTGCGCTACGCCGACGACGAGACATGCTGGGCCGTGGGCGACAACGCGACGGTGCTTCGTTCCCGGCCGCTGCCGCAGGCCTGGGACCCGTTGGCCGTTGGGCTGCCACCGGGCGCGCGGCGCTGCGCCGACCTCGAAGCGCTGGCCCTGGCGGGCCCCCAACGCGCGTGGGTCGGCGGCGGGCTGCTCGCCGTCGTCGCCCATACGGACAACGGCGGCGGACGCTGGACGCTCCTGCCCGCGCCGACGCCCGGCGGCCTCCACGCCCTGGCCCGAACGCCCGACGGGGCCCTGCTCGCCGCCGGCGACGCCGAACGCATCTGGCGAAGCGACGACGACGGAAAGACCTGGACCCTCGTCCACGGTCCCCGGCGGACCGACGTGCTCTTCGTCCTGGCGGCGGGCGATCGCAGCGCGGTCCCGGCCATCGTCGCCCACGCCCTCGCGGGCGACTCGGTAGCCGTCCTGTTCGCCACGCACTACTCCGGCGGTCCCGGGACGCCGGGCGACCAGCCGCTACGGGCCGCCGCGGCCCGGGCCGGCGCCGACGGCATCGCCACCCTCACCGAGTTCGCCTCCGTCGCCGGCGCCCCCGCCGCGGCGACGTGGTCCGAGGCCGACATCCTCCGCCGCTGGTCCGTCGGCCTGGACACCCCCGCCCGGGGGGAGATGCTCCGCCAGATTGTCGCGGCCATTCGCCTCTTCCGCCCGACCGTCCTCGCCGTCGGACCCGACGCCCCCGGCGCTCGCGGCCGGCGGGGGGAGAACCACCTCGTCTCCCGCCTCGCCCAGCAGGCGGCCTCGTCGGCGGCCGACGCCAACACGATGGCGGACCTGGCTCGCGTGGGCCTGGCCCCTTGGCGCGTCCGGCGCGTCTTCGTCGGCCTCGCCGCCAACGAGCGGTGGACCGCCCCGTGGCAGGGGCCGCCTCGCGTCGGTCGCGAGCAGGTGGCCGTGGCCCTGCCCGGCGAACGTTTCCCCGCCGACGGGAAGCTGCCCCTGGGCCTGCTCGCCGCCCGGGCCGTATGGCACCTGCCCGGCACCGGCCTGCTCGATCGTCCCGGCACGGCCGGCGCGTACCGATGCGCGTCCGTCCCGCGTGCGGTTCGCCTGTTCACGACGGGCCTCGGCCCCGGGCGGCTGGTGCTGTCTCGCGGCGAGCCCAGCCGGCGGATCGTCGCCACCTGTGCGTACCTGCGGGCGGCCATCGCACAGGGGCAGATCTACTCGGCCGCGACGGACCTGATCGCCCAACTGTCCCGCGACCCGGCCGCCGACGGGGCCGCCCTGCTCGCCGACCGCCTCCTGCTGTGCTGGTGGCGCCTCTTCGACGAAGGCAAGCTCGTCGAGGCCGACACCGTCATGACGAAGTTCATCACGCTGGGCAAGAGCCACCCGCGCTACGAGTCGATCAGCCTGCTGGTCCTGGCGACGGCCGCGTCCGGTGAGTACCAGGCCCAGCTTGCCACGCGAGGCCGGGCCAAGCCGATGAAACTCGCCACGCTCGAACGCGCCGCCACGGGCTTGTCTCGCTGGCCGGTCTGGAGCCTCTGGGCGCCGGGGCGCATGCTCCACGCCAAGGCCCTCGCCGCCGCCGGACAACTCCCCCAGGCCCGTTCCGTGCTGGCGGGGCTCTCTCGCGAGCCCTACGCCTGGCCGTGGCGACGCTGCGCGCTGCTCGAGCTGAACGAGCCGGCGACGTTGGAGACGGCCCTTCAGGGCCGACGGCGTCTGGCCGCCGCGTTCGTCACCGAGGCCGGACGCCTCGACGGAGCGCTCACCGAGGCCGCCTGGAACCGCGCGCGACGCGTTCGGCTTTTACGAGCCGGCGAGGTCACCCCCGACGGCGAGCGTCCGGCCTCCCGCGCCGCGCGCCGCGCGCCGAGCCCGAGCCTCCAGGCGGTGCGTTCGGCCGGCGGGTTCGTGATCTTCGCCCTGCGACTACCGAACGCCGAGGGGCGCTCCTGGCGGGTGGACCTCGCCGTCGACGCCGATCGCGACGCGTGGACGCAGATCGTCCTGCGCTGGGACACGCGTGGCACCCAGGGGGCCCGGTTGGCCCTGCGTGGTGGCCCGGCGGCGGACCTCGGGCGGCGGGGGTTCCAGATCGCCGGCCGGCAAAGCCAGGACGAGTGGACCTTCGAGCTTGGCGTCAGCGCCAGGCTCTTCGCCCCGCGCCCCGCGCCGGCGGAGCTGTGGCATGTCCAATGCATCGCGACGGCCCGCGACGCCGCCGGCGAGCGGGGGTACTTCTTCCAGCCGCAGACCGACCGGCGTCTGCTGCCGGAGCGGTATGGGCTGCTGAAGGTCCCGGCGCGCGAGGGGCTCCCGCCGGCGCGGCGCGGGGGCCCGGGCGTCAGAGCTCTCGGGAGATGACCCGTTCCCACGGCACCTGGTCGAGGGCGAACCGGGCCGAATCGGCCAGGGCCGCCGAGGCCACGTCGTTGGCGTCGTCGTCGGGCACGACGGCGAGGACCTTCACCCGCCCGAGTCGCGCGATGCGGTCCGCTTGGGTCTGCATGCAGGCGTCGACGTCTTCCTCGGCGGCGGTGTCTGCCCGGTAGCGGTTGACGACGGCGCCGGCGACGGCAAGGCCGGCGGAACGCGCGGCGTGGATCGTCAGCAGCGCGCCCTCGACGGCCCCGGCGCCCGGGCGGACAACCAACACGACGGGCAGGGCCAGCAGCTTCGCCAGGTGAATGGACCAGAACTCGTCGGTGATGGGCCCGAGGATGCCTCCCGCGCTCTCGACGACGACGGCCTCGCACCCCTGCGACAGGGCCTCCCAGGCGTCGAGGACGGCCTGGCGATCGGCGGGGGTTCCCGGCGGCGCCGTGGGCAAGGCCGTGCGGATCGGGGCGATCTCCGACAGCGCGTGGGGCGACTCGGCGCAGGCGGCGAGGAAGTCGGCGGCGCCACTGACGAGCCCGCCGCGTCCCGGCCGGCAGGCGGTGGCCACGGGGAGAAAGACTTCCACGCGGCGCCCGGCGCGGCGCAGGTGGCGGGCGACGCCACCGGCGACGAGGGTCTTGCCATCTCCCCGTCCGGCGGAGGTGACGAACAGGCCGGGCACGGTCGCCACGGCGGGCCAGTCGGCGACGTCGAAGCCAAAGGCCGCGGCGCCGTCATCGGTCATGGGGCGCTTTCCTCGGTGCCCGGCAGGGCCTCCCGACGAGCCTTGAGACGAACGGGCGTGCCGAAGCCCGCGCCGAGCACGTCGCTCGCCCGACCGTGGTTGACGGCCACCTCCAGACGCCCCATCGAGTTGAAGAGCATGACGACCTCGCCCTCGGAAACGAACCCGTATGCCGCCTGGAACATGCCGGTGTCCCGGTCCCCGCACAGGCCCCGAATCGTCTCCAGGTTCATCCAACGCCCCCGAACCAGGGCCTCCGTGATGTTCGTGATCAGGTTGCCGAAGGAGTCCACGTGGATCACCTGCCCGATGATCTCGTCGTCCGTCTCCTCGCAGGGCGGCAGGTCGAGCAGCCGGTATGTCTCCGGCTCGGGGCCGAGCTGCTCGACACCCAGGCCGTTGAGCAAGTTCGCGGCGATCGGCGCGAACACGTCTCGCCCGTGGAAGGTCGTCGAGGCCGGGAACGGCGGCAGAAAGTTCGGGTTGCGGACGACCACGAGCGCCTCGGCCGGACCTCGCTCGGCAATCGCGGTGATGACCCCGTTGTCCGGAAAGACGAAGGTCTGGCCGTCGAATCGCCCGACGAGAATCCGCCGGTCGGTCCCCACGCCGGGATCGACCACCACGACGTGTACCGTGCCGGGTGGGAAAAACGGCGCCGATTCGCCCAGCACAATCGCGGCGGTCAGGATGTCGTGCGGAGGGATGTCGTGCGAGATGTCCACGACCTGCGCCCGCGGGCAGATCGAGAAGATCACGCCCTTCATGGCACCGGCGTACGCCTCCCGCGTGCCGAAGTCCGTCAATAACGTCGCCAAGGCCTGCTTCGCCATAGATGTCTCCCGTCCGATGCGAGCGCCGCCGCGCCGCCTGCAAACCCGACCACCACAGCCTTGCCATGCAACCGCGCCGCCGGCCGCCTATAATACGCGCGGCATGGACGTCCCGGAAGAAAAACTGCTCGCCGCACGCCGGCACATGGTGGACCGGCACCTCCGCGGACGGGGCATTCGCGACGAGGCCATCCTCGCCGCCTTCGCCGAAATCCCCCGCGAGCGGTTCGTCCCCGAACGCCACCTCGGCGAGGCCTACGCCGACCACCCGCTGCCCATCGGCCATGCCCAGACCATCTCCCAGCCCTACGTCGTCGCCCTGATGATCCAGGAGCTTGGGCCCAGGCCGCATCACCGCGTGCTGGACGTCGGCGCCGGCAGCGGCTACCAGACGGCCATCCTCGCCAAGCTCGTCGCCCACGTCTACGCCGTCGAGCGGATCCCGGCGTTGGCCGATCGGGCGGCCGCGAGCCTCGCGGGGCTGGGCCTGACGAACGTGACGCTGCACACCGCCGACGGAACGCTGGGCCTGCCCGAGGAAGCGCCCTTCGACGGAATCATCTGCGGGGCGGCCGGGCCCGACGTGCCCGCCTGCTGGCTCGGACAACTCGCCGAAGGCGGGCGGATCGTCCTGCCCGTCGGCGGGTGCCACGTCCAGAACCTGCTCGTCCTCGAGAGGCACGGCGAGAGAATCAGCCGCCGGGAGCTGTGCGACGTTCGTTTCGTGAAGCTCATCGGCCGGGACGGCTGGCCCGAGTGAGGCGCCCGGCGAGAACACGCGGCACAGCAGCAAACGCGCGGGGCAAGCCCCGCCGCGAACCCGCATATTTCATAAGGGTATAGATTGCAGTGCTTTGGAAGATCACGGGCCCGCGGCGATGTGCGGATGGGCTCCCGGCGTCGGTCGGTGACAACGGCGCGAACGCGGCGGGCAAGCCCGCCCGCTAAACGCATATACGATAGATATTTGTAGCTTGAGGCAGGTCGTGCGGAACCCCGATTGGCGGGCGGGCTTGCCCGCCGCGTTTTCCGCGGACACCCCCCCGACTGCCACACGAGAATGACCCCCGATGCGCCCTACTCCAGCGACGGGCGAACCACCTCGCCCCGGGCCTGGGCGTCGGTGTTCTCGTAGGCCCCGAAAAACTCGGTGTTGCAGTCCAGCCAGAGCGTGACGCGGTGGAGGTCCGCGTCCGGGAGCTTCACGCCGTAATGGCCGGGGCCGAGGTACTTCCGCAACCCGGCGGCGCGGGCGCCGAACCGCCCGGGCACGCTGCGCGAGCCGCCGTGGATGCCCATGCGGATCGAGCCGTTCGAGACGTGATAATACGAGCCGTACTTCGGCGCGAGGCTCACGTACGATCGCGTCCATCCGCCCTTGACGAGCTCGCCGCCGAGATCGAGGGCCTTCTTCCTGCGATGGCAGTCGAGACAGTGGCGGTCGAGGACCGGCTGGACGAGGCGGACGTAGCTGAAGGGGTTGGACCCGTCGACGCCGGGGCGGATCGCCGACGGCGCACGGCGTAGTGCCAGCGGCGTCGGGGCGCCCGGCGCCGGGGCGCGTCGCTTCGGTTCGTGGCAGCCCTGGCAGCTCAGCAGGCGCCCGGGCTGGATGTAGGTCCCCGAGCGCATGGACTGCACGGCCAGCCCGTCGGCGCCCAGCGCCTGGAAGTAGACCAACTTGCCGGCGGGGGCGCGGAAGTGGGCGCTGCCGTCTCGCTCGACGGGGACCGTGCCGAGCACGCACCGGGCGTTCGTCTGGTTGCCCACGCCGATGCGAGGGCGGTTCGGCGCCGGCGTGGTCTTCGGCAACACCTGGATGATGCGTAAGGCGGTGATTCGGGTCCCCGCCGGCCAGTCGAAGTCGCCGTCGTAGACGTTCATCAGGGCGAAGGTGCCCATCGCATCCCGGCCGGCGGGGGCCCCCGCGACGCGCTGGTCGGGAATCATCGGCGGCCGGGGTCGCGACGCCAGCGGGATCGGGCTCACCGAGGCGATCGACGCGTCCCGGTAGATCAGCTCCCGGTTGCCGAATGCGTCGAGCAGGTAGAGCCCGTGGTTTCGCGCGGCGCGGTCGTAGGCGCAGAGATAGTAGGTCTCGCTGAGCGGCCAGGCCGTGCCGTACCGCATGCCCCGCCGCGGGTTCGTCTCGGCCTCGGGGAACGGTGCCTCGGGCGTGAGGCGCTTCAGTTGGCTCATCGCCCCGTCGTCCTCGAGGGACTCATCGATCACCACGAGCGACCCGAAGGCGTGCCCGTGGTGGGCGCCGGTCGTGGCGACGTACTTGTGCGAGCCGGGAATCGCCCGAATGCTCATCTCCATCCACGGGCGCCGCTTCCGCCCCGTGGGGTAGTTGCCGTGGAACGACCGCGGGTCTCGCCCGTCCGGGTAGCTCACCCAAAGGTGGTGCGCGACGTTCGTGTCGCGGTCCACGTAGTCCCACCGCGTGTAGACGAGCCGCCCGTCGTGCGCGACGCTCGGGTGCCACTCGTGGGTCTCGTGGAAGCTCAACCGGCGGATGTCCCCGCCGTCGGAAGCCATCATGCACAGGGCGTAGGTCGGGCAGTGGCGCCCGCACCGCAGGTATCCCCCCCGGCGCCCGGAGACGAACACGATCCGCCCGTCCGGCAGGAAGCACGGGTCGAAGTCGTCGGCGTCCCCGTCGGTCAACTGCACGAGGCCCGTCCCATCCGGGCGGCACTTGAAGACGTGGTAGCTGATCTCCGGCGACCAGGTATAGGTCTTCGTCGCCTTGGCCTGCGTGTAGGCGAAGAGGACCTCCCGCCCGTCGAAGGACACCTCGGGCGAGAGAAACGACCCGCCGGCGAGTGTCTTGCCTTTCAGTCGCCCGGTGCCTACCACGGCGTCGGCCAGCAAGTTCGTGAGCTTCGGGGCCGGGCCGAACGGATCGCTCAGCACGAACAGCCCCCCGCCCGGGCGGGCGTTGCAGCCGTAGTACTGGTCGCACATGTGGAACGGCCCGGACGCGTCGTGGCGCTTCACGAACAGCAACTTGTCGAAGGTCAGCAGCGGATTGGCGAAGGCGATCCGCCGGCGTAGCGCCCGGGCCTTATCGAAGAGGGTGCGTCGCTCGGCGGTCGCCTCGACGCCCACGGCCGCGGCCCGGCGGCGGAGGCGGTCCAGCTCGCCGGCCTCGCGGGCCAGCGACGGCGCGTCGGCGCGGGCGGACAGGTCGCCCAGCAGCGCGCCGGTCCGGCGGAGCACGACGTCGAGCCCGTCGCGATCGGTCGGCAGGATCAGCGCCTCGGCTCGCAGCGTCTGGTCGGCGAGGCGAGCGAACTGCGCCCGGTGGGCGATGTCGTCGGCCAACTGCGCGAACTCATTCGGCGGCGAGGCCGGCGAGCCTCGGCGCGCGGGGGCGGTGCGACCGGCGAGCTTGAGCCCCGTGATCTTCCTCGCGGCGACGACGGCCCCCCATCGGTCCGGCGCCGGCAGGGCCAGCGTCACGCCGATGGAGACGTCCCGCCGGTAGACGCGCCACGGGTAGTTCCGGCCGGAAATGACCGTGTCGATCGACCCGCAGGGCGTCCAGGCGCCTTCGAGCCGCAGCCGCTCCGGCGTGGCGGGCCCCTGGAGGCAAAGGTACACCACACCGGCGGCCTGGACCGTGCCCGTGAACGGGCCGGTGTTCTTGTGCTCGTGGCTGGTGAAGGCCAGCCCGCGAAGCGGTTCGGGCACCCTCGTGAAGGTGTACGAGCGGTTCGGGTGGATCGGCGCGGACTCGGCCAGGGCGCCCAGGGCGATCGGGCGGGTGCCCCGGACGGCCAGGACCGCGCCGCGATCGGCCGCCCGCAAGGTACCGCCAGCGCCGCCGGCCGCCAGGGACAGCACAGCGGCGACCCACACGTTTGGATTCGGTCGGCTCATGGGGCAGTCCTCGCGGGCAAACGGCCCGGCGTTCGACGCCCCTGATTCTACCGCGATCCAGCCGATCGGCCAAGCCTCCTCGATGCGCCCGGCATACGGCGCGGGGGGGGTTGACAGTCTCGCCCGGGGCGGTATCATCGCCGACGGTCTCGATAATATTGGGAACACGATAGGGAAGGCACAGCATGCGAATCGTACTTACTACGGCGTTGCTGGGGGCTCTGGTCTGCGGAGGGTGCAAGAAGAAGGCCCCGGAGACGGTGGAAGCCAAGCCGCCGGCGCCGCTGGCGGGCAGCAAGATCGAGCCGCTGACGCCGCCGACGCTGGGCGGGGTGACGCCCATGCCGGGTGTCGAGCCGACGCCCGCCCCGGCCCCGGGCCCGGCGAAACCGACCCCCCTGACCCCGTTGGCGCCGCCGAAGACCGTCGCCAAACCGGCGCCCGGCGCGCCGCAACGGTTCTACACCGTCGAGAAGGGCGACACGCTCTGGAAGATCGCCGTCCGCGTCTACGGCGACGGACAGAGATACCGCGACATCCAGGCGGCCAACCCGGGCCTCGTGCCCAACCAGATGAAGATCGGCCAGAAGCTCGTCCTGCCCCCGAAGTAGGCGGCCGACGGGAAGGATCCCGTGACCAGCGGCGGCGAGATTCGCCTGGACACCCCGGTCCAATTCGTCAAGGGCGTCGGACCCGTCCGCGCCGAACAGCTCGCCCAACTCGGCATCGAGACGGTCGAGGACCTGCTGACCTACTTCCCCCGGCGGTATGATCTCCGCCGGCAGGTCCAGCCGATCGCCTCGCTCCGCGACGACGGCTTGGCCGCCACCGTCGCGGGGGAAGTCTCCCACCTCAAGGAGAAGTCGTTTGGCAAGCGGCCGTTCTTCCAGTGCACGCTGACCGACGAGACCGGCTCGGTCGTCGTCGTGTGGTTCCACGGGGGCTACCTCCGCGACCAGATCCGCCCGGGCATTCCGCTGGCGGTCAGCGGCAAGGCCAGCACGTACAAGGGCCGGCTCCAGCTCATCAACCCCAGCCACCAGATCCTCTGGGACGCCGCCGGCGCGGACCTCAGCCGCGACGAGCTCCTGCCCGTCTACCCCGCGGGGGGCAAGCTCTCCAGCGCGCAGATCGGCCGGGCCATTCGCAACGTCGTGCCGCTGGCGAAGAAATTGATCCCGCGGTGGTTCGACGGGCCTTCGCTCGAGCGCCTCGGCCTGATGAGCCGCCCGGGCGCCGTCGCGGCCATGCACCGCCCCGAGGACAAGGCCCAGTGGTCGCGGGCGCGCCGCCGGCTGGCGTACGACGAGTGCCTGCTCATGCAGTTGGGCATCGCGCTGATCCGCATGCGCCAGGTGAGTCGCCCGGCCCATGCGCTGGCCGGGTCCGAGGAGATCGACCGCCGCATCCGCGCAAGGTTCCCCTTCGCCCTGACGAGCGCCCAGGACCGCGCCGTCGCCGAGATCGCCGCCGACCTCGCGAGAGACCGCCCGATGAACCGCCTGCTCCAGGGCGACGTGGGGTCCGGCAAGACGGTGGTGGCCCTGTACGCCGCCCTGCTGGCCGTCGCGCGGCGGACGCAGGCGGCCATCATGGCCCCCACCGAGATCCTCGCCGCCCAGCACTTCGAGAAGGTGCAGAAGTACCTCGAGGGCAGCCGCGTCCGCACCGCCCTGCTCGTCGGCGGGCTCAAGCCCTCCCAGCGCCGGGCCGTCCTCGACGGCCTGGCCGCCGGCGAGATCGACCTCGTCGTCGGCACCCACGCGCTGATCTCCGCCGGCGTGCAGTTCCGGCGACTCTCGCTCGTGGTCGTCGACGAGCAGCACAAGTTCGGCGTCCGCCAGCGGAGCACCATCCGCGGAAAGGGCTACGCGCCGCACTACCTTGTCATGACGGCCACCCCCATCCCGAGGACCCTCGCCCTGACGGTCTTCGGCGACCTGGACGTCTCGACGATCGACGAGCTGCCCCCCGGACGCGGGCGAACCCTCACCAAGTGCGTCGGCGAGAGCGACCTCGACGAGGTGCTCGAAAACGTCGCCGACCTCGTCGCCGGCGGGCGGCAGGCGTACTTCATCTACCCGCTGGTGAACCCCTCGCCCGACCTGGAGCTGACGGCCGCCCAGGACGCCTACGAGCAGCTCTCGGCCGGGGCGCTGGGCGCGTTCGGGGTCGGGCTCGTCCACGGACAGATGCCCCCCGCCGAGAAGGACGCCGCGATGGCCGACTTCCGTAGCGGGCGGACGAAGGTGCTCGTCGCGTCGGTGGTCGTCGAGGTCGGCGTGGACGTCCCCGCCGCCAACGTCATGGTCGTCATGCACGCCGAACGATTCGGGCTCGCCCAGCTCCACCAGCTTCGCGGGCGCATCGGCCGGGCCGAGGAAGATGCCGTCTGCCTCCTCGTCGCCAGCCCCACCAACCCCGTCGCCCGCCGGCGCCTGGAGGTGCTCGAAGAGACCTCCGACGGCTTTGCGGTCGCCGAGGAGGACCTTCGCCTTCGCGGGCCGGGCGAGATCTTCGGCACGCGCCAGCACGGCCTGCCCGAGTTGAAGGTCGCCGACCTCGTTGAGGACTTCGAGCTGCTCCGGGCCGCGAGGCGCGACGCGACGCGGATCGTCCGCGAGGACCCCGGCCTGAACGCCCCCGAGCACCAGCAACTCCGCCGAGAGGTCCTCAAGGCCTACGCCGGCCGACTCGACCTGCTCGAAGGGGCCTAGCCCGCGTCGTCGGGGGGATGACTCGGCCGGCGGCCCATTCTTTGAGGGCCTTGAGTCGGGCTCGGCCCTTGGCGTAGTAGAAGGCCCCGAGCGAGGCGAGGTGCTTGTCCGTGGCGGCGTCTCGGCGTTCCTGCCAGCCGGCGCGGGGCCGGACGGTGCGGCGGCGGATCAGCTCGTCGGTGATCGCGTCGGCGATGAGCCGGTGCCCGGCGAGGCTGGGGTGGACGTGGTCGAGCAGCAGGTAGCCGCCGGGGATGCCGTCGCGGCTGCGGGCCTCGACGAGCCGCCGGGCGTCGACGACGGGCGTCTCCGTCCGCCGAGCGATCTCCAGCAGGGCCTGGTGCATCTCTTCGAGCATGCGCAGGGGGCAGACGTCCAGTTCCTTGGCTCGGAGGTAGGCGATACGGGCTTCGGCGGACCGCCGGACGCCATCGAGTCGCTTGGCCAGCAGGTAGTGCAGCCCGGCGTGCTGGTCGTCGATGGCGATCGCCTCGCGGAGGATCGTCACGGCCCGTCGCCCGTCGGGCTCGCGCCGGGCCCGATCGCAGAGCGAGACCCATCGCCGTCGCAACTCGGGCGAGAGCCCCGCGCGGCCCTCGCCCTTGAAGGGGGGGCAATCCCGCAGGTTGCTGGCCGGGTTGATCAGGATGACGGGCACGCCCGTTCGGGCGGCGCCGCGGACCATGCGTTCGAGGTTACAGGCGAAGTGCCTGACCACGTCGCGGCGCCAGGCGTCGTCGCGGTGGTACTTGGCCAGTCCGCCGCGATGGTCCAGGCGCGCGTCGACCTCGGCCGAGAGGATCGGCACGCCCGGGGCGCGCGCCCCACCGAACGAGCCGGCCAGCCCGCGATACGCCCGCCGCAGCAGCGCGCACGTTCGCAGCCGCGTTGTGTAGCCGATCGCCCCGGCCACGACAGCCGGGGTGTCCCGGAGATGCCCGTACTCGCGGTCCTCGAGGAACTCGTTGTGCCCGGTGTAGAGCACGATCAGGTCCGGGCGATAGCCGAGCACCTCGCGAAGGATGGGCACAAGGCGATAGCTGGCGTAGGAGATGCCCCCGCAGTTGACGACCTCCCAGCGGCGCGACGGGTCGGCCGACCGCAGGTTGATCTCGAGGAACGTGGTGAAGGACGTCTCGATGGCGAACGGGCGCCCCTGCACGGTGGACCCGCCCAGGCAGAAGATGCGGACCTCCCCGGGCGGCTTGGGCCGGGCAAACGACTCCGGGCAGAAGAACAGGCGCCGCGACGGGGCAATCTCGTAGCGAGAGCCGTCGGCGGTGGGCACGAACAGGGGGCGGACGGAGCTGAAGCCGACGAACGGGTCGTGGTCGATCTCCTCGCCGCCCCAGCCGAGCAGGGCGAGGCCGGCCTCGATGAGCACAAACGGCGCGACCGCGAGCAGCACCGCCGCCAGCCGAAACCCGATGCGAATCCACCTCGGCCTCATGGGCGTCTCCGTGACCGCTCGCCGGCGCGCGTTACTCTTCG
>Ga0272442_10005212_pt1 | contig 17473 bp, 14 predicted proteins | sample SSMForm2O_FD_200262 | JGI IMG/M metagenome (GOLD analysis project Ga0272442, IMG submission 200262) | Marine sediment archaeal communities from Little Sippewissett salt marsh, Falmouth, MA, United States - SSM-Form-2O | ecosystem: Environmental > Aquatic > Marine > Wetlands > Sediment ... | reverse complement strand
TCCAGTAAATCGTAAGTATTATCCGCATCAGCAATGGCTATGTAATCCCCTTTTGCATGTGCGAGGCCCTTGAGGTAAGCATTTCCGTAGCCTTTGACCGGACCTATCACCTTTGCCCCCATGGATTCCGCAATCTCGGCGGTTCTGTCCGAAGAATTGTCAGCCAGTATAACCTCCCCTTCTATCTCATATTTTTTGAATATTTCATGGGCTTTCTCTATGCAGGTTTTTATGGTTTCTTCTTCGTTCATAGAGGGCATAACGATAGAAAGTGAAGGCATACCCGGTTAATACATCGTGTTACTTAATAACTATTTTGATGCCAGCGTTGTAATAATAACTCAAGTCAGGAATTTTATTTTCAAAAGGGGCGTCCTGCTGAAGGCTGAAAATAAAGCTTTATGGGCTCCAAAGTAAAAAGTCACTTTTTGCTGGCAGCAAATCCCTTAAGAGGGAGGCTGGTTTTTCTGGTAGCAAATTCCTCAAACAGGAGGTCTGTTTTTTGGCATAATGGCTCTGAGCAGAATGTTGTTTCTATTGACAGCAGAGCCCTTAAGTGAGAGGCTGGTTTTATTGGCAGCAAAACCTTTCATGGGAGGTTTTTTGTTAGCTCTTAAATGCTGAAACCGGAAAGCAGAAAATTCTCTTTACTGATAACGTATATAAGGAATCGAAAAGCTATTTTTTAATAGGGAATCCGGGGTTTCCGGCGCTTATATTAGCATTGAGCTTATAATTTTCCGGAATTTAAGGATTTTAAACTGTTATTTAAATTTTTCCAACAGATTTTGGATGGAGGAGTATTGTGGTTAAAGTAAACGTCATATTTTACAGTATGTATGGTCACATCCACAAAATGGCAGAGGCAGTTGCCGAAGGGGCACGGGAGGTAGAAGGTGCGGAAGTGGGAATCTATCAGGTCCCTGAAACCCTGCCTGAGGAAGTAATCGCGAAGATGGGGGCAACCGAGGCTAAAAAAGCTTTTGCCCATATCCCTTTTCTCACCCGGGATATGTACGAAGATGTGCTTGCAGGTGCTGATGCTCTGATTTTCGGAAGTCCCACTCGTTTCGGAAATATGACTGCCCAGATGCGAACCATGCTGGACGGGACAGGAGGACTGTGGGTGAGAGGTGCCCTCGTAGGAAAAGTAGGAAGCGTGTTTACCTCCAGCGGGACCCAGCACGGGGGGCAGGAATCCACAATTATCAGTTTCCATTTTACCCTTCTTCACCACGGGATGGTCATTGTGGGTCTGCCTTACTCTGAAACGAGACAGTCGAGGATGGATGAAATTACAGGGGGGAGTCCCTACGGGGTATCAACTATTGCAGGTGGGGACGGGAGCCGCCAGCCTTCCGAAAACGAACTTGCAATGGCCCGCTACCAGGGGCGCCACGTGGCAGAAATAGCAAAGAAACTTTCTCGGAAATAATGATTATGATAAAGCCTCATGAACCCTAAAAATGTTCTCTATTTTTGAAAAACGGTTTTTTCCGGAAAAGATTTTCTATTAAGAATATTTTTTACTAAGAGATTTTTTATTAAGGATATTTTTTACTAAGGAGATTTCATTCGCTAAAAGAGATCTTCGCCAGTGAGATTTTTTTACGAATTAAATTATTTAGCAGAAGAGCTTTATTACTAAGGAGATTTTTTTTAATAAAAGATATGGGAAAACACTTCCCTATTTGAGTGTATTTCCCTCCTAACTGTTATCCCCTTTTACCCCTTAATAAATGCTTCAGGCCGTGCCCATGCAGAGAGCCTTTTGTTCCAGGTTTTCCTGGGCTTTTGTCAGGCATGCCAGAGTGCAGTACACCGCCTTTTCCTCAGCATTCTTAAGGACAAAAAACTCGCTCCCGCAGACGGGACAGATTTTTTTCACGTAAACCATTTGGAAACACACACATTTTTTTTGTATGTGGTTTTTTCTTATGATTCATCGTTTTTATAATCCATAAGTAAAAAGGACATGATAAAATATAAACTTTCTTATGAAATTCATATATATTTATTTAAAGAAATCTTATTGACTGGAATCTAAGTTTTTTAGCAATTTTTTCTTTTCGGAAAGGGTTTTCCTTTCCCTAAATTATTTGAAGGAATAAATTCAATTCTCATGAAGGAAATCTGAGAGGGAAGGGTACAAAATGATTGCCGGGGGTGTTTCGGGATAAGGCCGCTTATTTTCGGGAACGGAAGAGTCCTGATCTGTGAAGATGGAAAGGGAATCATAAGGGACATTTATTCTCCTTACGTAGGGCTTGAGAACCACGGGCACTCGATAAGGGTTGGCATTTGCGACCTGGACTCCCTGTACTGCAGCTGGCTTGAAAACTGGAAGCTCCGGCAGCGGTACAAGTCCGTTTTTGAGGAAAACTTCTGTGAACGTTTTTTGGAAATTTCAGGGACTGAGCCCTCCCCGGAAGGGAAAGGGAAAACAAAAATTTCCCCTGAAGGGGAGACTGCCTGCCGGGAAGTGGTCTCCAACATCGGGGAATCGGTTTTCGAAAACCCGGATGTCGGGGTCAGGGTAACGGTATGGGAAGCTGTCCACCCCTCGACAAATATCTTCTACCGGGCATTTGAGGTAAAGAACATCTCGGACTCTCCCCGGCACCTGCGTCTTTTTTCCAACCAGAATTACCGGATTCTTGAAAATAACATCGGAGAAACGGCAGTAATCGATAAACAAACTTTGATCCATTACAAGCGCGACCGCTATTTCCTGCACGGGAGTTTTCCCGAATTTGACCAGTACGCGGTCGGGACTGCGGAATGGAAAGGGATGGAGGGCACCTGGAAAGACATGGAAAATGACGCTAACCTGAGCGGCAACCCCGTGGCCCACGGCTCGGTTGATTCGACCCTTGGCTGGACCCTGCCCGAACTGAAACCCGGGGAATCCGGAAGGGTCTATTACTGGATCGTGCTCGGGAAAAAGTACTGCAACGTGCTGAATATCCATAAAAGGGTGAAGGCAGCCGGCAAAAACACCCTTTTTCACCATAATTTCAATTTCTGGAACTCGTTTATCGAAAGGGCGTCGGTCCTCCCTGAGTTTTCCCGCATCTCGCAGCTCCCGGATAGGGTTGTCCGCTGCTTTTACCGAAGCCTGCTTGCAACGGTTGCCCATATGGACATCTCGGGCTCGGTGATCGCTTCCTGTGATTCGGATATCAAGCAGTTCGGGGCTGACCTTTACACCTACTGCTGGCCGCGGGACGCTGCCTGGGTCTGCCTTGCCCTGGACCGGGCGCGCTACCATTACCTGAGCAGGGAAACTTTCGAGTTTTTTTCAAAAATTCTCACAAACAAAGGCAACTTTCTGCACAAGTATACCCCCGCCGGGGATTTCGGGAGCACCTGGCACCCTGTCCCCATGATACAGATCGATGAGACTGGCCTTCCTCTCTATGCCCTTTACCACAACTGGAAAATTGCAAGGAACGTCTGGACCACGGGCCGCTACAGCAGGTCACTCCTGCTCCCCGCCGCAAACTACCTTGTAAAGGTTCTGGACGAAAAAACAGGCCTTCCCGTCTCAAGTTTTGACCTATGGGAAGAGCGAAAAGGCGTTCACACCTACAGTGCCTGTACGGTCTATGCGGGCCTTTACGGAGCCTCCGAACTTGCCCGTTCCCTTGGGGACTATGACAACGCGGACGCCTGGGAAAAAGCTGCCCGCCGCGTTAAACAGGCAGTCCGGGATAAGCTTTACGATGACAAGTTGAAACGCTTCGTGCGCTCCCTGGACGACCCGACTCTTGACTCCTCGGTTTTTGCTGTCTGGTATTTCGGGATCCTCCCTCCGGATGACCCGAAAGTTGTCCGGACAATGGAAGCCATTGAAAGCGAACTCACCCGCCCACCCGGGGGAATTGCCCGCTACCAGCACGACCACTATTACGGTTATATGAACAGCTGGATAATCTGTACCCTCTGGCTCTCCCAGTGGCACTCCGCAGTCGGGAACCTGGACCGTGCTCTTGAACTCATTGACTGGTGCGCCGCCCATGCCCACCCAACAGGCCTCATGCCCGAACAAATAGATGATAAAGGCAGGCCCCTTTCGGTCCTCCCCCTAGCCTGGTCCCATTCTGCCTTCGTGCTGGCAGTGCTCGAGTACCTCCAAGCTCTGGGAAAGGAGGAAGGTCCGGCATGCAGTTATCAGGAAAAGGAATCTTGAAGCTAGAAAGGGAAAATCCGAAAGTCCTGGAAATAATTGAAAGTCCAGAAATGAGCTGGAAATTCTGGAAATAACTGAAAGTCAGGGAAAGAAATCTGAATCTCACCGACCCTTATCAAATTCCTTTTCAAAATAAAGGTATTTAAATTCCTCATTCGAGTATCCTTTTTCTTCTCCCTGGAGGGAAAAACCCTGCTTCAGGTACATATCAATCGCTTTTTTTAAGGTCGCGTCGGTTTTCAGTACAGCTTTCGAGAAGTTCTTTTCAGCGAAGTCCAGGGCAGCCAGGAAAAGCTGCTTTCCATAGCCTTTGTTCCTGAATTCTTTTTTGAGATAGATGCGCCTGATTTCACAGCTGCCGTCCCCGAGACTCCTGACCCCGGCTGTCCCAACTACCCTGCCGTCTTCGGAAAGCCCTACGAAAAATGTGCCACCTTTTTCGAAGTAGTAGCCTTCAATGTCCTTGAGGTCGGCGTCTTTGAGCCTGTCGTACTCAAAACCGTGCTCCAGGAGCACTCCGAGCACCACATCCCGGACCTCATCTTTTTTAGAACCGTCGTATGTCCGGATGATCATATTCTGTCCTCAAAATGTATTGTTCTCTCTTCGGGATGTTTCTCTCTTCAATGTTTCTCTTTTCAGGATGGTTTGTTCTCTCCTCATAATGGGACTGTTCTTTCCTCAAAATATTTTTCTCTTCAGGATATTTCTCTCCTCAGGCGGAGCCTTTGAGGTATTTTTCAGGGAAGTTCAGGAAGTCCAGGGTAAGGGTGTGGAAGATCCTTGTGCCCAGAGGCAGGATCTCTTCGTCGATGTCGAAGCTGGAAGAGTGGTTGATTTCCAGGATCTTTTTTTCCGGGTTCCGGGTGCCAAGGGATATGAAAATCCCGGGGACCTGCTGGAGGTAGCTTGCAAAGTCTTCGGCTGCAAAGGTTTTTTCCATCTCGGGATAAACCGTAAGCTCGGGGAAACTTTCTTCCAGTTTCGAATGCACGGCTTTCGTGAACCCGGGGTCGTTTACAAGAACGGGGTAGCCGTGCAGGATGTCCAGGTCGTAAGTCGGGAAGCCTTCGAACTCTTCCCCGCTTTTCACGTAATTTTCCATGACTTTCCCCAGGCACTCTTTTATCGTCTCGTCGATGGCGTTTGTGGTCTCCCCGTCAAAGGTCCGGTAGCTTCCGAGGATTTCGACCGTATCCGGTGTCCGGTTGAACTGGGCGCCACCCCTTATTCTTCCCACGCCAAGCACGTATTTTTCCGGGTCCAGCTTTGCTTCCAGGGCTGGATAGAGGGCGCTCAGGAAGTCTGTGGCCATCAGGACGGGGTCGATGCAGCTTTCAGGTTTTGAGATGTGTCCCCCTTTTCCTTTAAAGATGATCTCGAACCTGTTGGTGCTTGCCATGAATGGCCCGGGGCGAAAGCCCACACTGTTTGACTCGTGGTTAGTGAAGATGTGCATCCCCAGGACCGCGTCCACGCCTTCGAGTCCTCCTTCGGCAATCACCCTTTCCGAACCTCCGGGCGGGATTTCTTCTGCCGGCTGGAATATCAGGCGGATTTCCCCTGGAAAGTCCCTTTTCTCCTGGAAAAGCCGGGCAGCCCCAAAGAGCATTGACATGTGCCCGTCGTGCCCGCAGGCGTGCATTACCCCCTCATTTTGGGAGATGTATTCCCCATTTCTCTCTGTGTGTTCTTCCAGGACTTCAAGCCCGTCCATGTCCGTGCGAAGGGCAATGCAGGGTCCGGGTTTGCTGCCGCGGATGCTTCCCAGCACCCCTGTGTCCGCGATTTTCCGGCACTCGATTCCAAGTTCGCCCAGAATTTTCAGGATTCGCTTCTGGGTTTCGTATTCTTCGAAACTGAGTTCCGGGTGGCGGTGAAACTCGCGCCGCAGCCCTATGATCCAGGCTTCAAGCGTTTCTCTATTTGGATCTTCACTCTTCGAGTCTGCATTCTTCGAGTCTTCACTCTTCGAGTCTTCACTCTTCGGGTCTTCACTCATGTGGAATTCCTCGGGCTTTCGTAGCTTCCCGTTTTTCCGGATGCTTCACAATTTGCTTCCAGAAGGCTGCCAGAAGGCTGCCTGATGACTTAATGACCGACTGATAACTGCCAAGCAACTTGCAATTAAACTTATTGATGACTGCCAGCGGGCTGCAATTAAGCTAACTGATGATTGCCTGATGACTTAATGACTTCCAGGCTTCCAGAAAACTACTCGATAATTATATACATGACCGGTACAATACATTTTTGTCTTTCTTATATAATCCATAATCCGGAGATATAGTCCGGAGCCAGTTACTAAAACTAATTTGCTGTTTATGAAACTTAAGGACTGTTGCCCATGCTCAAAACACGCCTCAGGGATTTTCTTCTAACAAAGGACGACTGGCTCTTTGCCGTTGTTGATTACTTCCATAAAGACGGGATAAGAGCCACCCTCCGCTACGTTCCGGATGAATCCGGGGACCGGGAATTAAACGGGATACACTACAAAAAACTGGATTTTGGCCCGGCTTTCGAGTTCATGCGCGAGCAAAGGCCCGAATGGGTCCGGGACGTACACGTTGTTCCCGAATCCGAGGTTAAGCAGCTGTTGTGCCCCAGCGACAGGATCCCGGAACTGGTTGAAAGCGACAGCCGGGTAGCTGCGATAGTAAAAACCCTGGACAAAGCCGGGCTCTCCAGGTCGAGTATGGGGGTTACGGGCTCGATGGTCGCGGGACTCCAGAACGAGAGTTCGGACATCGATTTTGTCGTCTACGGACCTGCCTGGTTCAAAGCCAGGGATGCAATAGCGGCTGCAAAAAAGGAAGAGGGCCCTATCGAGGATATAGATGAGGAGATGTGGCAGAGGATTTACAGGAAAAGGATTCCCGAAATCTCCTTCGAGGAATTCATGCTCCATGAGTCCAGGAAAGGCAACCGGGGCATGGTGGAAGGCACCTATTTCGATCTCCTCTTCACCCGGGAATGGGACCAGATAAAAGAGCCTCTCCGGCGGGGCACGGATACCGTCAAGCTGAAAATCGAAGCTGAGGTCACAAATTCCGATTTTGCCTTTGACAACCCTTCGTACTATAAAGTCGACCACGAAGAAATCGACCATGTGCTCTCCTACACCCATACCTATGCCGGCCAGGCTCTTCCCGGAGAGATAATCGAAGCCCGGGGTGTGGTTGAAGAGGTAGGAGACATGAAAAGGCTGGTCGTGGGTACCTCAAGGGAGCCCAAAGGGGAATGGATTCGGTCCCTTACCTGGCTTGAAAAGTGCGGGTATAAGTGAAAAAACTAGAGTACTTAAAAGTAAGGCAATTAATAGGGAAAGGGAAAGTAAGTGAAAAGGAAGTAAGTGAAAAGGAAGTAAGTGAAAAGGAAGTAAGTGAAGAGAAAGTGAGCTAATTTACTCTTCTTTCCTTCTTTTCAAAGCCGCATATGAGCACAGCACTCCTGCTGCCGCAAATACTGCTTCAAGTCCCGGGGCGCTTTTAGTTTTATCTCCTTCTTCTTTTTCCTTATCTGAAGCAGGCTCAGCCTCCTCTTCTTCAGTTAATTTCTCTCCGTTCACGATCCCTGTTTCCGATTCCTGAGGGAAAATTTCCATCTTCTGGCTACCTTCTCCTCTGCCTGCTATTGCGAAAGGTGAAAAGCCAGGGGTTTCGGCAGTGAAGTATAGGTAGTTTTCATCTTCTCCTATCAAGGATGTGGAAAGGGGGTTCCAGTTTTCTTCATTGTAGTGGTAGAGGGTTATAGTGCTTTCATCGATTCCGTTTTCAAAAATCCAGGTCCTGTTTACCCGGAAACTGATTTTAGCGTTTTCAAGGTTTTCGGGGTTTGAAAAGCCGCTGTTGCCGACCCAGATGTTTATGTTTTTATAGACCTTTCCCGGGGCAGGGTCTCCAGCAATTGCGGATGTGTCTTTAAGCATTTCAATGATAGCAGTTGTTTTCCCGAAACTCCTTTTCGGGTCAAATTCAACGGTAAGGATGTCGTTTGTTTCGGCTTTGAAGGTGTAGCTGGTTCGGGTTCCTTTGAAGACCTGTTTGTTCGAAATCTCTTTGAGTTCGATGTTGCTGTTAGGTTCAGGGGAGCCTGCACCTCCACCTCCACCCCCTCCTCCTGTGGAGGTCCCGGAAGTAGTCTTCTGCGTTACGCTGATGTAGCCGGTTCTTTTTTCGATATCGCTCCCGTAACTGCTGTTGCTTGCCCGGAGAGTGACGGTATAGCTTCCCGGGGTTTCGTAGGTATGGCTGGGGTTTCTTTCGGCGGAATCAAAAATCCCGTCCCCTTCAAAGTCCCATTCCCAGGAGTCCGGGTTCCCGGTCGAGAGGTCCGTAAAGGTGACGGTCAGGGGTGCGGTGCCGGAGAGAGGGCTTGCGGAAAATTGAGCTTCCGGGGGAGGAAGGGTTATGAGGACCTGAAAGGCTCCTTCTACAGGGACAGCAGAAAGAGAATACGCGGAAACATTTCCCGTGATTGTGTATATCCCGAGTCCAGCGTCCGAAGGTACGGTTACTTCGTATATGACGGTTTTTTCCTCGCCTTCGGAAAGGCTTTCGACCCAGACCCATTCCAGGGTGGAAGCTTTGAAAGTGCCGCTCTCCTGGAACACGGCTCCGTCATTATCAACCTGGCTTATGCTCCAGCCGGCTGGCAGGTTTTCGTCCAGGGCAGGGGCTTCAAGGTAATGTCCTGCCCGGATCTGCACAGTTATGGTAAAAGTCTCTCCCGGATAGACGGTCCCTGCGGAGATTTCCCTGCTTGCCGTAAGCCCTGAGGCTGAGGCAGAGATTGTTGTTCCGGTGAGGAACAGGAGAGCCAGGAGGCTCAGGATAAAAATTCTGGTAACTCTTGCGTTTTTTATTTCCGAACTTCCGATGATTTTCATGAGAATGCCTTCCCTGTCATTCTTTCCTGGTGCGCCGGGTTTAGCTTTCTGAGTTTTTTTGCACTGCATCTGTTACACTTTATTCTATCTGCACTGCATCTGTTACACTTTATTCTATCTACACTGCATCTGTTACACTGCATCTGTTACACTGCATCTGTTACACTGTATTCTATCTACACTGCATCTGTTACACTGCATCTGTTACACTGTATTCTATCTACACTGCATTTTGTTCTACACTATATCCTGTCTTAATATATATTTTTATAACTTTATCAGGGGGGGAGCTATTTCCGGATTTTCGGAGCCCCTTATAAAACCGGAATCAAGAGAGATAACTTCGAATGAATCCGCAGTCAAAGTCAGATATAAATAAAACAGTACCCTATCTTCTGCTATGAGAATGAAAAGAAGTTATGTCTGGCTTATGCTGGCATTTCTCGGAGTTGCGGCTCTGGCTGCAGCTTTCTTCTGTCCGGCTTCTACCGGGGAACTTGCTCCGGCAGATGAGATCGAACTTGCTGCAAACGGGGTTGAGTCCCATGCAAGTGTGGTGACGAGCGTAGAACCTGCTGACCCGCTGGAGTTCCTGACATCAGGAGCCGTGGGAACGGAATCTGATACCGAAGTAACGGTTTATAACCGGGACCTTGCCCTGGTAAAGGAGCAGCGGAAACTTGAGCTCAAAACCGGGGTCAACCAGGTCGAGTATACGGACGTGGCTGCCTACATAGACCCTACCTCGGTCATGTTCGAGGACCCGAAGAGCAAAGATACCGTGGTGCTGGAACAGAACTACGAGTACGACCTGGTAAGCAGTTACAAACTTCTGGATAAATTCCTTGATAAGGAAATCACGGTTACCGATGAGGATGGAAACTCTTACACCGGCATTCTCCTCAGCCACGACGGTGGTGTAGTGCTCAAGCTCGAGGACGGAAAGGTCATTACCCTTTCAGAGTTTTCAAAACTGGAATTTCCTGATTCTGCAGGCCTGCTAACAAAGCCCACCCTGGTCTGGCAGGTTTACTCCCCGGTCGGAGGCAGCCGGAATGTCCTGACCTCCTACCTGACCGAAGGCATGAGCTGGAGGGCGGACTACATCGTAAAGGCAAATGCCGATGATACGAAAGCCGACATCCAGGGCTGGGTCAGTGTAGACAACAACGCAGGGACCACCTTCGAAGACGCAAAACTGAAACTGGTTGCGGGAGAAGTCCACAGGGTCTTTGTGCCCCAGCAGAGATATATGTATGATGAAGTTGTCGAGGAAGAAGAGATGGTCATGGGGGCAACAAAGGAAGCCTTTGCCGAAGAGTCCCTCTTCGAGTACCACCTCTACACCCTGGAACGTCCCGCTACCCTGAAGGACAGGCAGGTCAAACAGCTTTCCCTCCTCTCCGCAGACTCCGTCCCGGTGGAAAAGGAATTGATCTTCGACGGTTCGAGGAGCGACAAGGTCCGGGTAGTCCTGAACCTTGAAAACTCAAAGGATAAAGGCCTGGGAATGCCCCTCCCCGCAGGTGTTGTCAGGGTCTACAAGGCTGACTCCGAAGGCCAGCTCCAGTTCCTTGGAGAAGACCGCATCGACCACACCCCGAAAGACGAAGAAGTCGAAGTGGTCGTAGGAAATGCCTTCGATGTAACAGGTAAAAGGATCCAGACCGATTACAAGAGGGTCAGCGATGATGTCTGGCGGGAAAGCTACGAGATCCAGATCAAGAACCACAAGTCCGCATCCCAGGCTGTCACGATCGTGGAACATTTCTACGGGGACTGGGAGATTACCAGCAGTTCCGATGACTATGAGAAAACGGATGCTTTTACCGCAGAATGGAAAATAACCGTGCCTGCAGATGGGGAAAAGACCGTTTCCTACACCGTGGAGCGCAGGTTCTAACTGGCCTCGAGCCTGACTGAATGACCTGCCGCAGAAAGGGTTAAACGTACCCCTGCAAAAGGAGGGCGGGGAAAAATTCCCGCTCCCTTGTTTTTTACTTCAGTAAACCGGCTTGCCGGGGTTTTCGGAACTTCTCCGAACCCCGGGCTATCATAGGGTGTTGAAGGCGGCCGGCTTTTGCGTTAGGTTTCCTGGAAGTGAACATGGAAATTCGAATTGCCAAATCCATGTTTCAGGAACTCTGAAATCCAAACATCAATTGTATTGTTAACAATTCTTCTAATTCTGTCCCTGAAAAAATCCGGAACTTTCGAATCAGGACTTACGGAAACGTTGATCTTCTTTATTTCGTTTTCCAGTTCGAGTAAAAAGTTGGGATTAAAATCAAGATATTTTTTTAAGAGGCTGAACTGTTCCTGATACTCCCAGGCATAAGATTTTTTTTCTGAAAGATCCCTTATTTTCAGGAGTATTCTGAATGATTCAAGGATTTTTATGACAATTTCCCCGGGATAATCTTTTTTGATCCGGTTTTCGATAATTCCGATTTCCCAGTTTAGTTTCTCCCCGCACTCCGGACAGTATCGTGCAACTTCTTCTTCAATAAACACACCGCAATCAGGACAAAACAAAAAAATCACCTTAGTTCTTGTAGAAAACTATCCAGATGGGATTCGATAAACAGTTTCCCAGCAATTAAGGTGCTTCGTGCATCCCTCCCCCAAAGGCAGCAGATCAATTGTTCATTTATGGTTGTAATTCCGATGAATGTTCCGTTTTTTCCGATGGAACATTTCTCTGCAACTTCATTGGACATCGAATTAGATACGGGGCCCCCGATGGTAATTACCGCTGACTCATCATATCCAAATTTATCCTTTACTTCTTTCCAGTACCTGTCTGTCAGCACCAGACTGCCGATTCCCTTTTTATCAAGTTCGGACGATATTTTGTAGGCCACCAACCTATCAAAGATTTCACAACCTTCCCAGACGCCAACAATCAAAAAAACGCCTTTCTTCAACAGGGAAGGCAGGTTTTTTTCGTCTTGCCAAAAACTATCTTCGGTTTCAAGTATTGTTTTTCCAACTTTCGGGGCAGGAAACTCCATTCGATAAAACTCAAGGATACCTGAAATGTTTTCCTGTCTTTGGGGAACATTAGTGGATTCCAATTTTATGTCCACTTTTTGGCAGTGGTTATCAGGTGGAATTTGAAAGTTCTGTTTTCCAAGCTCGTAACCGCAAAAAATGCAAAAATTGGATGTTTCGGAAACCACTTTTTTACAGTTAGGACAAATCACAAAGTATCTCCTTATATTTATGCGACTTGTCTATTATTTTTCTCAATATCTATATAAATTAATTGATCTAAAGATGTTAATGTTTATTAATATGTTTAAGACTCATCTATATTCAGGGGTCCAAATTACCTCCCCATTCTCAAATGAAAATTTAACACAGAAAGTACGAAATACACGGAATAAATGAAATTGGGCACAAAAACACGGAATAAATGAAATTTTGGCACAATAATTCCGTTTTTTCAGTGTCTTCCGTGGTTATAAATTAAGTGAAATATTTAGGTTCGAAACTCAACTATTAACTCGAAAGTTCCTGGAGTTCAAATGAGTTATTCGACTTTAATCCGTCACATCTGAGAATTAGTTCCCTGTTTTTCAATGTTTATGCAAAAATTTCTTTTCAATTTCCGGTATCGTGCTTGCCTCGCTGTCGCTCGGGACATGAAGGGCCAGAGATACTATTCAGGTTGTTCTGGATGAGTTCAGTTGCTTTCCATGAAGGTCGCTTTGGATAAGTTCTATTGTTTGTTAGGATGGCAACTCTGGATAAGTTAGGTCGCTTATAGGGATGAAATCCGGTTTTCAGAACTTTTTTTTAAAAATAAGGGGTTTTGGGGTATAAAATTGCTTAAAAATGCATTAAAGTCATTTATATATAAATATAAACCACATTATATTATATGGGAGTGGAAAAGCGCTTATTATGGATTATGGCAGTATTTTTTGTTTTTATTTTTGTTTTTTCAGCCGTTTTTCCCGGGGAATTAGGGAACATTGCCCGGGCATATGAACCTGCATTCGGTGGGGAAGGAACCGAGCCCGCAGTTGACGGGAATGGGATTGAATCCGCAGTTGACGAGGATGGGATTGAACTTGGAGCGCAAATTAATGCAAAAGTCCAGCCTGCGGACCCCATCGGGTTCTTGACTACAGGGACAGCAGGGATAGTTGGGGCAGGTGGAGCTCTTGAGATTACGGTTTATGAGCAGGACCTTGCTCTCGTAAAAGAGCTGCGGGAATTCGAGCTCGAGAGCGGGATAAACCTTGTGGAGTACGACAATGTTGCGGCCAGGATAGACCCTGCATCGGTTATGGTGGAGGACCCGGATAACGAAGACACTGCTGTTATCGAACAAAACTACGAGTATGACCTTGTGAGCAGTTTTTCCCTGCTTGAGAATTATCTGGGCAGGGAAATTTCCGTTACTGCCGGGGACGGGGAGAGCTATAGTGGGAAACTGCTCAGTTATGAAGGAAATAGCGTTGTCCTTGAGGGAGCCGATGGAAATGTCCTGCTGCTGCAGAATATCCTTAAGGTCGAGGTTCCAGACGCATCAGGGCTTTCGACAAAGCCAACTCTTTTCTGGCAGCTCTATTCTCCTGTTTCAGGGACTAGGGAACTTCTTACCTCATACCTTACCGGGGGCATAAGCTGGAATGCGGATTATGCCCTGATAAGCAATGCAGACGATACCCGTGCTGACATCCGGGGCTGGGTAAGCATTGACAACAGGGCTGGGATTGACTTTGAAGATGCCGGCTTGAAACTGGTTTCCGGGGAATTCAACCGGGTTTCCACCCCGCAGCCGGTATACGAAGCCGTGGAGGAAGAACTGGTGGCTGAAGAAGCTCCCATGGAAGAGCCCTTCACTGAGGAGAGTTTCTTCGAGTACCATCTCTACACCCTTGAAAAGCCGACGACCCTGAAAAACAACCAGGAAAAGCAGATCTCTCTTTTCACCGCGGATTCCGTGCCCATAGAAAAGGAACTCATCTATGACAGCTTTTCCGGGGACAGGGTCCGGGTTTTCCTGACTCTGGACAACTCCAAGGAAAACGGGCTTGGGATGCCTCTTCCTGGAGGCGTATTCAGGATCTACAAAAGCGATTCAGCGGGAGACCTGCAGTTCCTTGGAGAAGACCGGATTGAGCACACCCCTGAAAACGGGGAGATCAGGGCTGCTGTCGGCACTTCTTTCGATGTAACGGCCAGCAGGACCGAAACCGATTATGAACGTGTCAGCGACAATGTGGAAAGGGTCAGCTATGAAATCGAGCTTACAAACAGTAAAGCCCAATCCCAGGACGTAACCATTGTGGAACATCTCTTCGGTCAGTGGGAAATTCTGGAAAGTTCCGATGAATACGAAAAAATCGATGCCTTTACAATCGAATTCAGGGTAACGGTTCCTGCAGACGGCACAAAGACGGTTTCCTACAGGGTGGAAAGACGGTTTTGATGAATGACCAATAACAAAAAAATGTGTATCATGGAATGAAAAAAAAGTAAATCCTAATTTCCGGGTGAACTATGGAAAACACTGAATGCCACAAACCATAACTCTGCAATTAACCGGGCAGTGAGAAAAAGTAAACAACAATCAGTCCGCTTGAGCGAAGCGAAACGGACCGCGCACTGCAGAGTCGCAACTCTGCTGGAACATCTCTTCGGTCAGTGGGAAATTCTGGAAAGTTCCGATGAATACGAAAAAATCGATGCCTTTACAATCGAATTCAGGGTAACGGTTCCTGCAGACGGCACAAAGACGGTTTCCTACAGGGTGGAAAGACGGTTTTGATGAATGACCAATAAAAAGAAATGTGTAACTGCAGAGCCGCAACTCTGCTATTGAAGAAGTGGGAATTATTGATGAAGCAGCAATGATTCAAAAAGTAGTGCTTGAGTTTCCGGCGCGCTGGAAAAACCACATATGCAGCCGCCGGCAACTATTTGAAAATTAAAATAAAGATCGATTAAAGGTTCGTAAAATAATGGGAGGTGAAAAGGAGTTTGTAAGACCAGTTACAGAAACAAAGAAAGCTCTGTAACCTGGATCTTTCACATTTATCCTTCGAGTACGATCTCGATGTTGATGTCTTTCGGGACCTGGATCCTCATGAGCTGACGGAGTGCCCTTTCGTCGGCTGCGATGTCGATGAGCCGCTTATGCACCCGCATTTCCCAGTGGTCCCAGGTTGCAGTCCCGTCACCACTCGGGCTCTTCCTTGTGGGGACGACCAGCTTCTTTGTGGGAAGTGGTACGGGCCCTGAGATGTTGACTCCTGTCCGTTCTGCAATGGACTTCACCTGGTTGCAGACTCCGTCCAGGTCTTTGGGACTGATGCCTGACAGTCGAATTCTAGCTTTTTGCATGCCTTTTTTCTCCTTAAAAAATTAAAAAAGGAGAGTGTTTATTTCTGCTTAACACTCATGCACATACCGGCGGCAATGGTCATACCCATGTCGCGGATGGCAAATCTGCCGAGCTGCGGAATTTCCTTTACAGGCTCCATGACCATCGGCTTTGTCGGCTTGATCGTGACGATTGCTGCGTCTCCGGCCTTGATGAAGGTCGGGTTCTCTTCCTTAACCTGCCCGGTCTTCGGGTCCAGCTTCTTGTCAAGGGAAATCAGCTGGCATGCGGTCTGGGAAGTGTGGGCATGGAACACAGGGGTGTATCCTGCGGTGATTGCAGAGGGGTGCTGGAGGACCACAATCTGCCCTACGAACTCGTCAGCAACGGATGGTGGGTTGCTCACAAGACCACAGACGTCTCCTCTGCGGACGTCGTTCTTGCCGATACCACGGACGTTCCAGCCGATGTTGTCACCGGGGACTGCCTGCGGGATTTCTTCGTGGTGCATCTCGATGGACTTGACTTCTCCTTCTGTCCCACCAGGCATGAAGACGACCTTGTCGCCCTTCTTCATGACACCGGTCTCGACCCTGCCTACAGGCACGGTTCCGATACCGGAGATGGTGTATGCGTCTTCCACAGGGATCCTGAGCGGGAGGGTGTCCGGCTTTTCGGGCTCCTTGAGCTCGTCGAGAGCCTGCATGATTGCGGGGCCCTTGTACCAGGGTGTGTTCTCGCTGGATTTTGTGATGTTGTCGCCCTCGAATGCGGAGGTCGGGATGAAGGGAATTTCCTTTGGCTTGAAGCCGATCATCTTGAGAAGTTCGGAGACCTGGGTCACGACTTCCTTGAACCTGTCCTCGCTGTAGTTCACGGCGTCCATCTTGTTTACGGCGATGATGAGCTGGTTGATTCCAAGGGTCCTGGAAAGGAAGATGTGTTCCTTGGTCTGGGCCATTACACCATCAGGAGCTGCGACCACAAGGATTGCTGCATCTGCCTGGGAGGCACCGGTGATCATGTTCTTGACGAAGTCACGGTGTCCGGGACAGTCCACGACTGTAAAGTAGAACTTGTCTGTGTCGAACCTCTTGTGAGCGATGTCGATTGTGATACCTCTTTCACGCTCTTCCTTGAGGGAGTCCATGACCCAGGCGAATGCGAAGGATTCCTTACCCTTCTCTTTTGCTTCTGCCTTGTACTTCTCGATAATGTGGGCCGGAACAGCACCGGCTTCGTACATTAAGCGACCTACAAGCGTGGACTTTCCGTGGTCAATGTGACCAATGACTGCTAAGTTCATGTGTGGTTTTTCTGCTGCCATCTTAAATTCTCCTTTTAACTATGGATGAGTTTCAATGCTATATCAAATAATTACTATATTAACATTAGGGCAGATCTCAATATTGATTTACTTTTTCTATATATTCTCTCTAATCAATATTGATCTGTTCTCCACCCATCACTCTCTGTCCGAGTGTGGGTATTTGGGATTCCAGGTTTTTCCCATTTGCCTGGAATGTTTTTCCCCATTATAGTTATACTCCGGTTTAAAGCTTTCTCCTTCAAAAGGGAAATGCGGAAAAATTCCGCTTTACATCCCAAGGAAGTCCGAAGGTTTGGGAAGTTCCTTCTTCAGGCCTTTCCTTTCCCTGATCTGGGCTACGATTTCGGTCATAATGTTGGTTGGCACGATCTCAAAGCCTCCGAATTCCGTGCTCCACATGGCACGCCCTTCGGTTGCGGATCTGATTTCCCCGGCGAACCCGAACAACTCTGCCACAGGCACCCTGGACTCGATAATAGCCAGGTCACCTTCGGAGGTCATGTTCAGGATCAGGCCGCGGCGGCCCTGGAGTTCTTTGGTAGCTCCGCCCATGTTAAGCTGGGGCACCTGGACAAAGACCTTCTGGTAGGGCTCGAGCAGGCTGTCTTCTGCCAGGAGCAAACTTGCCTGGATGGCCTGCCTGGAAGCCGGGATGACCTGGGCAGGACCCCTGTGGATTGCGTCTTCGTGGAGTTTTGCGTCCACAAGCACACATTTCAC
>Ga0272442_10005208_pt1 | contig 17477 bp, 11 predicted proteins | sample SSMForm2O_FD_200262 | JGI IMG/M metagenome (GOLD analysis project Ga0272442, IMG submission 200262) | Marine sediment archaeal communities from Little Sippewissett salt marsh, Falmouth, MA, United States - SSM-Form-2O | ecosystem: Environmental > Aquatic > Marine > Wetlands > Sediment ... | reverse complement strand
AGATAAACGAACTGACTCGCTCCCTATCGGGGCACTATCGGTAACATCGGTCACCGTAGCACTGATTGTCTCACTGTAATCACTTCGATTTGCGACATCTTTTTTGGATCGATATGAGCATATACCTCGTATCGTTCCAGGCGGCATCTGATACTGACCTTGTATAAAAGCTTTTCAGGCTCTTTACCGAAATCCCAGAATAACATTGGAATCCCATATTCGGGATCAACATATTCGTTGTGTGGGGCAGGTTCGACTGAGATAATCTTGACCGCTTTTTGAGAATCCCACTCTCGTGGTATCGGTATCCATAACTTCAGATCCCTACTTCGGTCGACCTTGTTTGGATCGGGGAATAGCTCAAGAGAATTATTCAACGTTGTAAGGACGAGGATTCCTGTAGATTAATCCCTTGTGTTCCGAACTGTCCGTATTGGCCTGGCAGTCTACAGGAGATATACAAAGAAGAACCGCGAGACTCAGGACAGTCCCGAGGAGCATCTGAAAGGTTTTGTTTCGAGTCAACATACCTGCACCTCCGTGAGAATCGCCAGGAATTAAACCTGTTTTGATACACTATTATAGACTGAAAGTGTCAGATCGAGAAGAGAGAAATCACGTTGATTCTCTCGGGCAAACCACTTCTCGGTTGTCGCGGAGTGGGGATAGTCACAGATTCAGCGACCAACGGCTTGCCCTTCGGTTGCTCATACAGGACGAGCAGTCCTATTAGTTATGCTGCACAGTATTTGCTTTTTCAACGAAGCAATGGCTCAAGGATCTCGACCCAGATTTCTTTCAGCATCGCGGTATTTAGAATCTCCCGTCATTGCCAAGGCTGAGCCAACGAATTTAGAATCTGTTGGTCTTGTTGAACCAGAGAACTACCCTTGAAGGAAAACAATGCAACACTATAATAGTCAGCGGATTTGCAATCGTTACCTAAATCAGAGCAACCTTTGTCTCGTCCTTACTGATGAGATACATTATACAGTGTCGAAGGTCTCGACACACTTTGGAGACTGTGAAAAGATGAAAATTACAAACGATTCTTCCAGTGTCAACAAGGTAAGCCGACGCACGGCCATGAAATTCACTTTGGCTACAGCATTTTCTTCGTATCTAAGTGCAGCCGAGTCTCGTTTAGCCGCGATCACGGGCATGAGTGTCATCCGTGTACGGAAAAAGCAGGACAAAGGCCGTCACGATACGCTCTTGGAAATTTCCACCAATATGGAAGTGTCGGGTTATGGCGGTCCTTTTCTCGACCATCAGGCCAAAAATCTGGAAAAGCTTCTGCCTCAGATTCAGAAACTGCTAGTCGGCAGTGAATCGCTCCAGCGGACGACGGATTTCGAATGGATCTGGAGTCAGTTGTATCCGAATAATCCAATATCTGCGTATGCCAAAGGATTAGATCCGCTTACTGGCAAGTCACATTGGAATACGCGACGCAAGGCCCGGCACACGCCTACCGGAAGTGTCGTCACTGCCCTCAGTGCAGTCGACAACGCTCTTTGGGACCTCCGTGGGAAGCTAGCGAACCAGCCTGTCTACTGCTTGCTCGGTGGCAAAAGGGAAAAACTCAGATCGTATCTCAGCATGACTCCGGAAGATGACCTAACGGCAACTCGCAGAAGGGCGAAAGAACTCTTTGACATGGGTCATACTGTGCAGAAGTGGTTCCTTCGCTTCGGTCCACCAGACGGCAAGGCGGGATTTGCGAAGATCGTAGGTCTGGTCGAAGGCCTGCGGACCGACCTCGGGGAGAAAGCTAAATTAATGTTCGACTTCGCCGTAAGTGGCCGCGGTCGGAAGGATTGGGACGTGGACTACGCAGTCAGGGTAGCGAAGGCAATCCAACCGTTCAATCCGACGTGGTTGGAAGAGCCGTTCTCACCCGAAGAAATTGACTGTTACAGACGACTCAAGGGCGAAACTGACATCACCCTCGCTACCGGAGAGCACACCTATTCGCGCTGGAACATCAAGCCGTTCCTGGACGAAAAGCTGGTGAGTTACGTGCAGTCGGATCCTGAATGGTGCGGTGGGATCTCGGAACTCCTGCAGGTCTGCAAGCTTGTAAGCAAATATAGAAACGTGCAGGTGATCCCGCACGGCCATCATGTTTTAGCCGCTGCGCAGACGGTGGCATCGCAACCGGAATCGCTCTGTCCCATGGTCGAGTACGGCAGGAGCTGGGTGGTGCCCCGGCAGCGTTGCCAGACGCGCATGGTTGAGCCTGAGGCCGGTTATGTGCAAACTCCGAATGAGCCGGGACTCGGCCCCTCAGTTGATTGGAGCCGCTGTGAGCGATTGTGAAATGCGATATAAAATGTCGCTCGCTCTTTGATGTAGATGATAAAACTCACAACAGGAACCAGACCATGAAAAAAATACACATCATTTTCGTCATCTTAATAACGGTTCTGATAGGTAACATGCCGTCAATATAGTTTGAGGCAGCTTTTGAAATTACCGACTGAATGAAAGGCTCTGTATGAGGAAGCACAACCCACAACTAAGGATGGTTGCATGGAATCTCCCGTGTATCTTGCTCGTCTTGCTAATCGCGGCGGAGGTCTTGTCGGCACAACCGGCCACTCGTACGGTCGTTGAACAAAGTAAGCATATCCCGATTGCTTATGATGTCGACGTGGTTATTGTTGGCGGCTCCAGTGCAGGGGTGGCAGCGGCGTGCGAAGCTCGAAGAAACGGGGCTCGGGTTTTTCTTATTTCGGATAGACCTTATGTAGGTGTCGATATGTGCGCTCACCAACGCTTGTGGCTGGAGCCGGGAGAAGAGCCCACTTCAGAACTGGGTCAAGCTGTCTTTGGTGAAGATCGCTGTGCAACGCCGCTTGCGGTCAAAAAGTCAATGGACGAGGCTTTGTTGAGGGCGGGTGTGCCCTTTCTAACAGGATGCTATGCGACGGAAGCTCTGTTTGATGAGCACGGCAATATCGCAGGAATCGTCATGGCAAATCGCAGCGGCCGGCAGGCAATCCGGGCGAAGGTCGTTATCGATGGAAGCAGATATGCAGTGATTACCCGTCAGACAATCGCTAAATTCAGGGGATTTCAGCCAGGCAAGAAAACTTTTCGGTTCATTGTTGTTGGAGGCGAAATGCAATCGGGGAAGCTTCTTCTCTGTCGTAAACCCCATGTTACATACAATAGCCCGACCTCCAGGCGTGGTCCGGTTGTCAAATATCCAGTTTATGAATACACCATCAATATTGACATGGAAGATGGAAGCCCAGCATCCTTTGCGGCCGTCGAGCAGGAAGTCCGTAACTTGGTTATCGGCAGGGGTGCGAAGGATTGTTCGGAAGTGTTGTATTTCCTCCCTGATGATACGGTCGTTGGAGAATCACGGATTGATGATTCATGGCCCGGGGCCGCACAATGTGATCTTTCTGCATACCGGCCCCGTGGAGTTTCGTGTCTCTATGTCCTCAGCGCGTATGCGGATATGGATAAAGCGGTGGCCAAGAAGATGCTGCGCCCGCTTGCATTCATGGCTATCGGCAGACGGATTGGTCGGGAGGCGGCGACCACGGCCAAAGCCTTGGCCTCCCCAGGCAGAGTTGCAGTCGGTGGATCTTCATCCGGTTCAGGTCCAGTGAGCTTTGTTGGGGAAGACCTTACAGGGCTGAGGACGTCAAAAAAACTCGGAGTGATTAGTTCCAGTTCCCGACCGCTGCGCGTTTTCGGACAATACGACGTAGTGGTTGTCGGAGGCGGGACTTCCGGGGCTCCCGCTGGGATCAGTGCTGCTCGAAAAGGCTCAAAGACGCTTGTTATTGAGTACCTCGATGAACTGGGCGGGGTGGGCACTGCGGGTCTGATCGGATCATACTGGCGCGGCAATCGTCGCGGATTCACGAAGGAGGTTGATGATGGATTTGGTGCCGGGGAGAGATGGGATGTGGTCGCAAAATCAGAATGGCTGCGTCGGGAGTTGCTGAGAAACGGTGCAGACGTGTGGTTCTGTTCGTTTGGCTGTGGGGCTATCGTGGCCGATGGACGAGTTACGGGTGTGGTGGTGGCGACGCCTCAGGGACGTGGCGTCGTCCTCGCAAAAACAGTCGTAGATGCAACCGGCAATGCTGACATTGCCTTCTGTGCCGGCGCTGAGACGCAGTTCAGCGTGTCCGCACTCGGCGTTCTGTCTGTTCAGTTGGCGGGTTTTCCACATCGCAATCTTGGCGATAACTATAACAACACCTGTTATACAATGGTTGATGACACCGACATGCTGGATGTATGGCACCTCATGACCTCGATGCGTCTGGCTTACGGCAAATCCCAGGGACCTCAAGTACCGTATGATGTAGCTCAACTTGTTGACTCCAGGGAGCGCCGCCGTATCATCGGTGATTATGTCTTGACTACTCAGGATATCCTCAATCAAAGGACACATCCGGATACCATCAGTCAGCACATGAGCAATTTCGATGCAGCAGCCTTCCCTGATTCGACAATGCTCTTGGCCTATGACATGAAAGGTCCAGATTTTCGTGTGGACATGCCATACCGATGCCTGCTACCGAAAGGACTTGATGGTCTCTTAGTGGTCGGCTTGGGCGCAAGTGCTGAACGCGACGCCATGACTCTGGCACGTATGCAGCCGGACCTCCAGAATCAGGGTTGTGCCGCCGGTATGGCGGCTGCGATGGCAGCAAAACTGAATGGTTATACCCGGAAGATCGATATTAAGCAAGTCCAGCAACAAATGGTACAAGAAGGTGTACTGGAAGCAAGAGTTCTCCATGATGGAGATTCTTATCCTATGAGCGCGTCGGTCATTGCCAGGGCAGTTGATGGTGTAAGAGAATTGAGTCGGCAGCATGATCAAAGTAGATCGACAGTATCAGAAACGATGAAGGCACTCGCCGTGATCATGGCCCATCCGAAGGAATCGATCCCTCTTCTGCGAGACGCTTATGAACAGACTTCTATTCATAATGAGAAGATCAACTATGCGCGAATACTTGCTCTTCTTGGGGACAACACCGGCGTGCCGATCTTGACTGCCGAGGTGGATGCGAAAACTGAATGGGATGAAGGTTATCCATACACCTCTGGCAGAGATGTTGGAAACGTGTTCAGCGATCTAGACAGGCTGATTATAGCTCTCGGCTATAGTCGTGACCCGAGAGCGCTGGAACCAGTGCTTCGAAAAACTACAATCCTGGAACCTTCAACTGTCTTATCACACTATAAGGCTGTGGCGCTTGCCTTACGGCATCTGAAAAGTCCCCAGGCAATCGGCCCACTGGCAACGCTGTTGGCGAAACCCGGATTCCGGGGACATGCCATCACAAATCTTGTCGGTGCCGAGTATGGTGCTCCGGGGCTATGCCCACGAAGGTCCTTTGATCAATTGAATGCCGCGTTCAAGGAGATGATCATTGCTGCAGCACTTTATCAGTGCGGTGATTATCAGAAGATGGGACGCAAGATTCTTGAGCAATATAGTCAGGATGTGAACGGTCATTTTGCCTCGTATACGCAGGCAATTCTCAACGGAAAAGGATTGCCAAAGTAAGGAAGACCGTGTTGACCAAGCAGTCCCCCAATCCCGGGTCAAATCATTGTTGATCTGTATCTCTCCACCAAACCGCCTCCCCGCTGTCGCTCGGCAGGATTGATCAGAGATTCACTGACCAACGGCTTGCTTGTCCGTTACTCATATACAAGTCGCTCTGTCAGACCAACGGACTTTGTGTCCAGCGATGTGGCTAACACATCAATCTGGCTCTAAAAAGGAGCGATTGACTAGGGTGAAGGTGATGAATTGATAGCTGGTCGTATCGCCGCGCTCCCAGAGGATGCCCACTCGGTCCGAGTCGATGTTGACCAGATCCGAGTATGCCGCGTACCCGGAATAGACGGCGCGAGAAATACCAAAGGAGACGCCCTCGTCGTAGCTGATGCGGACCTTCAGATTCGATCGAGCGCCCAACGAGCCACCCGCGGGGATGGTGTGCAGGAGGCGATTCCGCTGCGCGCCGTTCTTTCCCTCTAACGTGTAGCGTTCGATCGCTTCGGCGACTCGCGTAGAGGAGAAGAGCCGGACAGGCTTCGTCCAATGCTCTCCGCTGTCGGAGCTCCAGGCTACCAAGCGATCGCCGCCAGAGTTGGGACGCACTGACATCAGGAGCCGGCCGTCGCTCAACTCGACGATTTGCGCTTCGTTGACGGTCGCCTCGACCACCTCACCCGCATGCCATTCTGCGCCGTTATTGTCGCTGTAGAGGGCAAAACTCTGCGTTTTACCCTGAGTGCGCCGGGTCGCGGGGACGATTAGACGTCCGGACCTCATCTGGATCCCGCTTCCCAGGTTTGGATAGATGTCGGATGAGCCTCGAAGCTCATACCGTGGTACTTGGATGCGTTGAGGTCGTGACCAGGTGACCCCGCTGTCGTCGCTGTACAACGCCCAGGCTTGAAAACTGCCCAGATTGCGGTCCACGAGCCGCGTATCGAACAGCCACAGACGGTCATTAGTGCGATCCACCAGCGCCACGGCATTCGCGGCCGCAGTGCGGTCCTTCTTTATATTATCCACGTCGGTGTCGGGATGCCGATCGAGAAGGACGAGCGCCGACCAGTTCTTTCCGCCGTCCGTACTGCGCTTGTATACGAGGTCGATGTGCGTGCCGCCGGGATCCGACCTGTTGGTCAGCCGACCCTCGGCAAATGCGTGTAGCGTCCCGTCAGCGGTCCGTGCAACGGATGGGATCCGAAACGTATGGTATCCTTCGGTTCCCGACACAAACACGTCCACATGGGTCAACTGACTATCCGCTGCCGCCAACCATTGCGATGTGAATCCCAACAGAATCCATGTCAAAAGACCGCAATAGACTTTCATTTCTGATTCTCCAAAATATTGAAGTAGTATCCGCCTCGTTCTCCGCGATTATGCTGTCGAACAACACCAGTTCGTCTGCATGAGCACGAATGCTTATATGAATCCCTTTCTCATGTCACGTCACCCATCTTTTGCTACTCTTTAGCTCCGTGCTTGCGGAGCAGTTCGGCGATTTCGGTTTGGCCTCGTCCGACCGCGATGCGAAGGGGTGTGCGGCCCCATCGGTTCTTTACATTTACATCCGCGCCTTTTCCGATGAGTAATTCTGCCATATCTCTCTGGCCCCTGAGGATTGACACATGTAGAAGGCTCTGACTATTGACGCTTCCCATATTCACATCTGCCCCTTTGCTTACAAGGAATTCTGCTCTATCCTTGTTGCCTTGCATGACTGCAAATGATAAGGCGGTCATTCCAGATGCATCCTCGGCATTGACTTGTGCACCGCTGGAAATGAGCAACTCAATCATATCTTTATTGCCTGCACGGGTTGCGTAGAGCAAAGGCGTCGAGCCATCCTTTGTTGTTCCATTAACATCAGCACCTTTTTCGATAAGTAGCTTGGCAACCCGTTTGTTGCCATACATAGACACGTAATGGAGGGGTGTTTTAAGTTCTTTGTCTTGAGTGTTTATGTTTGCACCCTCATTAATTAGTAACTTGACAAGGCCGTGCTTTGCGACCGTTACTGCAAAGAGCAAAGGTGTAAGATCATTATTCTGGTTCGCTAGATTAATGTTGGCACCTTTGGAGATGAGCCATGCAATCATGTCTTTGTCATCCTGCATAATTGCTATATGCAAAGGTGACCAGCCACCAGAGCCAGTCCTTATATTTATATCCGCGCCCTTTGCTATCAGTAGCTCTGCAGCATCTCTCTGACCTGCCTTAATCGCCCAATGCAGTGGGGCATAGCCTCTTTCTGCGCTCTTATTGAGATCAATTCCACCTTCGATTAGAGATTTCATCTGGGCGATATCACCCAGGAAAGCTGCCCTATGCAGGTTTTCCGAGGGCTCATTCTTAGTTCCGGTTAAGCGCTTGAACATAAGGACAGAATTGTCGTATTCGCCAGCGATATAGACATATTCGCCATCCGGGCTGATTCCGACACCACTTGCGGACCCATTTTTGCCAGCAAAGTTACTGTCATGCATGGTCTGAAGATATGTCAACTTGCCGTTTTCAGCATCGCGTCTGAACACAAGAACCGAATTTGAGCGACTGCCAACGGCATAGAGGCTCTGTCCATCTGGACTTATTCGTACCTCATTACCACCCACGAATCCAACTAGACCCTCTTGGCCATCGAAGATTTCCTGAATGAGGGAAAGCATGCCGTCGGGCATCCTCCTGAAGGCACATATTGTACTGTCTCCATCAAATCTTCCTGAGCTGGTATATACGAACTTACTATCCGGGCTACACGCTACTGAAAAGACTCCGGCAAGGCCATGTACACCTCCCTGTTCGTCTTTGACAACCTGGACAAGTTTAGTCTTGCCTGTCTCCGGATATCTCTCAAGCACCACGAGCGTATTGGCTTTACACGAAGTGACATAAATGTACTTGTCGTTTGGGCTGATAGCAATCCCACGCGCACCATCAAAGCAATCGTTCTCACCTTTAGCGCAATCTACGAATGCCAGTTTCTTATCACCTGTAATATGAAAGGCTGTCACAGCCTTGCTATTGGGCGATATAACGTACACAAACCGTGAGTCCATCGAAAACGCCGCATCAACGGGCCATTCGAGGTTTTGGACGTCGTTTTCACCATTCTTTACTTCATCCACCAATGTTATAGTCCCATTGGACTGGTTACGTTCAAACAATCTCACGGTTCCGGTATAGATACAGGTGCACAACACATAACGGTTGCACGGACTAACCCGAGCACATACGGTTCCTCTCATGTTATCAGTCCCTGAGATTGTCTGGATATGTTCAAGGTAACCTGACTCACTATCGCGCTTGAAGACAGAAAGATCACCGGCGGGATAGGCAGCTGCGTAAGCGTATCGCCCATCGGGGCTCGTCTCAACCGAGGTAACGCCATACAAATCTTCACGGTTGATATGGTCAACGTAATCTAGTCTTCCAAGAGTTTCTGACTTCGTTTGTGGGCCTGCGCCAAGAATAGGTATAGCGGAAACCAACAGTACAGTGATAGCGAGCCTATAAATCACTAATAATGAACGCGAATGTCTACTGAATTCTCTCTCTTGCTCGATCATGGTCCTCATCCTTTCTTCAGCAATCTTCACTTGAACAGTTATCACAATTACTCACATACTAGCCCTCATCGCCCATTTCGTCTAAGGCGGCGACTCCGTACTTTGAATACTCCTGACAGCGGAGTGAAAACGAATCAACGTTCACCAGACAAGTATTATAATAGGAATTGGTGTTAGGAACAAGTCTTTCGTACGGCAGTGGAATGAGCGTTGGAAGTATGGGGTGTCAGCCCTCCCATCCCAATCACCTCCCAGCTGTCACGGGACGGGTTAGTCAGAGATTCTCTGACCAACGGCTTGCCTGTCCGTTGCTCATATACCAGTTGGTTAGTATGCACCCCATTGCAATTCGTATGTTGACGCGGCTCCTGAGCAATATGGCTCCGGGTCCGTGGATCACGGGATCCAGAACGGATGGTCAGCATCCAGCCAGGACAAATTGTTTTTCTTAGACTAAAATGCCAGAACATGTGTATTACAGGGTGAAGACATAGTTTCGAGATCTCAAAACTAAGGGTGTTAATGGTTGAAGACAAGCGTCCACAAACAACGGCGTGTGCTTGGGACCATAGGTGTCCCGGCCATATCTCAGGTCATAGTCGGCAAAGGTGCGGACGGCGTTGAGGTATCGGTTGGGGTCGGATGGGTCTGGGGGTTCGGAGGCGGGGCAGATGGAGAACTGGTAAATTAGTAGTATGATGAAAATAAGCCGATGTGCAAATTGTCCTCTCATATTATATCTCTCATCTACTTCTAATCTTTGGCTCCGTGCTTGCGGAGCAGTTCAATGATTTTGGGGTGATCCTTGTTCTTAGCCACTTGTAGAGGCGTTTTGCCCCGGTTATCCTTGGCATTAATATCAGCACCTCCGGCGATTAGCAACTCCACTATTTCCTTGTTGCCTCCAGCTACAGCGATATGAAGCGGTGTCCGCCTTCTCTCGTCTTTGGCGTTGACATCAGCCCCGTTCTCAATGAGTAATTCAACTACCTCCTTGTGGCCCTCAGCAACTGCGTTGTCCAGAGGTGTCCGATCCCAGTAGTTCCTTACATTCGGGTCAGCTCCTTTAGCAATAAGCAGCTCTACAACTTCTTTTTGGCCGCTCTTGGCAGCATAATGCAGTGGCGTTCTTCTGCTAGCATTCTTCGCATTTACATCAGCCCCTCTAGCGATCAGCAACTCCGCTATCTCCTTGTGGCCTTCTGCCAAAGCTGCATGAAGCGGTGTCTCGCCGCTTTCTTTTATGGCGTTGACATCAGCCCCGTCTTCGATAAAGCTCTTTACTCTGGCCAAATCTCCAAAGCGAGCAGCTACATATAAGGAAACATAAGCTCCGTTCTCAATGAGTAATGCCACTACCTCCTTGTATCCCTTATCCACTGCAAACTGAAGCGGTGTCTCGCCACTTATGTCTTCGGCGTTCACATCGGCTCCCGCAGCGATAAGATAATCCACTATGTCTGTTTGGCCGGCTTCAGCCGCGAAATGTAGCGGCGTCCAGTCATACCAATCTGCTTTATCCTGATCGGTGATCGTGCAAAAGGCAATCTCATCATACGAAGAACTTTCGAGAAGGGGCGGCATTTCCTGGATTTGGAGAATATCATTATTCGGATCGACCAAGACACTCTTTGGTCTATTAACTGTACTGAACTCAAAATTGGTGTTTTTTGATTTCATCCAGATTTCCTTACGTTCTGCTAGTCCCTCAGTTTCCAAAACAAGCTCCACAGGCAACCGAAATAATGATGTGTTCACCTGCCGTAGAGCCCCACGAACTTCCCAGCCTCTTTCATTCTCTGAGAACGCAACTGCTTCTAATTGTAGCTGGGGTAGCTCACTGTATGTGACCCATTGTTTGAAGAACCAACCGAGCGGTTGGCCATGGACGTGTTCGGCAATCTTCTGAAAGCGGGCCGTTGACACCGTCTTACCAAATTTCACACGTAAATCGGTGTAGGTCTCAACAATGTCGGGGAATTTCTTATCCCCCACGACCTTACGAAGCATGTGGCATATAAACGCTTCATGCTCATAGCGGGCCTTACGTTCTTTCCTGTAAGCCTGTGCCAACGCTTTGATTTTATCTGCATGTTCTCGTGTATTGTGATCGATCCAACGCAGTGTACGTTTTCGATATAGAACAAGATTCTTCTCAGCCTCGGTTTCTGGATAGAGCTTGGCCGTATACTCAGCAAGTGCGTCTGCTGGAAACGGGTCCGGATGATTTAATTTTTCTGCTCTTACGCTTTGGATAGTGGGAGCGTGAAAGACTCCAAACGTCGGATGAGCAATCCTGCCCTCATGAAGAGGATCTCCGAATCCCGTATATTTTCCATTTCCTTCCTGCACAGCATGTGGGTCGATCTGAATGTCATGTCCCTTGGCAATTATGACAGCCCTGTTCCCGACGTTTGGATGCCCCATCCGCCCGAATGTTGGATCTGCAGGGATCCAACCATAGTTAGGCAGGTAAATCTCTGCCCATCCATGCTCCTTAAGTCCAAACCAAGAATAAGCCAATCCACCAATCGATTTCTCCCAGGAACGGATAGTCGGCTCAGAGTGCTCGGGAGTTGTCCGATTCCATGATGGATGATCGTCCCACAATGCTAATATATTCCTTGCCGGTATTCCCACGGCTCGACACATAGCAACAAAAACCATGCTTTGATCGAAACAGGCTCCAGGGTAATATTCTTGACCTGTCTTTGGATCAATTAGAGGAGCATCCAATAGAGTTTTGACGGTAGGTCGTCCTCCCCGTACAACGGGACTTCCGTAGCACATCTTTTCTCTGACAAACTCATAGATCCGCTTTGCTTGCAGGTAAGGATTCTTCTCATCGCCAATAACAGCTTGGGCCAGTTCTGCTACCTTCGGAGTAACACCGACCGTACGGGTGCTCCGCGTGTAAAGTGTATAAGTCTTGCTCTTCTTGTCGTAGTGGCCAATCCGATTAGGATCGATATTTGAGTGAACCTCATATTGCTCTGAGCGATATTTCAAGTGCACTTTGTACGAAGGCTTTTCAGGCTCTTCACCAAAGTCCCAGAACAACATCGGATTTCCGTGCTCGGGATCTACATATCGGCCATGCGGTGCTGGTTCGACTGAGATAATCTTAACGGCCTTCTGGGAATCCCACTCTCGGGGTATCGGCATCCACAACTTCAGATCCTTGTCTCGGTCACCCTTATTGGGATCCGGGAACATTTCAAAGATGTACTCTATGTTATAAACACGAGGATTCCGGTAGATCACCCCCTTATGTTCTGAGTTGTTGGTCTGGGCCGGCGAATCTACAGCAGATATGCAAATAAGAGTCGCGAGACTCAGGATTGTCCCGAGGAGCATATGAAAGGTTCTATTTCGAGTCAACATACCTACACCTCCGTGAGAATCGCCGGGAATTAAACCTGTTCTGATACACTATTATAGACTGGAAGTGTCAGTTCGAGAAGAGAGAAATCCTGTTGACTCTCTCGGCCAAACCGCCCCCCGGCTGTCGCGGCGATAATCAGAGATTCACTGACCAACGGCTTGCCTGTCCGTTGCTCAGATTCAGGTTGTTCAGTCAGACCAGTGGACTTCAATCCACAGTTAGGCAACTACTTCAGTATGAAAGCAAATAATTCACGGTTGCTGTGTTCGCTTGTGCTGCTGGCCGAAGTCCAACTGTAAAGTTACTCATTTCGAACATCCAATGCCAATTTACACACGGATACTCCCGCCAATGATCGTCTTATGCATACCCCTACCGCCATAGCACCTTAGATAACTATGAAGAACTGCGCTTTCCTTCCGTCATCACTCTCTGCGAGCTCAAATGTAAGACCACAGGACACGTAGTCTGAAGGACGGCCTCAAAGACCGACGATGCCAATAGGTGTATTTGTTTTCCAGCGACCACGGGTGAAATCGGGGAAGTCCATCGGCCTACTTCGGCTGGCCACCGATTTCTCACTTAATTCCGTGATACAACTCCATGTGGCAGCGTCATACACGTCGATGTCCGGGGCCGAGCCAGTCCGGAGTGCCTTGATTAGGCGGTACAACGTCATCCAGTCGGCGCCACCGTGTCCACCTCGAGCCAGGGCCTTCTCACCCCATGCCTTCCAGAGCGGACTCTCGAACTGCTTGTAGTAGTTGTCCATTGGCTCCCAGGTAACGCTCTTGGGGCTGCGTCCATCGATGTAGATCTTGTCCAGAGTGGCCGAGTAGATGCCCTTGGTGCCCTGTACTCGGTAGATCAGATCGTACGGTCTGGGCAGCTTAGTGTCATAGTAGAGGGTGACGGTCTGTCCGCTGACGGTCCGAATGAGGCTAGTGTTGATGTCAGCGTCACGGTTACCCCGCGTACCGTCGGCGCTCATGGAGACAAGGTAATCGAAGCGATTTCCGCGGTTGATATCCATCCACTGGGCGACCGGGCCAATGGGGTGCGTCGGATAGGCATTGGCCAGGCGGACCTTATCGTCCCGCACTCGGGCGGCTGTGCGGGTGTGGGACCCAATGTAATGTTGGTATCCCGCCTCGCAGTGGCGAAGCTCACCGAACAGACCCTTTCGCAGCATGTTATGAACGAGCATTACGTTGCGGAAATAGCAACAGTTCTCCAAAATCACGCAATACCTCTGCGTTGTCTCTGCAGTCTCGACCAATTGCCAACACTCCTCGATAGTCTCTGCGGCGGGGACCTCGGTAGCTGTGTGCTTGCCGGTCATCATAGCCGCCACAGCAATCGGCACATGCCATTTCCAGGGCCGCACCGCATTGATGACCAGGTCCAATTCTTCAGTCTCACAAAGGCGTTTGAAGTCGGTCTCGCTACGAGAGTACCCATTCGGCCTGGGTTGTCCGGCGGCAGTCACCATGTTCTGCGCCTTCACAACACGATTCTCGATGATGTCACAGACCGCCTTGACTTCAACCCCTTCCAAATCCAACAGGACCTTCAGCAACACAGTCCCCCGCGAGCCAATACCCACCATTCCGACACGCACTTTGTCCATGGCTTGAGAATTTATATTAGAGGCTAAAGATGCAAGTGATTCCTCGCCAATGGACAACCCCGTTACTGTTGCCACTCCAATCTTCAGAAAATCCCTGCGATCGTGTTCTTCTTTCATGGTCTTTCCCACCAATGCCAATGACCTGAAATTGCTGTATTAAGATTTGGTATTATAATCTCAAAACGGTGCCATTATGGCAAGGATATTTGCACTCCACGCAATCCGGTCGCCCAAGCACGAATCTTAAAATCCGACTCTGTGATATTTGCAGGCTATAGATGGTACGGATGCCGTTGCGGCGTGCTCAGAAGTCGGTTCGCCTGATCGTCGCCGACGACGCTTTGCAGTTGTCCATCGAAGACCAGCTTGCGTCCCAGGAGATAGGCGAGGTTGCCTAGGATGCAGAGTATTGAGGTGCGATGGGCGATCTCGATGTCGACGTTGGGCAGGTGATCGACCGTCTTGATCGCCTTGAGCCACTCGCCCATATGATTCAGCCCGAAGTCGTCGAAGAGTCCCGGCGTGTAAGGCTCAAAACCGCCGGGCGGCGGCTCGAAATTGAGCGCCTCGGGCTCGGCCCACTTGCGGGCGCCCTCCCATTCCAGGAGCAGGCGGCCTTTGTCGCCGTAGAACATCTGTCCGAATTCCGTCTTGCCGGTCTTTCGACCCGGTTGGCTCCAGATGAGTGTCCAGTCCGGGTTCTTGAAGGTGTAGGTGATGTCGATCGTGGGCGGGCAGTCCCAGAGGCCCATGGGAGGCGGTGTTCCGGTGGCTTCGACGGTAAACGATGTCTGGCGATCGGCGTTCAGGCACCAGAGGATAGTGCTAAACTGGTGCGCCCCGCGATCCCGGATCTGGCCGCCGCCGGACTCCATGAGCCAGCGGAAAGTGCCGGGGCAATAGCGCGGGTTGTAGGGGCGCCAGCGCAGCGGTCCGAGCCACATGTCCCAGTCGAGTTGCGGCGGCGGATCGCAATCGGGCAGCGGATTCTTGTCGTAGGGTGTTTCATAGTGCCAACAGTCGACCTTCGTGATACGCCCGATGATTCCGTTGCGGATGGCGCGGCAGGTGTAGTAGGCCGGTTTTCCGCTGCGTCCCTGGGCGCCAACCTGGACTTTGCGTCGGTATTTGCGTGCCGCGTCCACCATGGCCTGACCTTCCCGAACCGTCACCGAAGACGGCTTTTCGACGTAGACGTGTTTGCCTGTCTCGCATGCATGAACCGTCTGAACGGCATGCCAGTGGTCCGGGGTGGAGACGACCACCGCGTCGATGTCCTTTCGCTGCAGTAGTCGGCGGTAGTCCGCGTACACTTTCACTTCGACACCGGCATCAGCGCACTTCTTCGCAGCGTTGGCCAACCGCGTGGAGTCGACATCACAGACGGCAACGACCTCGGCTTGTCCCAGTTCCTGGAACTTCAATCCCCGGCCGAGGTGTCCACTGCCCATGCCTCCGACGCCGATGGAGCCAAGGGTGATCCGTTCATTTGCGCCGGGCTTACCGGCTGCGGCCAAAACCCTTGAGGGGATGACGTAAGGCACGGCGAGCGCAGTGGTCGCGGTTGCGAGGAAATCGCGGCGTTTAATCATTTTGTTCGAATTCATCGGGCATATCCTTTTTGCGGTATCATTTCTCAGGAACGAGTTTTTGGCAAGGGTATTTCTCCGGGTCCACCGCCTGCCCGCGAGCGCGCAGGGATTGGGCGATATTGAGGCGGAAATCCTCGGGCACGGATCCCAAGGCATTGCGGAGCGAGGCGAGCGATTCTTCTCCCGGGATGCGCTCCAGCACCATGCGAGCATCCTCGCGGAGGACGTGATGTTTCAGCAGCATAGTGATCGGCCCGACCGATTCGCCGCCGCCAATCTCCGAGAGTAGCCATAGGATATCCCGGCGCAGGGCGATCGGTTGGTTGTCGGCGAGTAGAGCGATCAATTCCCGAATGACGGCCGACTTCGCCGGTTGAACTCCGGGGGCGCCCACTGTGCGAACGATCCTTTCCAGACCCCGTTTGGCGGCGCGCCCGACCTCCAAGTTCCCTTCCGTGCAAAGCTTGGCTAGAGGCTTGATAGCCGATGCGCCGACAGCGCCCGCCTGTTGCCAAGCCGCCGTACGCACTCCCGGCTTGTCGCTCCGAATTCTTCTGACCAGTTCTTCAAGCTTCATGTTCTTGTCCTCGTTGACTGCTAGGAATTTCGAGTTTTCAGCCATGGGTAATTCTACCCCTCGGTAGCGGGCAGAACAAGAGGAAAACATGGGCCTGGGCGATTCAACAAAGACAACAATCTACATTTGCTGGTACGCTAAGGGAAGGCACGACGCAACACCACTAAAAATCAATCTTCAGCCCTCTTTGGGAAAATGAGTGTCGCTGAGAAAAGAGAGCTAACAAATCAGGTGACGGCTGAGACGATCTCCCCGATGAGCCTGGCAAGGTTTTTGAGGTTGTTTTCTCCCTAATATTTCTGGATAATTAGCCCATAATCGATATTCAGGGAGTCTATTTGAGGCGTCTATATTTGAAAAGTTCGAATTTTTCGGTAGGACAGGTATAATCATGCTATTGGTTGACAAATCAGAATGCTTATCAGCCAAACTGGCTCGGAAAATATGTCTTGAGTCCACCATGCGAATACAGGAGAACACAACATGAATAGACGGTTGATTTGGTTAGTCGTGGGGCTGATGTGGGGAAATTGCCTTGTTTATGCGGAGACCCCTTGGGTTGTCTATGAAGGGTATGATGGGCCTGGGATGGATAAGCATATCGTGCTTGTATCAGGAGATGAAGAATACCGTTCGGAAGAGGGCTTGCCCCAGTTGGGAAAAATCCTCACAAAGCATCACGGTTTTAGATGCACCGTACTGTTTGCGGTTAACCCGGAGGATGGAACGATCAATCCCGACAACACGAAGAACATTCCGGGACTGCAGTCGCTCAGAACGGCTGACCTGATGATCATCGCGACGCGCTTTCGCAATCTACCTGACGAGCAGATGAAATATGTTGCGGAATATATCGATGCTGGCAAGCCGGTCATTGGTATGCGTGCGGCCGTCGTGGCATTTCGGCTCAGCAGCAAGACCTATGAGCGTTTCAGTTGCCGCGGCGGAATTTGGAAAGGCGGTTTTGGTCAACACATTCTCGGACAAACCTGGAAAAGTCATCACGGCAAGCATGGCCGTGAGAGTACGCGCGGTCTGATTGCGCCCGAGGCCGAGGACCACCCGATCGTCCGCGGGTGCGAAGATATCTGGGGTCCTACCGATGTGTACTCTGTCCACATGCCGTTTTCTAAAGAGAACCAGGTTTTGGCATTGGGACAGGTGTTGAAAGGG
>Ga0272442_10005206_pt1 | contig 17478 bp, 18 predicted proteins | sample SSMForm2O_FD_200262 | JGI IMG/M metagenome (GOLD analysis project Ga0272442, IMG submission 200262) | Marine sediment archaeal communities from Little Sippewissett salt marsh, Falmouth, MA, United States - SSM-Form-2O | ecosystem: Environmental > Aquatic > Marine > Wetlands > Sediment ... | reverse complement strand
GAAGCAGATATTGTTTCAAAAAATCTTAGACATCAAGGAATTAATGCATCAGCTATTCACGGAGGCATGAGTCAAAATAAAAGAACTCGTTCTCTAGATGACTTGAGAAAACAGAAAACAGATGTACTAGTAGCAACAGATGTAGCCGCTCGGGGTCTTGATATAAAAAATGTTTCACATATTTATCATTACGATGTCCCAAAAACTTCTACGGATTATATACATCGTATCGGTAGAACAGCACGTGCAGGTGAAAACGGAAAAGCAGTTACCCTTCTAACAAGACCCGATCATGATAACTTCAGACGAGTTCAGAGCAATGAAGAATTAGAAATAGAAAAAGCTGAGGTTCCAGATTTTAAAAGAGTGGGTTTTTTTAGAAAAAACAAAAAAAATTTTAAAAAAAGGCATTGGAATAATAAAAGGAGAAAAAAAAGAGCATAAGTATATAAAGTCTGAATCCCACGTAATATATGGGATGGATGCAAATTCCAAAAACAGTAATTATGAAGGCAGATTAATTATGATAAATATTGTATGCAAAAAATGTGGCTGGAAACTCCCTTTTACAGCTAAAGCAAATAAGGCAAATATTTGTGGGCGAAGAGCAGAGGATGTACAATGCCCTAAGTGTGGTAAAATCCTAATACAAAAGGGCGGTAAAACCAATAAATGGTACTAAAAACAACTGATATGTTGTATCTTTATCAACTGAGCAAAATCCAGAACATGCCTATAACGCCACTGGAACTTATTTAGCTACTCTAAGTGTAAAAGACGATGAAGGAAACATTGAAACAGATACAGCAATAGTAACAATTGAAGAGGAATCTGAGGGATAAACACAAATAAATATACCTTATTATTTAATCTTATATCAGACTTTTAATAGTTAGACTAAAAAATAAGGAAAACTAAAAATGAAACAATGGTATGAAGAGCTATTTGAAAATTACGCTATAACTTATGAAAAAGAACCATTTACAAAAGGAACTATTGGTGAATGTGATTTCATTGAAGAAGAAATCAGATACAATAAAGATTTAAAAATTCTTGATATAGGTTGCGGAACAGGTAGGCATTCTATTGAACTTGCAAAACGAGGTTACAATATAACAGGCATTGATTTATCTGATTCAATGCTAAAAAAAGCAAAAGAAAAAGCAAAAAAAGAAAATGTAAAGGTTTTTTTTGAAAAACATGATGCGCGAAATTTACCTTTCAAATATGAGTTTGATCTGGCAATTATGATGTGTGAGGGTGGGTTTCCATTAATGGAGACCGATGAGATGAATTTTCAAATTTTAAAAAACGCCGCAAAATCGTTAAAAACAAGAAATAGTAAGTTAATATTTACTACTCTAAATGGTCTTTTTCCACTTTTTCATTCTGTAAAAGACTTTCTCGACTCTAAAAAAACAGATGGTATTGCTGAGTATAATATAAAAAATTTTGATCTAATGACATTCAGAGATAACCAAGTTATCACAGTTGTTGATGATAATGGAGAAAAAAAAGAGCTTAAATGTAGTGAAAGGTATTATGTTCCATCAGAGTTAACTTGGTTGCTGAAATCTGTTGGATTTTCAAAAGTTGATATCTTTGGTGCAAAACTAGGGGCTTTTAGTAGAAAAGATATATTGAAAACAGATGATTATGAGATGCTTGTAATCGCAGAAAAATAAAAAAAAAGTTTTTTTAGTTATTCTCTTTAATTAAACGGTGTGCCTTGAGAAAAAGGAGTTTGTTCATCAGGTTAATAGTTTTATATTCAATTTTTGAAGATATAAGCTCTGAATCAAGTTCGTTTGAGAAAAATATAACAGTTGTATCTTTCCATGGTTTGTATGTTACAAGATCTAGACAACCAACATATCCTCCGCTATGGCTTATCTGCGTTTTATTAAATAATTTTTTACTTATTGACCATCCATAACCGTAGTTATGTTTATCCTCAGGCGAGAAATGTGCCTTATGCATTTCTTCAACTGTACTATTTTGTAGTATTCTAACACCATTCCATACTCCACCATTCATATGTGCAATTAGAAAATGTGAAAACTCTTCAACTGATGTTCTCAGTGTTATAGCTGGATATATCAATGGTGTTCCATATTGTGGATGTCTGAAATATTCACCATTTTTAAATTCATAAGGTACTGCTATATTGTTTTGGTTATGATCCCTGAGTCTGAAACTTGAGTTATGCATCTTTAATGGTTCAAATATGTGCTCATGGCAGTAATCGTTGAAATCTTGTCCTGAGAATATTTCAACTAGATATCCTATAAGTGAAAATCCAACATTAGCGTATAGATATTTTTCTCCGGGTTTGTATGTAGACCAGGTAGATGCACTATATGCGCTGCCGTTTGGTGTGAGGTATTCTTCTAGCCATGGGTGAGGCCAGTCTGGGATGTCAGGATCTCCGGGTTGATATGATAAACAGAGCCAGTATAAGTTATCATCTGCAAGGCTTGACCGGTGTGATAACACCATCTCAATTGTTATGTTTATATCTGGATGGTTTGGGTTTTTTAGATCAAATGGTAGATATTTACTTATATCATCTGTGAGTTTGAATTTTCCTTGTTCATATAGTTGCATTAATGCTGTTGCAGTAACAGTTTTTGAGACAGATGCTTGTAGGTAAAGTGTGTCTTTTGTTGCAGTTTTTTGGTTTTCAATGTCATAGTATCCATAACCTTTACTCCATATCAGAGAGTTGTTATGTATTATTCCTGCTGCAACTGATGGTTTATGTGATATTTTCATTAATATTCTAAAAAAGGTATCAAATATTTTTTCAGAAATTGTTTGATTAATTTGTTCTTCACTGCTTTTTTTTGTTGAAATATTTTGTTTTAATGATTTTGTACCAGTTGTAGCTGGAGCAATTGTAAGAGATAGCAGGAGAATTACTAATATTATAGATATTAATATTTTTTTCATAATTTACACCTTATTAAATACAAATAATATATTTATCTTATTATATTATTTTTGCCTATTTAATAATGAAAACATATAATTTATAAAACACATTTTTATATTGAATATCTAGATTAATATGAAAATAAGCTTATATAAATATCTGTTTTTAATTCTAATTATTATTGCTTTTAGTTTTTATCCTGCTGTTAGTTCAATTTCATATAGTCAAAGTGATTTTATATCGATTTCTTCTCCAGTTTCTTCAGAAGTTTATGATATGTTAAGTAATGTAACTGAGGAAAAACTAAGAAATCATGTTCAGGAAATCGAAAAATTTGGTCCACATCCAACAGGTTCAGAAAATCTTGTTTTAGTACAAAATTATTTATTTAACGAGCTTAACAAAACAGGTTTAGATGTTAAACTTAAAAAATGGGTTTTAAATGAAAAAAGCGGCAATAACATTGAAGCAACTCTGAAAGGATCAAAGGATCCGGAATCCATTGTTATTGTATGTGCTCATTATGATAGCGTTGAAATTTCACCAGGTGCAGATGATGATGGCTCTGGTGTTTCATCTGTTTTAACAATCGCTGAAATCATTAGTAAATACGCTTTTAATAATACAATTAAAATGGTTTTATTCTCTGGTGAAGAACAAGGTCTTTTTGGAAGCAGAGTTTATGCAAAGGAATGTTTTGAAAACAAAGATAATATACTCGCTGTTATCAATCTAGACGGTGTTGGTTACGCATCAGACTATGAAAATGGTAGAGTAATTCGCGGTCTCATAAATGATGATGATAAATGGTTATTAAATATTGCAAATACTGTAACCGATGAATATTCAGAAACCATTGACCTAAGTATATATCGTTATCCAAAAGTCATAAACGGTGATCATAAAGCATTTGTAGATTATGGTTATGATGGTATTTATTTCCTAGAAAACGAGTTAAACCCTTATTATCACACATCACGTGATAAAAGCATACATATGAATTTTACTTATCTAAAAAAAGTCTGTCGGCTAGCTCTTGGAACCTTGGAAAAAACCTCACGTTTAAATAACGGTATAAAAAATGATGACCTAAAAATCTCTATCAAAGGCACAATACTTTCTAAACCAGCGCAACTTAGTATATCAATTAATAACGATTTTTACCCTTATGATACAGCTAATGTATCTGTAAATATCTCACTTATCAACATGATAACTGGTGAATATGTCTATGGCATGTATGATTCTGTAACTTATTGGAATATTACAGATGAAATAAAAGAAAAATGGGATTTTCTAATTGGAAACAGGTTTTATAAATTTGAACCATTCATATGCATAGTCACTTTGAGAGGTTATAATGATGATATTTATATATTCAAAGAAGTGAAAACCTATGGTTTAGCATTTTCAACTTTTCTATTTGTAAAGCCTGTTACAAAATAAAAAAAATAAAAATTCTTAAAAAAAACATAAAAAATAATATTATATTAACTTGAATACAATGAAAAATAAAAGAGAGGGTAAAATTCCAATATATGGAATAATTTGGTTTGGAATTGTTATAGGATTTATATCTGGTTTATGGGCTGATATGTTGTATGAAAAACCTTTTTTGATAGGTACCTTATCAGCAATAATTTTCTATATAATTTATGCATCTATCTGGTATTTGTTGGTATACAATAAAAAAGAAAAAAAATGAACTATAAAAAATTTTAAACCTGAATTTTTTTTTATTCCGGATTTGATTCTAATAGTTCAAACAGGTTAAATTCATAGACCGGGTTTTCATATGCATATTTATCTGGTGTCTGATATGATATAAAAAAATCACCTGTCTCTGGGCATACTGCCCAATGCCACCAAGACTGCCAATATTTTGCTTTTTTACATATTAAATACCAGGCTAGATCATACCCTCCAGTGTACACTTTTTTTGTAATCTGCATCGCGTTTTCCAAATCAATTTCCCCGTAGTATTTTTCTACACCTTTGCTAAGTGATTGATATCTTGAGAAACGCTGAAAGACACCAAATTCCTCCTCTAAGCCTAGAAGTTTTCTTAACCTCGATGCTATATCAAAGCATCCTAAGACATACCTAAGTGCTTTAGGGTTATATATTTCTCTTTGAGTCTCTGATAGCGTTTCATTTATGTATAAACATACCCTTCTAACTACATGCTCAATTTCCCAGAAAGGGCTTTGTGATTCTGTTTTATCATTCCATGTCCCAGCATATGTTAAATTACCAGTTGTCTCAACAGCATATGCAATAGGTATTTTTGAGTCTGCAATAACCATGTTATAACCATATGTCTTATTGGATGTCATAATCTTTAAAGCTTCATCAATAGTTTCTGCACTATACATAGCCTCAAGCATTCTCGTACCAATTGGAGCACCCTCCACAATTTTTTTACCACTATTCCTAGACCACATATATGTAAGAGATATACCCATCTCATTGAATCCATCCTCAGCACAGTAACCAGCAAATGTAGGATAAGAAAAAGCATATCCTTCATCTGGATCTGCAACCACTAAAACAGGGTTTTCAATTAACAGCTCACCTGTAACCGGGTCCTTTGCTTTAGGAGGACCATCAAGCATACGAATCTGAATTAATTCACCACTCCTAGTAGCATTACCCCACGCTGCAAAAGAAGAACAATGATCAGCATCTGGTGAAAGTTTATAATAAGCTGCACCTTGAATTAACCATATCCATCCATAATCCTCAATATCTAAACCAATAGCATCTGCAGTACCTTGGATGTAATCTATTGTCTCATCTCGCATATAATTCTTTTGAGTATTCCAGAAACCTTTTATCTCATCATACGTAAGATTGAAAATAGGTAGAAGCGTCTTTTTTGCTCTAACACCTTTTAATAATTCATATTTTAAAAGCTGCCCATACTGATAACCCATCTCATAAAAAGATCCCTTTAAATGAACAATTTTTATACCATTTTGTTCTTCAACCCATCCAGATCCACATTTTAAAACCTGATTTGAAGAGTTATCTTCACCTGAACCTTCTAATTTAATCGATGATACTGTTATATTCCCAAAAAAAAGAATTGCGATTATCAAACCTACTATTAAAACATTATTTTTTTTCATAATTTTTTCACCTTTCACACAAAATATAAAAACAAAATAATATATTGTTATATATTAAACTAACGTTATATTATATAACAGGTTTTAATAAAAAACAATAAAAACATACATATTGTCAAAAAATTTTGTAAAAAATAAAAAAGAGCATCAATTTTTTTAATTTTTTAAAAGTTTTAAATAACAAAAAGATATCTAAAGTAATATAATTAGAGAGAAAAAATATGACGAGGCGTTGTAATAAATGTGGTAGTCCTATACCAGATGGTATTAACTTCTGCTCAAAATGTGGAGCAACAACAGAACAAATAATAGAAAAACCTTTTATTGAAAACCAGGAGAAAAAAATATCACACAATAATAAAAAATCTCAGATACAAAAACCTTCTTTTATAAAATCCAATTATGGTCAAAAAAAACCAGAGATACCAAAACCAGATAAATCAAAAAAAGGTATAATATTAGTTATATCAATTCTAATCATAGTAATTTTTGCAAGTTTAATTGTTTTTTTCTTTTTATCTGAAAACGACGAAGATAAACTCATTGGAACATGGGAATTAGAATCAACAAAAAGCAATATTAATGGAACAATTTCCACAAATAAAGGAAACGGCACTATAATTGTTTTTAAATCAGATAATACCTATAAGATATCTTTTGAGTCTTACTTTATAGATGGTAAATACCAACCACATACTGATAAAGGGACATGGAAATTTGAAGATGGAAAATTATGTTTCAACACAAAATCTGATGATGTCGCAACTCAATTCATATGCTATAATTACAGGTTTACAAATAATGACAATAAAATAATTCTTAATGAAAAATATTCAAGTAAAGATTTCTCAAGCGAAATAACAATGACATACAAAAAAATATAGTTAATCTAAAAATATTAATAAAATGTATTCCAGATATTATTATATAATTTTAAACTGTGTGAAAAATGCCTTATAATGTATATGTGATAAAACTAGATAAAAAAGTTCTAAATTCTAAAAAATTCAGAGAAAAAAATCCTAATATGAAAAATAGAAAAGCATGTTATTATATTGGTCAAACAAGTCATGATCCGGAAACTCGTTTTAAACAACATAAAACAGGTTATAAATCAAATCATTTTGCAAAAAAATATGGTATAAAACTTGTTCCAAGAAAATATAAAAAATTCAACCCAATAAAAAAACGTAAAGAAGCAGAACAAACAGAAAAATGGTTAACACAAAAACTTAGGGAAAAAGGTCATGGAATCTGGTCAAACTAAAAGATATAAAAACAAATAAAATTGCCCAAATTATCAGTTTTTATTTAATAAAATACTCTTGGATTTCTGACATCAAAAGATACACAATTACAAATACAAAATAACAAAGCCAGAGAAAACGCTCATAAGGCCAAACTCTTTCGATAAAAAGAAAATAAAGAGTCCAAAAAGCTGAAAAACAAGTTAAAAAAATAGTATAAAGCCTAGCCCAGTTTTTTGCTCTATAAAAACCAGCTGTCACGGCATATATACCAACGACTTCTAAACCAATATTTAACCATATAAAAAAACCCCAAAACGTAAAAGTAAACATTGGATCATATACAGAAAGATCTGCCCCCCAAAGAAATGGCCTAACATGATAATAAATAGTAAACAAGATAGTACTTATCGCAATAAACCATAAGCCAAAAGGCATTCCTTTATAATATCGCATAATTTTATATTAATCATTATAAGATAATAATTTTTAACTTTTTCTTAAAAAATAGACCTTACGAGAGGTTTAAAAATCTAAAAAACATATAATCAAATAGATTATATATGGATAATAAAAAACCATGGAAAACAAAAATAGAAAGAGACATAATAATGCATGAGGACCTTAAAGTATCAGGTCTTCAAGGTGGAAAAGTAATTGGCAACAACCTAGCTTTATTCTCATTTTTAATTGGAATACCCTTTATACTTGTTGGTTTATATGCAGTTTTTAGCATGATTCTTGACCTAGGATTTCCAGTAAATCCTGCAACAATAATACTTGTATTAGTTATACTTTCAATAGGTGGTTTATCAACAATAGCAGGATACTTTTTATGGAAAAACTGAAAAAATATGATAATAAAAAAATAAAAATTTATAAGAACAAAACATAAATATATATAAAACATTTTTATTATTACAGTTATAAGGATGGTGGTGTTATGCAAAAAAGATATGTTTTAATTGTAACATTTGTTATTGTTTTTTTGTTTTTTTCTGGATGCTTGGATTTTAATCAAACTAGTAATGATGATGACAATGATAACGGATTAATTATTAATCAAATAATGGACTTAGAAAGTGTTATTCAAATTACTGATTTTACAAATGATGTCGATCATCATTATTCTTCAATTTCGGGTAACGGTGAAAAAATAATTTATAACCAGTATAATACTGAGACTTACCCTCTTGCTGATACTGATTTTACTGTAAGTCCTCAAACTATTTGGGTAACTGATACGGCAGGCTCAATGGTTCAGACTCAGATTTTTGATGGTTGGGATGAAAATGGTTTATATGCTTTTTATGGTGATAATGGTGGAACTCCTGTTTTGAATTATGATGCAAGTTATGCGTATTTTGGTGTTGAAAAATATATTAATTATATTGGTTATTATTGGCTTCCAGCTCATAATCCTGATTATCTAGCTCGTGTTAAAATATCTGATAAATCTTTTCATCCAATTGATCTTATAGAATTCCCAGGTTATGATTTTGTATGGTTGCAATGTTTCAGATTAACTAGTAATAGTATTTATTGTCTTGTTACATTTAATAATAAAGATGGTATGGGTACAAATGTTGAAGGCGTTGGTTTTTTAAAAATGAATCTTGATGGATCTGGTCAAGAGTTTATCTATACCGAAACTGATTTAACAACTGATTCATGTCCTAGAACTGGTTATATCTTTTTTGTAGAAGAAACTAGTAATAGGTTGTATTATGAATCCAGGGATAATGGATATTATTATTTGGATTTTAATACATATACCCCAGTTAGAATAAATAATGAGGAAATTGTTGGTTATTGGCTTAGAGGAGTTTCAGGGAGAAATTTAATTTTTTCAGAAAATCAAGAGTTCTATATTTATGATACAAACTCTGAAGTATTAAATAAAGTTGAAAATGATGAAGATGGGAGTGATCTTTATTCCATTACATCTGATAAAATATTTTATAATAGGGGTAGTGGCCTTTTCAGTTATACTGATTTTGAAGGAAATCGCGTAAAGTTAATAGGAGAGGAAGAAGAAAATTTCAGTATTTATAAAAATCGATTTACTTGGGATTCTCAATTTACGCCAACGAATGGGAAACCAATTAGTGAGGATGGAACAAAACTTTTGGTAAAAGAGCCATATTATGATTCTGATAACCCAAATTATTATATTTTAAAACTATCCAAATCAACATCTAGTAATAATAAACCAAAAAAAGTTGAAGAAGATGATGTAAATCCTCCGCAAAACCCTGCAACAATAATTCATTCAATCCAAATGTTTGATTTTTCAACAGGACAATATGTCTCAGAAGATATGAGTACAGAAGATTTAGATGTAATAACTATTACAGATGAAAACAAAGTTAGACTATATGCACATAATACCGCAGTAATCAGAGAGATCGGTGTAACCGGTTTCTTATACTACATAGATGTCTCAACTGGTAGCACATGTGAACTCGTAGATGATGAAGGAGGAATAGCAACCTTTACTGTTGACAGCTTTGGAACAACAACAGAGGGATACCCAAAAGCCACAATAACCTGGAGCTATACCAAATAAAAAAATCTAATAAATGATACTAGATATAAATCTCTTGAAAGAATCAGCTCTTCTAAAAAAATTTTCTAAAAAATCTAATAAACCAAATATCTTAGATTTACTTTTAATATCATCGCATTTTTCAAGATTAAAATAAACCTGATGTATTCGACTACCCTCTGTTATCGATATATTCTTAGTTAGTTTTTTATAGCCATTATAATCAGCGGTTACATTGTAAACCTTGCCTAGTTCAAGATTATAAAATTCGTATTCACCATTAAAATTACATTTTTTATTTTCTAATCCCTCAATTTCAATATTTGCAAAAGGAAGAAAAATATGATCATCCCCTTTTATTCCTAAAACCTTTCCATAAATCCTACCACGTGGTTCATAAGGTATTTGTGTTATTTGAAAATTTACTTCCTGCTCTGAATTTTCCTCTGTTAAAATAATAGTTTCATTATCGTTATAATGGACGCTACTACATGTACTAATTACAATTTCTTCATTTAAAGGTAAACCATTTAATCTATATTTTCCACGAAAATTAGTTTTAGTGGTTTTATAATCAGTTTTTATTGTTAAAAAAGGGATAGGAGGAGGAGCATAATATTGCTCAGGAGTCTCAGTTACAACTCCATAAATTGATCCAGAAAAACAACAATCAATATCAAGTGTTTTAGATTTACTATTTTCATCTAAATCTTGTTCTAGGAAAAAAAATCGATCCTCACATGGTTTTTCTTCTGTAAGAATAACCCTCTCTGTTCGTTTTTTATAACCATATGAATCAGCTGTGATATTATAGGTCCTATTGATTTGAAGATCTCTAAAAACATATCCTCCTTGTAATCCACATTTTTTTTTCTTAACTCCTTCAATTTCAATATCTGCAAATGGCACATAAGCCTGAAAACCACCAATTATTCCAAAAACAGTCCCATAAATCATACCATCACAAGATGATTCTTCAATAGATGCCTTAGGTTTATTAACTGCTTTATCTTCATCATTTTTTTCAAGATAAAAATATATTTCTTCAACAGGATTTTCATCTGTTAAAGTTACAAACATCGAATAATTATCATAACCATGGGCGTCTGCAACAACCTCATAAGTTCTATTAAGCTTAAGACCTCTAAAGTCAAACAATCCGATCAAATTACAATGCTTTTCTTTGACATCTACAATTTTTACACTAGCAAAAGGTATAACTGCACCAGATAAACCACCTGTAACCCAGCAAACACCACCAAAGATTCTACCACCTATACAACAATCTTCTTTATTAGTTACGTCAATTGTATTAACTGCATTAATTAAGGGGAAAAAAGAAATTAAAAGCAACATTAAAAAAATTAATATCAAAAATATTCTACGACTAATCATGCTAATCATAAACACGATTATTCTCTAGGCACTTAAATAATTAATGAAACAATAATAACAAAAAAATCAGATTAATTTATAATAGAATACGAACTGTTATCAAAATAATAAAAATTATAAAAAATAAGATTATAAGATAAATAGACAACTATTGTAAAGAAATTTATTTATAATAAACATATCAACAATATTATCATAATAAAGCAGAGTTTGATAATATGTTGAAAAAAATAACACCAATAATCGCAATTTTACTAATAAGTAACATATTACTAGTAAGCAATAGCACAGCATCTGATCCTGGTGACAAGATAATAGATAAATTCTCGGAACTTCTGAAAATCAATTCAGAGCTAGAAATTAGTACCGAAGAAGAATATTCTAACAATGATTTTATTATACCCCCTGAGTCAAATAAAACAGTTAATATCAATGTAAAATATAAAGTAAATCTAAGACCGTTTCTCTCGAATTTATTATTAAAAACAAAAATTGGAAAAACATTAGTATTCAAACAATTTGATTTCGAACCAAAAATTAATATCAAAATAATAGGAGAATCTAACGTATCTTGGTGCTATGTAAAGAGTAAGACCAAGACAGTATCTGTAAACGTTAGCAATAACTTCCAAGAAATTTCAACAGATTTTCAAATACATGTCAAACCTGAAGCTGAAGCTTTTAAAAAAGCTGAAATAACATTTACTGCACAATCAATTGTAGGAGAATGGAACATAAAAGATGCTACTGATGAAATAAAAATTAATATTATCTCAGGATGTAAAGTAGATATAAGGCTCTCATGTATCCATTTTGATGTGATAAAACCTGGTGAAACTAGCAATATGCCAATAACTGTCGAAAATAATGGTAACGTGGAAACAATAGTTGATGTTGAACTAGCAAATAAACTAAAAACATGGGATGTAAAAATTGATACTGAATCTATTAAAATTCTACCAGATGGGAAAAAAACAGTAAACGTTAAAATAAAAACTAAATCAACAAACACAAAAGATGAAGAAGCAAGAATTAGATTTACACCTAGAGCAAAAGTAGATCTAGATATTAAAGATAAATCATTTAATGGTGAAATTCAAACTCATGATATAGAATTAATGGGAACTAATCTTGGAGATAATAAATCAATGTTTCATGGTTCACCAAGTTTTGGAGTTTTGCTTATACTAATTGCTTTAATAATAGTTGTTTTAACTTATATTTTGATAAAAAAAGCAAAATAAAACAATAAGATAAGCAAAAAATAAAAATTTTACCAAAACAAAATTTATATATAATAATATGACTCTCTGTCAAAAAAAAGAATGTTGATTAAAGTTTCATAATTATAAGATTTGATTTTGAAATTTTCATCTAAATATTTCTTTTAAATAAAGAGGTAAAAACATATGAAAGGAAAAATTAAATGGTATAACGCTAGAAAAGGATATGGATTTATAGTAGGTGAAGATGGAAAAGATGTCTTTGTACATAAAAATAATGTTCCAACGGGTACATATCTTAATGAAGAAGATCAAGTAGAATTTGAAATTGAAGAAACAGAAAGAGGTTTACAGGCAAAAAACATTAAAAAACTTTAAAATTTTCTAAAATAACTACAACAATTTTATTATTGATTATATCCAAAAAAGATTAAAAAAGAATAGAAAAATAAACATGTCTAAAAAAGATTTTACATGGAAAGATGCTGTACCATCTGTTTTTGCATTTTTTTTATTTATAATGCAGATTATTTATGGAATATTTTTTTCTAAAAATCCAACAATAACAATAATATCGTACATTGGAATTGGGATATTTATTTTATCAGGAATTTTTGGAATGACTCCTGTAATCGTATTTCCAAAAAAAGGTGGCGCAGGAAAAGGTAAAAATTTTGTTTATACAAAAAAAATTGTAACTACCGGCATATATTCTATTGTCCGCCATCCTCAATACTCATCTTTTATACTATGGGCTTTTGGTTCAATTTTTCTTTTTCAAAACTTAGTTATAATAATATTAGGAATTCCAATAATATTGTTAACTTATTATGATATGACAAGAGAGGACAAACGTAATATAAAAAAATTTGGTAAATCCTATGAAGAATATATGAAAAAAGTCCCAAGAGCAAATTTTCTATTAGGAATAATTCTTGTTATTAATAGAAAATATAGTAAAGAAAATAAAACTTAAAATAGTATTTTTACAATGCTAAAAACAAAATTCATGATAGAAAGTGGAAAAAAATGGAAATTGACAGATTAAAAAAATTTTTAGATAAAAATTACACGATTGGTTTTATAGGTGCTACAACAAATAAAGAAAAATGGGGTTACAAAAAATACAAGGAGCTAAAAGATCAAGGATTCAAGGTTTATCCTATTAATCCAAAATATAATGAAATATATGGTGACCCATGTTTTCCAGATTTAGAAACACTTATTGATAGAATAAATAAAAAACCAGATTTGGTTATTACAATAATTCCTCCAAATGTTACTGAGAAAGTAGCAGAAAAATGTAAAATACTTGGTATTAACAAGATCTGGATGCAGCCAGGATCAGAATCACAAAAAATTATTGATTTTTGTAATGAAAACAGTATTGAAACGGTTCATGGTGTATGCATTGTTGTAGATGCTTTAAGAAAAATGTAAACAAATGTATTTGATTATTTTGTAAATATTTGATCTTGGAAAATATTTGGGTTTACATAAGCATTTAATGATAATGGAACTGCTTGCCTAGTTCCAGCAATTGCAAAATCACCTTCTATTGTTAAAACAATCCAATCAGGTAATATCTTCCAATCTCCTGCTTTTAAAAATTTTATATAAGGAATTAATATCTCGGTTTTAACACATACTTCTTTTTTAGGATCTATAATACATGACTCCATATCTTCTTTTCCTAGTTGTGTTAAATTTCCATTATCTTCTCTAAATATAATACAATGTAGATTTTTAGCAATAAGTGTTACATTACTTGGATTATAATATTTGAAACCAACCGTTGATTGTATACCTCTTAGTGTTAATTTAAACTGAACGGGTATATAAAACATTATATTCTCATTTTGAAAAATAAATTCTTGAATATCTGGTAAAATTACTGATAAATCTGTTGAAAGAGTAATTGATTTATTCATACCTGCGACAAGTAATGATGCATTACCACTAAGACTTAAAGTCAATTCTGTCGTATCAACGAATTTATATAACAATACCCCACTAGAGTTAAAAAAAGAGTGATCTTTGGGTTTTATTTCTCCACCGGTTATTACAAAACTCCCAACGTTTTCTCCATTATCATTTAATGCATTTAGTAATAATTTATTGATTGTTATTCCTATATCATTTGGATTGTATATATTGATACCAGAGCTAAACTTAAGTCCATCTTCGGATAATTCTTCAAAACCAAATTTTAAATCGATATCTGGTATTTCAATTTCATCAATTATTTCTTCTACTGATGTTTTAACATTTAATTCTATAGGAATGGTTTTTTTTATAAAACCTAAGATTTTTATTCCAATTTTTCCAGTTATTTTATTGTTTAAAACCTTAAAATCTGAGTTTTCTTTAAAACTAATTTTATCTGTCACCGTAAAAGTTTTTGTTTTATCTGATGGTATCTTTCCACCTTTGATATTTATATCTGCGATTTTATCCCCTTTATTTGTTTTACTTGTTATTTTGAAATCTTCAACTGATAATTCAAAACTATTGGGATTTCGCATTTTCATAATTATCTCTAAAACCAGTTCATCTGCAGATATGTCAACAACTTTTATTTCAACATCTGTTTTTGGTGATTTTATAATTTGAATATCTGCAAAAATAAATATTGCTGCTATTATGTTTATTATCATTAAAATTATCAAGAAAAATGTAAATATCTTTTTTTTACCAGGGATTTTATTCATATATATTTATATTATTTTATACGAGCCTACTATAAAAATATTTCTTATATATATGTTACATAAAAAAATCTAAATATCAAATCCTTGATAAAACCTTATAAGAAAGGGGTAAAAATGTTTCCATTAAATTATTTAATCATTGACATACTTATACTGATTTTTCCATTTGTTTTTACGTTTACCTGGAAATTTAAATACTATAAGTTTTTTAAACCTTTAGCTGCCTCAATTCTAATTGTTGGAATATCATATATTTTATGGGATATTTTGGTTACCGCTAGAGGTGACTGGTGGTTTAACGAAGAGTTTTTGATAGGCATTGAAATATTTGGTCTACCTCTGGAAGAAATTATGTTTTTTATTGTAGTTCCTTTCGCATGTATTTTTATTTATGAAAATCTTGAATATTTTGTAAAAGACAAAAAAGTATTTTTTAATAAATGGTTTTATCTATCAATAGCATCTGTATTTTTTATAGTAGGTCTTATCTATTACAGACAAGATTATACTATACTTGCAATGTTTTCTTGTGCCTTGTTTTTTATATTAACTCCAACCCTATACCCTGATCTTTTAAAATCAAGAAATTATTGGTTATACATTGTTTTGTCTTTTATACCATTTATAATTTTTAACTATTTATTGACATCTCTTATTGTTGTTTATTACAGCCCTGGCGCAATATGGGGCGGAAACGGGGCCTGGAATGGAAGATTTTTTACGATACCATTTGAAGATTTTTTTTATAATTTCTCTATGCTTTCTTTTTATATTTTAGTATACGTTTATTTTAAAAAAAGATGGGGGATATCTCATAAAAAAAAAGAAAAATAATTGATAAGTTGTGATAAATATGGGGGAGAAAAAAGCAATAGTAGTTGGAGCTGGTTTTGGCGGTCTTGCTGCCGCAGGTCTTCTTGCTCGTGATGGCTACAAAGTAAATGTTATCGAAAAAAATGAGCAAGTAGGTGGACGTGCATCAGTTTGGAAAAAAGATGGTTTCACGTTTGACATGGGTCCTTCTTGGTATCTCATGCCTGATGTTTTTGAAAAATTTTTTGCAGAGTTTAACAAAAAACCTGAAGATTACATGGATCTAGTACGGCTTGATCCATCATATAGAGTGTTTTTTTCAGAGGATGAATATGTTGATATATCTGCAGATATGAAGAAAAACTATGAACTTTTTGAAAAACTTGAACCTGGTGCAAAAGAGAAAATGGAAGAATACCTCAAACTTAGTGAATATGAATATGAAATAGCTATGAAGGATTTTATTTACAAGGATTACAAACATTTCACTGATTTTTTAAAACCAAAACTTATAGTTGAGGGTACAAAGCTTCATATGTTTGAAAAACTTGATACATTTGCACTACGTTATTTTAAAAGCGAAAAAATAAGGAAAATCCTTGAATATACTATTGTTTTCCTAGGTGGAAGCCCTTATGACAGCCCTGCTTTGTATTCACTTATGTCTCATGTAGATTTTAACATGGGTGTATGGTTTCCGAAAGGTGGCATGGCAAAACTTGCAGAAGCTATGTATAAACTCGCAAAAGAACAAGGAGCAACTTTTATTTTCAATGAACCAGTGGAAAAAGTAATCGTAGAAAATGGTAAAACAACTGGTGTTAAAACAAATAAAAAAACATACAAAGCAGATATAGTTGTAGTAAACGCTGATTATGCATGGGCAGATATGAACCTTCTTGAAAAAAAACATAGGTCTTACTCTGATAGATACTGGGAGAAAAGAAAAATTGCACCCTCTGCATATTTATTGTTTTTGGGTCTTGATAAAAAGATTAAAAATTTTGAGCATCATAACCTGTATTTTCATCCTAAATGGGTTGATCATTTTGATGATATATTCAAAGATCCAAAGTGGCCTAAGGATTTCTCATATTATGTTTCATGTATAACAAAAACAGATCCTAAGACAGCACCTAAAGGTGGTGAAAATGTTTTTGTTTTAATACCTGTAGCACCTGGCCTTAAAGACGATGAAAAAACCCGTGAGAAATACTATGATATAACAATAAAACATATGGAGAAACTAGCAGGGGAGAATCTACGGGATCACGTAATTGTTAAAAGAATTTTTGCACATAATGATTTTAGTAGTAGATATAACGCCTATAAAGGAACCGCACTTGGCTTGGCTCATACGCTTAAACAAACAGCTGTATTTAGACCTAAACATACAAGTAAAAAAGTGAAAAACCTGTACTTCACAGGACATTACAACCACCCCGGGATAGGTGTTCCAATGGTAATCATATCCT
>Ga0272442_10005205_pt1 | contig 17485 bp, 6 predicted proteins | sample SSMForm2O_FD_200262 | JGI IMG/M metagenome (GOLD analysis project Ga0272442, IMG submission 200262) | Marine sediment archaeal communities from Little Sippewissett salt marsh, Falmouth, MA, United States - SSM-Form-2O | ecosystem: Environmental > Aquatic > Marine > Wetlands > Sediment ... | reverse complement strand
GAGCTGGCCGAAGCCGCTCCCGTGTGGACTGCGGAGGCAGAGAAACAGCCCCAGGTGGCGTGGAAGCTGCATCAGGTGAACCGCATCGACGGCGAGGTGCCTCTCTACGACATCTTCCCGCCACCCACCTACGACAAGGTGGCCTACGGCATGGCCGACGTCGTCTCGCCCAAGGAGCAAGCCGCGAAGCTCTGGATGACCGCCGACGACGGCTTCATCCTGTGGCTCAACGCCACCCGCGTGGGCGAGCGAACGAGCACGGGAGAGCACAGGGAGAAGGTGACGCTTCGCCAGGGCGCGAACCGCTTCTTCATCAAGATCTTCAATCGCAGGGAATGGTGGCGCTACAGAATCCGCCTCACCGACCCCGAGGACAACGCCATCGACTTCCTGCGCAACGGTGCGCAGTAGACCTCCCCGCCCATCCCCTCGTTGGCAAGATTACGTAGGGCTCGTGCACGGCGCGTCAGCGGCCGCTGGAGCCCTTCGGCGCGATGGTGGACACGGTGACCTCCTTGAGCAGGCCGCGGGCCTCACGGTCGAGGAGTTCGACGCAGAAACTCCACAGTTGCTCCCCCTGCTCCACCTTCACCAGCAACTCGTTCCAGCCGGGCCGCAGGCGCACGGCCACCGTGTCCTGGCGCGTCTCGGCCGACCGCTCGATGGGGTTCTCGTGGACCACTTTGCGGTTCACCCACACCTTCACCCCGTCGTCGCTGCCCAACTCGAGGGATACGAACCGCCCCCGCTTCGAGTAGAGCCAGCACACAGCGTAGGCGACGACGTGCTCGTTGGGCTTGAAGATGGCCGCAAGATCCACCATGTCCTTTGGCGCCCGATGGAACTGCCAGCTCGCCTGCGCGTCGCCCACCACGGGGTAGCTCTTGTCCAGGCGGACAGGCTCGGTCTCCGGCGGGAACTCCTGCTTGAGGCCGCGCCCGTCGGGATTGGGGAACGGCCCAATGAGCCGCCACGTGCGGATGAACGTGTCCTGGCCCGCCAGGTACTTGCGGCGGAACTCGTAGCGGATCGAGCGCGGCACCTTGCACTCGGCGATGATCGCCTCGACGGCGCGCACGGGGTCGCCCTGCTCGGCTCTCTTGAACGAGTCGAACAGGCTCTTGAGCATCGACACGGACCTCGGGTGGCCGGGCATCGTGGCGAGGAACCACTTGTAGTGGTCGACACGCTCCGGCGCGGAGAGGTGGTCGACACGATGGAGCGCCTGGAAGAAGTGCCAGGCCACCCCGGTGGGGCCGAGGGCAGGGATGTGGCGCCGCAGCACGGCCTTCCCGCGCTCGCCGTCGAAGGACAGGTGGCTCGTCACGGGCTCGGCAACGTAGACGATGCCGTGGCTGCTGTAGGCGTCGGAGGGCTCGTGGGTATGTGCCTTCTTGCCGCTCTTGAGGGGCTTCTCGACCCACTGCCAGGTGCCGCGTGCGCTGCCCGCGGGCTGGTCGTCGTCGATCCACAACTGCTCGCGACCGCCGTTGACGATGGCCGTGCGGTCCCAGACCACGCGCCCTGCGAACTGCCCGAAGGCGATGCCGTGGATGGGCTCGAAGGCGAATGGCGTCCAGGCCAGGGGGAGGCGTAGCTCGTGCCACTGCCCCGGCCCGGGCAGCGCCCCCACGGGCCGCCCCTCGGCCAGAGCCTCGCCCCAGAGCACGCGAAAGTAGGAGTCGCCGCGGGGAGCCAGGCTCAGCGAGACCATTCGCGCCCGCTTCGCACGATCGATGTGGACCCACTGCGAAAGCATCGGCCCGTCGGTGCGGGGCTGCACGTGGTCGGCGATGGGCTGGGCGAGCGCGGCCACGCTGCGGTGCCGAGCCGTGTAGAGGCCGCCGGGATCGCCCTCCGCGTGCGCCCTGGCGCCACTGCGCCGGGGGTTGCTCACCCAGCGCCAGTTGCCCGCCACCTTGCCCTTGGGAAGCCCGTCGTCCACAAGCACCTTGTCGAGGCCCGGCCCCACGATGGCCGTGCGGTCCCACACCACGTTCCCCCCGCCATACTGGGCGAAGGAGATCCCGTGGATCGGCGTGTCGTGCATGCCCACCCAGGTGAGCGGCACGCGCAGCTCGTGCCATCCTGGCTCGTGAGGGATCGGCCCGGCACGCTGGCGCGACGGGGTGCCTCGCGTGCCCCAATCGCGCCAAGCGTCGTGGCCCCAGAAGACGCGGTGCTCCCAGCCCCGTTCGCCCGTGCCGTCGTGGAGCTGAATCATGAGGTTGAGGGCGGGCTTCTTCGGATCGATGTGTACCCACTGCGAAAGATAGAGCTTCGTCCACACGGCGTAGCGGTTGCGCACGGCCGGCTCCACACCTGCCTTGCTGGCCAGTGCGAGCAGCGCGGGCGTCGGGTCCGCCTCGCCGTTCGTGCGCAGCGCCTGGCCGAGCCACACGAGCGCGCGCTCCGCCACCAGGCCCGTGCGATGGCGTTTCAGGTAGTCGCCGCCGCGCTCGAGGAGGGCCTTCGAGTGCCCGCTCAGGGTGCGGATGCCGCACGTCCACTTGAAGAACTCCCATCCCTCGGCGAGCTCGGGGAGTTCGTGGGCGATGGCCAGGCCCGCCGTCTCGCCCTCGCGGGTGAGGGAGTGGAGGTAGACGACCTCGTGGTGGTCGCGTCGGAACCGCTGGGGCTCGAGTGCCCCACCCCATGCGAGCGCGGGGCTGGGGTCGGCATCCGGCCCGTCCTCCCACACGGCGAGCGAGAGGCCGATCTTGCGCCAGCGGTCCCGCTCGCGTTTCCTGATCACAGCGGCCAGGGGCACGGCCATCTCGAAGGTGAGCCTGCCCGTGGCCTGGTCGTGGCGCACGGCGCCACGCACCGCTTGTGCCACGCCGTCGGAGCCCAGGTCGTCGCACACGGCCCGGTGGCGCCCGTCGGCCCCGATGCCCCAGCGGAAGGACCCGTCCCGCGTGGTGAGCCCCACCTCCAGCCAGTCGCCCGCACCGTAGGCACCGCGCCCGAGCCGGACCGCAGGCGCGCCACACGGGTACCGCAAGGCGATGTAGAGATGGGCGTCGTCGTGTGCGAGCCGAAGCTCCGCCCCGCCGCGGCGGCTGCGAACGGCCACCGTCTCGGCCGAGCGCCAGTCGTCGAGGACCCCGTCCGGAACGATGGGCGCCGAGGACTCGAAGGCGACGTGGACTCGGCGGTCCGCCGGCGCCTGGCCCGGCGGTGCGGCGACGAGCGCGCTCACCCCCTCCTCATCGGTGATGAGCAGCAGACCCTTCGCCCATGCGACCTGGGTCTGGTCCGCCACGTATTCCGACCACGAGCGGCGCACCACGTAGCGCCAGTAGGGCGTGTCGTCGAGCACCTGCTCGCCCACGTGCTTGCCCGTCGCCCTGTCGAACGCGTCGACCCGGATGCGGAACGGGGTCATTCGCGAGGCATACGGCCCGCGCTCGACGCCCGAGACCACGAGCATCCTGTTCCCCTCCTCTCGATACTCCAGGATGCGGGCCTGATGGTTCGCTGCCACGCGCACCGCGTAGGAGACCTCCTTGCGCGAGGGCAGATCCGCGACGCGCAGCGTCTGCTTATCCACCTCGTAGAGGCGGTCGCCGCGAACCACCCCGTGCCGCGGCCTGCGGAGGACGTACGCCGGATCGTCGCGGCGCAGGATCCAGTGGATGTGGCGGTAGTGGGGATACTCCTCGTACTGGTGGAGCAGCACCCACTGCCCGGCGATGCGCAGATGCCTGGACGCCCTGTAGTCGAAGCTGAGGCCGCCCAGGTCGGCCCGATAGCGCGTGTGTGGGCGGCCATCGAGTCCGAACTGGTAGGCCACGCGGCCCTTGTCCACATACACGCCCCAGCCGCGGTCCGTGGCCAGCAATGGCGGCATGGGCTTGCCCTTCGGCCGCAGCCTGCGTATCGCGGCCATCGTGCCATCAGAGGGGCGGAGAACTACGTCGAAGGCCCCACCCCCGTCCCGTGTGAGATCGGAGATCGCGTGGAGCACCTTGCCGTCCCACATCACCGAGCAGAAGCGGTTGTGGTAGGTGTCCCCGAGTTCATCATACCGCCTGTGCCAGAGGAGCTTGCCTGTCGCCAGTTCCACCACCCCGGTGCGCCGCGAGCGATGTCCGCCCCCGTAGTCGCCCAGAACCAGGTTCGGCGGCGCCAGGTGCCACGCACGGATGCGGAACGGGACGCTCGTCCGCCAGAGCAGCTTCCCCGTCTTCCCGTCGACGGCGTCCACCCTGCTGGGGTAGGCAAGGAGCAGCATGCCCGCGGCCCACTCCACCGTGCGGTAGCCTGGATCGAGGCTCCTCTGCCATTCGACGGCCCCCTGCGGCGTGGTCGACACGCATTCGAGCACCCCCTGCGAGACGACGTAGAGGCGGCCGTCGAGCTTCGCCTCCGGCGTGGGCACGAAGATGCGCGGGTTCGGTCGCTTGAGCTTCCAGACGGCCTGAACAGGGAGTTGGAGCGCGGCGGGCGACGGCGCCCGGGGGTTCAGCGGCCGCTTCACCGGCTCCCGCGGCGACCGGAGCGCGTCGTCCGCCAGGCCCACCAGGCTCCGGCCGCTCACGACGGGGCTCTTCATCGCCTTCCCCGTGCCCCACTCGCCCCTCTCCAGGGTCCGCCCCGACGCCGCGTCCAGGCGAAGCACGGCCCCCTGCGTGGCCACGAGCAGCGAGCCGCCCATCAGGCACGGCCTGCCCACAATCCCATCGGCCACGTGACGGTGCCAGCGGGACCGCCCAGTGGCGACATCGAGGGCGGCGACGTTCCGCGAATCGTTCACCACCAGCAGGCCGTCGGCAAGCCCGGCCGTCTCACTCGATGGAGCCGCAGGACTGTCCCAGGCCACCATCCCCGTCGAGCACTCGAAGGCGACCACGCCCTGACAGTCGCGAGGCAGCACGAGCACCCGCCCGTCGGCCACAACGGGCGCGGACCCCAGACGCTGCGCCACCTTCTCCACCCCGCGCAGCGTGGTTCTCGGGTAGGTGCTGGCCCATTCCACCAGGCCGTCGCGGGCGTCGCACCGCGCCACGAACCCCATGTTGGTCGAGCAGTACACCGCGCCCTCGCACACGGTAGCCGCGCCGCCGTAGTGCACAGGGTCGAACTGGCGGCCATTGTAGGGCGAGCGGGGATGGGGGAGCAGGGTGACGGCCTGCGAGCCCAGGTCGCTCTGCCACACGAGCCGTCCGCTATCCGCATCGAGGCACAGGAGCGAGACGGTGGCCACGGGCACGACGCTCGAATACCCCTTCTGGAGACCCAGCACGTAGAGGCGGCCCTCGTTGACCGCGGGGTTGCCGATCGGCCAGATATCGCTCCAGGCGGGGTCGCGCGCCGTCGACCAGGCCATGCGGCCCGTTCGCACATCGAAGGCCGCCAGGCCGGTCATGAAACGGCGCGTGCGGTCCAGCCCCCAGCGCGTGTAGACCCGTTCCCCCGCCACCGCCGGCGCAAACGGCCCGGGCAGCACGATGTGCAGGGACCTGTCGAGCTCCAACTTCCCCTGATGGCTCTTCGACCGCACGGGCGCACACGTCCACACGGGCGCCCCCGCGCCCTGGCCGAAGCAAGCCAGCAGGTCTGGCCCCGCCACGAGTATCCCACCATCCCAAACGACTGGCCGGATAAGCTGTGGGGCGAGCGCCGCGGCAAGCTCGCGAGGCATGTCGCCCGCAAGCAGTTCCTGCTGCCAGGGCGAAACGGGGGGCAACACGAGGGTGCGGCGTGCAAGAGCCGAGAGGGGCGGGGCCTCGGCCTGTGCCGCGGGCACCTTCAGCCGGTCGCGGATGCGTGCGGCGGCCTCGCGCCCCCCGAGCCAGGGATACGGCGCATCCTCCGCCACGCCCTCGAAGGCCCCGGCCAGGCGGCCCGGCCGGCCGAGCTGCGCTAGGGCGAGCCACTCGCCCGCCTGCGCCTTGGCCCGCAGCCCGCCGTCGACGGCGTGCGAAAGCACATCGCGGAATGCCCTGAGCGCCAGCCCGCATCGGCCGCGCCGCAGCGCGTCCTCGCCGTAGAGCAGCAGCCCATCGTGCGACGCCCTGGCCCACGGGCGCGAGCGGTACAGGGCGAGAAGCGCATCGGATGTCGGGGACTTCCGAGCGGCCGCGAGCAGCTCCGCGGCACCCCGTTCCTGAGCCTGACGCAGAGCACCCAGGTCGCGGCGCTCCTGGCTGCGGACGTGCTCGTCGAGCAGCGCCCACACGCTCGCCTGCCGCCCGTCGTCCCAGGGAGCCAAGTTGCGGCGCGCGGCATCGCCCTGAAGCAGGTCGTGGATCCGCGCCGCCATCCCCGCCACCAGCCCCGTCCGCACCGCGTCCCACCGCATCTCCAGGACGAAGTCGTTCGGGAACGTCGCCGGCTCGCCAGGCGGGTAGCGCTCGATATCCCCGATGAGGTCGCGCGCCCGCGAGTTCTGGTCGTTCCGGCCGTAGAGCTCCTGAAAGAGGGGCAGGGCCTCGGCATCGCGGCCTGTGGCAAGGAGCAGCGCGGCCTCTTCGGTGAGCCACCACTCGTCGCGGCCGCTGTGGACTTCGAGCGCGGCCAGCGCGTCCTGCGCGTCGAGCAGGCGGCCGTGCATCCGCATCAGCATCGCCAGCGAGCGCCAGGCCCTCACCAAGGACGGGTGGCCGTCGGGCACTTGGCCGCAACGGTGGAGCGCAATGAGCCGCCGGGCGGCATACTCGGCCCACTCGGCGCCCTCCTCCACCTCCCACGGGCGCTCCCAGATCCCCTCGCGGAGAATGCGGTCGAAGGCACCAAAGGCAATGCCCGGCTCACCGGGCAGTCCTTCGACCACGCCCTTGAGCGCGTAGGCGCCGCGACCGCGCAGATAGCAGCTATAGAGATTGCCCGCGATCTCAAGTCGGGCAGCGAGGTGCCGCTTCGTCTCCTTCGGATACCGGGCAATCAGCGCCTCGAGCAGCTTCACCACCCGCACCCGAAGCAGACGGCCACGCTGGGAGCGGTCGCCCGTCAGCTTGGCCACCTCGCCCGTCCAGCGCTCCACGTTCGCCTTATACGTCGCCTCCCAATCCGCCTTCCACTCGATACGGACCTTGCTCGCGGCCTCCCAGTGCAGATCCAGCGGGCGCGGCCCCTGAAGGGCGGCAGCGGGAGTGGCCCACGAGCCCACCAGCAGGCCACACCACGCAATCGCTACACAGTGGGGAAACCGTCCCATGCAGGCCGACCTTCGCCACCTCGCCCCGGACACACACATGCACACCACACCCTTCCCTGAAACGATCATAGCGCCCCGGCTGCGGCAACACAAACCCCCTTCCGAACCACCACGATGCCAACAACGGCTCAGCGGGAGCCCCGCCCTCCCATGCGGAGCCACCACGAGGACACGTGGGGCGAGATGAGGCCCCCGCCCCATAAGCATCATGCCGTCCCATGAGTCCCATGCACTACTGAACCTCAGAATCTCTGCGCGGCGCAGAGATTTTCAGAGTTAGTAGTCCATGGCGGGGAAACCCGAAGCACGCATCACGCATCTGGCAGCAGCAAGGCGTGCGCACTCCACCCGCCTCGCCCCCCTCCTCTCTCTGGCCGCCGCGCGGCGGCTATTCCGAAGCTCCGAGCGGGAGGGGCACCGGTCTGCCGTCCTTGTTGGGAAAGCCCTCACTCCCGAGGTCCTTCAGCACTTTGCGCAGCGCCTGCTGGTAGACGCCTTTGCTCACCCGTTTCCCCACGATCCAGTCGCAGCGGTTGCCCCTGACGTACTCGTCTCTGTCTGGCGCGAACTCCCAGTACTCTGACCCGGCGGGGTCAGTATCAGTCACGGTGATCCACCTCCTGGGCCGGCCCTCCTGGCCAGCCACGACCTCGTTGTACTCGCCGATTGCGACGCGGTAGCCCGGGCCGACGGCGACCTCGTGGCACTCGATGGTAGGAGCCAGCACGAGGTCGGCGGCCACGTGGAGCAGAATCTCCAGCGCCTCCAACGTGGGGGTCCTGCGGTCAACTGGTATGGTCACGGCCTCACCGTGTCCACAGAGAGACAGGAAGCCGTCCTGCTGAGCACGTACCTCGGTCCGCCCGTGGAACGTCCTGTCCGCGACGTTGGTCCGCGAGGGGTCGATCCCCAAGCCGCGGTAGGGGGAGGTCCAGCTCCAGCGCCGTATGCGAAGGAGTCGCCAATGCGGATCGAAGACGAGTTCGCCCTCCTCGAATTCCACCGGCCAGTACCCCTCTATCCTGAGTCCCTCACCCTGCACGGGCATGAGGGTCTGGGTGTTCGCGATGATGACGTGCCTCCCGTCCCGAGATGCGGTGGCGACGCGGATGCGGCGGTAGCCGCGGTAGGGCGGACTCGCGGAGGACTGGAATTCCTCCACATAGCAGCGGTCGGCAAACAGGAGCTGGCGCCGCCGCGTGTCGGCGCGGATGCCCGTCGACATCCTGCGAACGGTCTGCCACGCGGCGCCTGTGGGCGGGTTCGGGTCGCTGTCAGGCAGCCGGTCTGTCCCACAGCCGATGAGACACAGGCAGGCAAGAGCGGCAGTGGCTGGCGATCGCGGCCGCGACACGGCTTCCCTCCTGCGAACGACATCGAGGCTCGCGTCGGCTCTGGCCGCCAGTGGGCGCAGCGCTGGCATCGGCAGCAGGCAGCCCCGGTGGGTCCATCATAGATACGGGGGGTGGTGAGTTCAAGAGGGAAGCGCGTGCAGACCCGAGCCGCGGAGCGATTCTGGGCGCCGTGAGGAGAGAACGGAATGGACTGCGTGGACGTGCCTTCGAAGACACGTCCGATGGCGGTCGGGGAATGCCGCCGGGCCTACGGGCCGAGTGCGACTCGCGTGTACGGACTGGATATGTAGGTCCGGTAGCTCCTTGCCCGATACTGCACCGTCTTTCCGTGATTGCTGAAGAAGTCGATATGCGACGCACCGGCTTTGAGGTCTATCTCTGCGGTCCAGATTCCCCTTGCGGCGTCGTGTTTCATCTCTTTCCACTGGCTATCGGGGATCATCTCGCTGATATACGCCGCACTACCATCAGGCCCGCGGTCGTACATCCACCAGATGCGCCCGCTGTCCTCGCCCGAGCCGGGCTTGAACTCGACCGCCACCGACAACCGGGTGCCCTTCACTTCGCAGGTGACGGATGGTGGTTCCAGCATCGGCGCCACGCCGTCAAAGAAGTGGTGCAGGAGGAATGCCGATTTGTTCTGCTCATCTCTCTCGGCGGCCGGATGTCCCCTCTTGCCGTGCCCCGAGTTGGCCCGCAGATAGACGGGTATCTGCGGGAAGTGCCGGCCACACCATGGCACATCGAACGCGACAAAGTCGTGGGTCCCGGGATGGAACCAGATGTCGACGCCCCTGGCCTCGAGCTTCGCGAGGTTCCTGGAGACGAAGATGTGGTCGGCCAGGCGGTTTGCGAGCTTCTGGAGTTCCTGCCAGCTATGCCCGGCAGCGAGAGCATTGCGGTTGTAGATCGGGCCGAATGCTCCTCCGAGGAACGGATGATTCATCGCCCTCTGCATTGGCAACCCCCGTTTCCGGGCGTAGCTCTCGTTGTATGCGTTGAGCTTATCCCATGCCGCCCAATCGCACAGGCGCAGGGGGGAATCACAGATCGGCGAGACCGTGGCATGGAGGGCGGTCATACGCGTGTCGTGCAGAATGGCAGCCGAGGGACTGGCGCCGTTCTTCGAGCAGCCGGTCACCGCCACCTTGCCTGTCTCAAAATGCCCCTTTTCGGCATAGGCCGCGGTCACGGCGCGCATGAGCGTGGCAGGCCAACCCCAGTACTGAATGGCGAAATGCGGGTCAAGGGTCTTGATGAAGCGCCTGTACATGGACTGTGCGAGTTCGCCCTGCCCAAACTGGCGGGGTTCCTGGACGATCGTGTGCACGAGGCCGACACCGCCGTTGAGCAGTTCCACATCCACGCCTCTTGGCCGAGCATCGCGTTGCAGTTGCCTCAGTTGATGGCCTCCGGTGAGATGAAACCCTGTTGCCTTCCTGTCGGCGGGCACGATCATTCGCACCGGTATGCGGTAGTCTTGTCCTGGCCACAGTTCACCCACCCGGATGGTGATCAGTTTCTGTCGCGTTGAGCATTCGCCTCTCACGTCGTGCCATTCCTGGAGCACCTGGCCGTCCAGGGTGGCTGGGTCCAGGATCTTCTGCATATCAAATGGCGAGCCATCGGCCCCGCGCGGTACATCGGCCGCCAGAGCCACTGTGCATGCGAGGCAGGCCAAGGCCAACGCGCTCAAGAGCCCAGCCGAATTCACTCGCGACAGTTGCCTCTCAGGGGATTCCATGCTGGCTCCCGATTGTCCTGCGGATGATCATCCATGGGCTCCGGCCACGATGGTCTGTTCTTGCCGGGGATCCTCGCCGGCTCGGATGACGCCACACAAGGGTAGCGAACGGCTGCGAGGAGATCAAGCCGCTCGGCTTCTCAGGTAATGGACGCGGACAGGCATGGGGTGACACCTGTTCCCTGCCGCTATTGTCGATTCCACATATTCCGACGCCATTTTTCCCAGAAGCTCTGGCCGGCTGTTGATGGGGTTACTGGGATCGGTTCCCTCGCCGTCGCGGGCCTCCTTACCGAGTGGGTCCGCCGCCCACGCCACCTTCAGAGGCCCTCCGGCCCGGAAGGAGAACAACCGACTTGACCCCTTCGCACCCCTTCGCTATCCTCGGGCGCGACCATCCGAACCGGTCAGAATACCTGGCGGAAACAGGGCATGATATTCGGAACGCACAGCCACCGTATCCTCCCCGCGACAATGGGGAATAGGAAGAGGCCGTGATGGCTCCCGGACCCCTTGGCAGGCGTGAGTTCACCAGGATAATGGGCGTCGGCGTGGCGCGACTCGCGCTGTCTCCTCGGTGGTCACCCGCCGCGGCAACACCGGCAGGACGCGGCCCCAAGGCCCGGCCCAACGTCATCATGATCAACATCGACAACCACGACCGGAGCGTCCTGGGGTTCGCGGGAAATCAGTTCGGCAGCTCGCCGAACATCGATCGACTCTACAGGGAGGGAGTCTACCTGGCGAACTACCACTGCGCGTCTCGCTGCGGCCCGTCTCGAACTGCCCTGCTGACGGGGCGCTATCACCACCGCAGTGGACATATCCAGACGCCTGATGGCAGGGACATCATGGGCAACCCCGAGATCCCGACGATCGGGGATCTCTTCCGGGATGCGGGATACCGGACCGCCATGTTCGGGAAGTGGCACGTTGGCAAGAACTACCCCTATCGGCCTGAGGACCGCGGATTCGACGAGGTCGTGACTTTCTTCCAAGGCGCTCTCTCCAAGACCGGCTTGCGCCACACATTGAGACACAACGGCCAATGGGAGCCCTTCGAAGGCTATCGAATCGACATCTGGTTCAACGAGCTCCAGAAGTTCATCAGGAAACAGCGCGGACGGCCGTTCATGGCCTATCTCGCCACGTGGGCCACGCATGGAGGTAATTTCGGGCCCGCGCGCCTTTCGCAGAAGTACCGCAGGAAAATGGATGCACTTGGCGAGGAGGGATCCAGCCTCTTTCCGGACAAGACAACCCAGTACAACTACGCAGAGCTTACCGCTGAGATTGAGTCCATCGACCAGAATATCGGGCGATTGCTCGGCCTTCTGGCCGAACTGCGATTGAAGGACAACACGATCATCGTCTACACCTCCGACGGTTCCGGCTATCGCGCGCCGCAGGCGTTTCTGCGCAAGAACCGCAAGAGCTTCCTCAGCAGGATCCCCGCCATCATCTACTGGCCTGGCGGGCAGTTGAAGCCCGACACCGATCTGACAGAACTGATCGCCAACATCGACATCGCGCCGACCTTGCTGGACATGTGCGGCATCCGTCCGGGAAAGAACGTGGCCTTCGACGGCCAAAGCGCCTACGCCCTGCTGCGTCCGAAAGGGACGCCCTGGAAGAAGCGGGTCTACATCGCCGACCATCAATCGCGAAATGGGATTCGGACCGGCTACCTGATGCCCCTGGACCGCACAACCGTGTACTTGCCCGACGGAAGATCCGTGACCTTCTCGAAGGGAAAGGCCCAGCGTGCCTACCCGAAGCTCGAAGCCGAGGCCAGAAAGCACTGGGAGGAATGGTGGAAGGACGTGACTGCGGACTTCAAGCCCTTCCATCACGTCATCGTGGGCACCCGGCACGAGAACCCCATGGTGGTTCGCCACGTCTATACCCGGATCAATGAGCAGAAGGCGAAGGTGAAGCACTATTCCTTCGCGATCGAGTTCGCGGTGACCGGCACGTATCGCTTCTCGGGCGGCCGAAGATCACGGGAAGGCTACTTGAAGATCGACGACCGCACATACCCCGGCCAGTTCCCCATGACGTTGAGGGTGCCCGCGGGCAAGAAGATGGTCATCGTCTCCTTCGATGGACAGAAACGGTCGGGCGGCCTGACAATCGAGTGGCTTGCCGACGAGGATTCGCAATGACAACATCCGTAACGAATCGAGCTACCTGGATCACCGTCTTGGCCTGCCTGCCCCTTGCCGCTACTCTTGGCGTGGTACGAGCGGCGGGGCCCCTAAAACGGAATACCACCGAGGCCCTGACGAAAGTCAGAAGGCGGGAATCAGCCAAAAAGGAACAGGCGAAGTACGTCTACACAGAGAGGGCCGCCCTGACAGGCCGGGCGCCTGCGCCGGCCGGCCAGATGGTGCTCTGGTACCGACAGCCGGCTGCGAAGTACTTCTGGGGCGTTCTGCCCCTTGGCAATGGGGCGATTGGGGGGGCGGTCTACGGGGGGGTGCATACCGAGCGCATTGCGTTGAATGAACAGAGCCTCTGGACGGGAAGCGATGTCGACGACGACATCGGTGACTATCAGCCGTTCGGCGACTTGTACGTGGAACTGGGCCACGCCGACGCGGCCGACTACCGACGCGAACTGGACCTCCAGACCGGGGTTCACGCAGTCCAGTACAAGCGAAAGGGAACGACGTATCGGCGTGAGTATTTCTGCAGCCATCCCGATCAGGTGATGATTCTGCGTTTTACCGCGGACAAACCGGGGGCCCTCAGTGCTGCCATTCACATGACCGACGCCCGGGGACCGAAGTCGGTGGCCAAGGCGAGCCGAGCGACGCTGGCTGGGGCGTTGGCCAACGGCCTGGCGTACGAAGCACAGGCGCTGGTGTTGAACGAGGGCGGCGAGGTCTTGACCGAACAGGACGCCGTCCGCGTCCAGAATGCAGACTCGCTGACAATCCTGCTTGCCGCCTCCACCTCGTTCGTTCCCGACTACAAAGCGGGCTGGCTGGGCGACCATCCGCACAAGAACGTCACGGCCAGGATCGACGCAACGGCGTCCAAGAGCTACCAGGCGCTCAAGGCGGCGCACGTGGCCGACCATGGCGCCTTGTTCGGCAGGGCCCGTCTGGACCTCGGCAAGACGCCGCCGGCCATTGCCAGGTTGCCTACCAATGAACGGGCCAGGCGACGTCAGCAGCCATGGGACGATCCCGGACTGGAGGCAATGCTCTTCCAGTACGGCAGGTATCTGTTGATCGCGAGTTCGCGCCCGGGCTCGCCGCCGGCAAACCTGCAGGGCATCTGGAACAACAGCCTCTATCCGCCGTGGCACTGCGACTATCATAGCGACTTGAACCTGGAGATGAACTACTGGCTGGGCGAACCGACGGACCTGTCCGAGTGTGCGCTGCCCTTGTGCGATTACTTGCTGAGCATTATCCCCAGACGCCGCGAGATCTATCGGGAATCACACCCCGGGAAGCGGGGTTGGGGGATCTGCGGAGGAAACAACCTGTTCGGTGGAGGCCAGGCCAAGCACTACGACTCGTGCAACACCTGGCTGGCGCAGGTTTTTTGGGAACACTATGCGTTCACCCAGGACAAGGCCTTCCTGGCCAAGAAGGCCTATCCGGTGCTCAAAGAACTCTGCGAGTTCTGGGAGGACCGCCTGGCTGCCTGGCCCGACGGCACGCTGGTCTCGCCCAGCGGACATTCCCCGGAGCACGGTTGTCCCAAGAAAGACCCGGAGGGCAAGTACAGGCAAGGCGTCTCGTTCGATCAGCAGCTCGCATGGGATGTGTTCGGCAACTACATCGAAGCATCCCGCATCCTGGAAGTCGATCCGGAATACCGCAAGAAGGTGGTCCAGATGCGCAACAAGCTGCTTGGCCTCCAGATTGGCTCGTGGGGCCAGCTTCAGGAGTGGAGCATCGACGCCGATAACCCCAAGGACACGCATCGCCACATTTCACACTTCATCGCGGTCTACTCCGGAAAGCAGATCTCACCGCTGACGACTCCGAAGCTCGCCGCTGCAGCCAAGGTGTCGCTGAATGCCAGAGGCGAATACTCCACGAGCTGGGCCATGGCCCACCGAGCCGCCGCCTGGGCAAGGCTGTTTGAGGGTAACCGGGCCCACAAGATCCTCTGCCTGATGCTCGCCCGAGGACGGTTCCACGAGAACCTCCTCAGCTCGATCGGCGGGGGCTGTTTCCAGATCGATGCGAATTTCGGCTACACAGCCGCCGTGACGGAGATGCTCTTGCAGAGCCACGTCAAGAAGGAGCGCTCGGACGCCTTCCTGATACACCTGTTGCCGGCACTACCGAAGGCCTGGCCGAACGGCTCCGTAAAGGGCTTGCGAGCCCGTGGCGGCTTTGCTGTGGACATGGCGTGGAAGGACGGGAAGCTCACAGAAGCGACCGTCCGCAGCCTGGTCGGTACGACATGCAGGCTGCGCTACGGCGACAAAGAGATCGCGCTGACATTGACATCGGGCGGCCGCGCTACGCTCAATGCCGCGCTGGAGCGCCGCTGAGAACGTGTCGTGCCGATACAGACGCACCAAAAGAGCCAAAGCAAACCTGCAAGAAAGAAAGGACGTGCAATGCGGAGAGCCGACTTGATCCAGGCAGCATGGAGGCAGTGCGCCTGGTTCCTTGTTCTGGCCGCCACAGCATCCGCCGCGGTCGGCCGCGACTTCTATGTTGCCCCCAACGGCTCGGATGAGAACCCCGGGACGCTCGAGAAGCCGTTTGCGACGATCGCCCGCGCCCGCGACGCCGTGCGCCCGGTGATCGCCACAATGGCGGGCGATATCACTGTGTGGGTCCGAGGCGGAAGGTATCACCTGCATGAGAGCATCACACTTGACGACCGCGACGGGGGGACGGCGGAGCACAAGGTCGTCTACAGGAACTACAACAACGAAGAGGCGGTCATCATCGGCGGGGTGCCGGTAAGGGGCTGGGCTCCTCACCAGCACGGAATCATGAAAGCCGACGTGGGCAAGGACGTAGAGTTCTGGGCTCTTCTGGTTGACGACCGGCTTGCCACGATAGCCAGGGAGAGAGCGTGGTATCACAAGCCGCCACGGTCGCCGCGCAACGTTCAGGCCTACTTCCAGAAAGCATGGATGTCCGAGTATCTGAAGGTCACGTCCCTCGACGCCGCGTCCAGGAAATGGGAGACGCAATTCCCGACCAGCAAGTATGCCGGTCGGTTCCAGTACATGCAGGGATCGCACACGTTCATCGACGAGCCAGGCGAGTGGGCCTTGGATTCCGATTCAGGCACGCTCTACTACTACCCGAAGTCCCCCGCAGAGCTGAGAAACGTCGTCCGTCCCACAGCCAAGGCGGTCTTCCAGATTCGCGGCCGGAGCGGTTCGCGCCCCGTCCGAAACGTGGTCATTCAAGGCCTCCGCCTCCTGCTGACCGACTTCAACGCGAATATGCGCTGTTATGCAGGAATCGTGGTCGACGGCTATGAGTTCAACGGCGCAGACCAGTTGAACACGCTGAGGACGGCGCTCGTCACGATCGAGAACGCCCACAACATCCAGATCCGATTCTGCGATCTGGGCGAAGCACCCCTGAACGGCGTTTCCATCTACGGACACGCCACGGACAACACGGTGTACGGATGCCGGATGAACAACCTGGGATACATGGGCGTGTACCTTGTGGGGCCGCGGATTCACAGGGACTCCCCCAATGTCAACATGAGGAACACGGTCCGCAACTGTCTCATCGGCAACCTCACCAAGGGCGTCAACCACGCAGCGGGAGTCGGCATCTACCAGAGCAGCGACAACAAGATTCAGAGCAACATGATCCACACATCGAATCGGTACGCCATCTCGGTGAAAGGGCTGGAATACGGGCGCTTCCGTACGGTGGGGCTCAAGGACGTGCCCTTCGGGAAGTCCTTCGACTACGTGCATTCCAACCGGAACGTCATCTCGCACAACTACGTGTACGACGTCGTTATCGACTCCAGTGACGGCGGAGCCATTGAGTCCTGGGGCGGCGGCAGGGACAACGTGGTCGACCACAACATGATCGTGGACGCCTACCTCGGTGGCCCGAAGAACGGCTGGCGCGCACACAGCATATTCATCGACTGTACCAGCTCGATACACTGGTCCGTCACCAACAACATTGTCTGGAATACCCGCACTCCCAGCGTCAATGCCAGTTGTAACATCAAGGGCTTTGACACGCACATACACAACAACGTGTTTGACATAAGTCTCAGCAATCACGGAGCCGCCAATATCGAAGCGAAGAGCGATCACGACTTCAGCCGAAACATCGTGTACGCCAACTCCCCACTCAAGGCGCACCCCGACGGCACGGTCGGGCCCGATGCGGACGGCGGCCGCTGTGCCTTGCGCGTCTGGGCGCAATCGACTATGGCAAGCATGGACCACAACATCTACTACAATGCCCGGGGCTCCCTGAGCTTTGCCGAGCCCCGCAAGATGAAGGAGTATGCGACGCTCGACAAATGGCGCGAGGCAACGCAGGGTAGCGGCGGCTTCGACACGAACACCCGCATCGTGGATCCCCAGTTCGTTGACGCCGCCGGTCGTGACTACCGCTTGCGAGAAACCTCTCCAGCACTGGACATGGGCATATCGTCGATCGACACCAACTCGATCGGGCTGCTCCAGGATTTCCCCTTCGCCCCCGCGAACGATCCGTTGCGGACGGCGTTTCTCAAGGCAAACGGCAAGGACGTGTATGTTGAAGCCAAGGCCGGGGACGCGGTCAAGCTCCAGGTTACAGGTCGCACGAAACACTGGTATGTTGCCGACCTCTCGAAGGCGAACATCCGTTACTCGGCCGATAACTCCGAGGTTGCGACCGTGTCGGATCAAGGGAAGGTGACGCTCACAGGGAAGGGCCGTGTGTGCATCCGCGCCACGGTGACTCTAGGAGGGGTGACGCGCTCAGACGACGTCGTGGTCTACGCTGGCGTGAGCAGAGGAAGCCTCCGCTGAAAAGCACTTAATGAGGACGAAGAGCCACCACCCAGAGACCGTCCCGGCAATTGCGACGATATCTGAGCTGACGGATGACACGTTCTCGGACGTTCGAGTACGCTCAAGGGTCAGACCTACGTTTTGCTATTATTGGTTCTTCCGAGTTTAGTGTGGGTAGACTTGAGGTAGAAGCACGCGTCTGCTTTGCTATTGGAGGGCATGTTCCTGGGAGAACGCATCCAGTAGCGGAG
>Ga0272442_10005203_pt1 | contig 17491 bp, 16 predicted proteins | sample SSMForm2O_FD_200262 | JGI IMG/M metagenome (GOLD analysis project Ga0272442, IMG submission 200262) | Marine sediment archaeal communities from Little Sippewissett salt marsh, Falmouth, MA, United States - SSM-Form-2O | ecosystem: Environmental > Aquatic > Marine > Wetlands > Sediment ... | reverse complement strand
ACATCGAAGCGCGGGTAAAAGAAGCCACCAAAATGGGATTTAACCGCTGTATCCTCCCCCGAATCGTTTCGAGTGATATCCTTTCGGAAACCGATATTTCATTGATCAGAATCAGCAATCTCAACGAGTTGATTGACGAGCTTTTTTAGCCACGAAGATCCGACCGGGTTTCCCGTTTTATATACGTCGATCAGTCATATCTTCAGGTTTGTCAACGATACAGGACGATAGTAGAGTCTTTATTCTTAAAAACTGCGTTTTTTAAGCAGATGCAGGCGAAACATAAATACGAAATTCGAATATCAAAATCTGAAACAAATCCGAACATCAAATAACAAAATTTCAAAACAGTTTTGGACATTCAAGTTTAGGATTTTGATATTGTTTCGAATTTCGTACTTCGGATTTCGAATTTGCAGATCTGCTGCCTTGGGAAGGTAAGGCCTTATTTCAAACCGACTTCATTTCCGGAGGGGCATTCCACTTTCGGTGATGGTCTGTGCAGTCTCAAAGAATCACACGACTCATAGAGATGTTTGCCAACATTCCGTCCCCGTTTCTGAGACCCTTTTTATCCTGATCAGTTGCTTTTATGGTTGACTATTATCCTTGTTCTCTGGTAACACAACACCCGTGTTTGTAAAAATATAAGTAGTTAATATTATAGATATATTCTGTCATTTTGGGCAAGTATCATGTGTTCATTGTTACAGTGGTTTAGCATGTCCGATCGTTACACAGGATGAGGAGAATCAGGTATCCCTATGGATTATAAAATAATATTGGGTGTTATCGGCGGACTGGGTCTGTTTATATACGGTATGTATCTGTTGAGCGATTCGCTCAGGAAGTTATCGTTAACATTGTTGAAAACGATGCTTGAAAAGATGACCTCAAACAGGTTCAGGTCAGCCGTTATCGGGATGGTTGTGACATCCATAATACAGAGTTCCAGTGCGACCTCCGTATTGCTCATAGGATTTTTAAATGCGGGTCTCATGCAGCTCGGGGCTGCATTAGCCATAATGATTGGTGCCAATGTCGGTACTACGGTCACCGCCCAGTTAATCGCTTTCAAATTTACGACTATCGCTCCGTTCTTTGTTTTTGTCGGGGCTATGATTTTCTTTTTTGCCAGGAAAGACAGGAATAAAAACAAAGGACTTGCCTTGCTGGGGTTCGGTTTTTTATTCTTGGGACTTACCATGATGAGTACCGCCGTCAAACCGCTGGCGGATAATGGAACGACGAAAGAGATCTTTTTGAGATTTGGCAGCCAACCGTTTCTCGGGATATTGGCAGGTCTCACCGTGACGGCCGTATTGCAAAGCAGTTCAACGGTAACAGGTATGATCATAGCATTTGCATCTGCCGGCTTGCTGGATCTGCCGTCTTCTATTTATCTTGTATTTGGAACCAATATCGGTACGTGTGTTACGGCATATATCGCGAGTATCGGGGGAAACTTGTCAAGCAAGAGGCTTGCACTTGGTAATACTCTTTTCAATGTGGCAGGTGTATTGATTGCCTTGCCGTTTGTGAGTCTTTACCTGACGTATGTTCCTGTGATTTCGGGTGACGTTGCCCGGCAGATTGCCAATACGCATACAATTTTCAATGTGATCAACACCATTCTCTTTCTTCCCGTTGTGTCATACCTTGTAAAAATTTTAAATAAATGTATTCCGGGAATGGAATATGAAAAAAAGGAAGTGAGGCATCTTGATAAAAATTTATTGGTAACACCCCATCTTGCTATCAAGGCGGTTGTTAAAGAGCTGGCTACGATGCTGAGTATTTGTCAGGAAATGCTGGATAAAGCGAGAAAGTGTACGATAAGTTATAATCATAAGCTGAGAAATGAGATTTCTTTTGATGAAGAATCCGTTGATGAAATGCAGAAAAGCATTACGGAATATCTTGTTGAGATGACGCAGAATGAGCTTATGGATAAGCAGAAAAGACTGGTTCCGGCAATCCTTCACAGTGTGAATGATATGGAGAAAGTCGGCGATTACTGTGAAAATATCGTCAAGCTGGCTCAGAAGGCATATGAATACGATTTGACTTTTTCTCCAAACGCCACCATGGAACTCGAGAAACTCTTTGACAAAACAGAGACCCTTATGCGGCATACGAAGAAGGCTATTCTGCGTGACGATCATAAAGCCGCCAGTATTACCTTGAATATAGAACAGGAAATTGATGAGCTGACCACACAGTATAAGCTCAATCATATCAGGAGACTTGAGGAAGGTGTGTGTATCAGTGATTCAGGCCTGGTATTTTCTGACATAGTAACAGATATAGAACGATTGAACGATCACCTGTGTAATATCACGAAGGGCATATTGCATATCGGGAAGAGATAACGAAACCATAAAACCGGAAAACAGTAGTAAGAAACCGGAGAATATTTTACTATGTGACGAGAATTATTTTTTGCACGTTTAAAGGGGGGTCCATTATGTTAGAGAAAATAACCTGGCTTGGGCATTCAAGTATTAAAATAACGGGCGACAAGACTGTTTATATCGATCCATGGAAACTCCAGGAGTTCGATCCTGCCGATCTTATCCTCATCAGTCATTCTCACTATGATCACCTTTCGCCGGAGGATGTGAAAAAGATACAGAAAGAAGACACGGTCATTATCACAACACCGGACTGCGCTTCCCAGGTTTCGGGCGATGTGAGAGTGGTGAAACCGGGAGATGTGGTTCAGGTGGGGGACATTGAAGTCGAGGCGGTCCCGTCGTACAATACGAACAAGGCTTTCCATCCGAAGGCAAACTGCTGGATCGGTTTTGTCATAACCATGGAGGGGAAGAAAATCTACTATTGCGGTGATACTGATGTTATTCCCGAGATGAATGATGTCAAAGCAGACATAATGATTGTGCCGGTCGGTGGAACCTACACCATGAATGCCGAGGAAGCAGCCCGGGCAGTTAATATCGTGAATCCTGAGTTTGCAATTCCTATTCATTATGGTGATATTGTGGGTTCACTGGATGATGCGAAACTGTTTAAAAATCTTTGTGATGTTCCGGTAAAAATTGTACCTCCTTGCAATCAGTAGCCAAAAAATACCGGTTTGTAACAAGCGAAAAAGGCGTTCCGCTGTGTTGATGTTCTGAGAAGGTCAATCCCTGGATAACATTCAATGATAATCTGTCCTGTTTTTTTATCATGGGGGCGATACTGATTCATTTCTCAAGCGGGAGAACGAAAAAAATATTTTTATGAAACTTGACAGAATCAAATTCATGTTTATTTTAAATTTGATTACGGAGGGAATGCAATAGGTAAGGTTTTGGCATTTAAAACAATTTTATTCAAAATAATTTGGTAGGAAAGGAGAAGTTTAAGGATGAAGATTAGGCCATTGCATGACAGAATTCTTGTTAAACGTGTAGAGGAAGAAGCAAAAACAAAGGGGGGTATCATTATTCCTGATAGCGCGAAGGAAAAACCGTATGAGGGTGAAGTAGTTGCGGTTGGAAAAGGCAGAAAGACGGAAGCCGGTAAAGTGGTGAGCCTCGATGTGAAAGCGGGCGACAGGATTCTCTTCAGCAAATATGCGGGATCTGATGTCAAGATTGATGATGTAGAATACCTCATTATGAGAGAAGAAGATGTTCTAGGCGTAATAGAAAAATAAAAATTTGAGCATAAGGAGGAAGTTTTAATGGCAGCAAAAGAATTACAATATGATGAACAGGCGAGAAAATCGATTCTCACCGGTATTAATGCTCTCGCCGATGCGGTGAAAGTAACTCTTGGCCCCAAAGGAAGGAACGTTATATTAGATAAAACATTCGGTTCTCCCACGGTAACAAAGGACGGTGTTACCGTTGCCAAAGAGATTGAATTGGAAGATAAATTTGAAAATATGGGTGCCCAAATGGTGAGAGAGGTTGCCAGCAGAACAAGCGATGTAGCTGGTGACGGTACCACGACGGCTACCATTCTCGCCCAGGCAATTTATCGGGAAGGTGTCAAGGCCGTTGCGGCGGGAAGCAATCCCATGGACGTTAAAAGAGGTATTGACAAGGCTGTTGAAGTCGTCATTGATGAACTGAAAAAGATAAGCAAGCCCACCAAAGATCAAAAAGAAATAGCCCAGGTTGGAACAATTTCTGCTAACAACGATCATACAATCGGTAATATCATTGCTGAGGCCATGGGCAAGGTCGGTAAAGAGGGTGTCATCACCGTGGAAGAGGCAAAAGGTTTAGCAACTGAACTGGAAGTTGTTGAAGGTATGCAGTTCGACCGTGGTTACCTCTCCCCTTATTTTGTGACAAATGCGGATAAGATGGAAGTCGATCTTGAAGATGCCTTTATTCTTGTATATGACAAAAAGATCAGTATCATGAAAGATCTCCTCGGTGTCCTCGAGCAGATTGCCAAGATGGGTCGGCCGTTGCTGATTATTGCCGAGGATGTTGAAGGTGAAGCGCTGGCAACACTGGTTGTCAATAAGATTCGTGGCACCCTGCAGGTCGCGGCTGTCAAGGCACCGGGATTTGGTGAAAGAAGAAAGGCAATGCTGGAAGACTTAGCCATTCTCACTGGTGGACAGTTGATCTCAGAAGAAATCGGTTCCAAACTTGAAGCTGCAACGATTGAAGATCTCGGTCGTGCCAAGAAAATTATTATTGACAAAGATAATACCACCATTATCGACGGTGCAGGCGACAGAAAAACTCTAGAAGCGAGAGTAAAACAGATGAGAGTCCAGATGGAAGAAACCTCCTCTGATTATGATAGAGAAAAAATCCAGGAAAGGCTGGCAAAGCTTGTCGGCGGTGTGGCCGTTATTAAAGTCGGCGCGGCAACAGAGACTGAAATGAAAGAAAAGAAAGCAAGAGTCGAAGATGCCCTGAACGCTACCCGCGCAGCTGTTGAGGAGGGAATTGTCCCCGGTGGCGGTGTTGCATATCTCAGAACGATTCCCGCCGTTGCGAAGATTAAACTGACGGGTGATCAGCTTGTCGGCCTCAATATTGTCAAGAAGGCAATAGAAGAGCCGATGCGGATGATTGCAAACAATGCCGGTTTTGAAGGTTCCATAGTCGTAGAGAAAGTGAAAGGTCAGAAGGGTGACTACGGATTCAATGCCCAGACTGATAAATACGAGAATATGATAAAGGCCGGTGTTATTGATCCTACCAAAGTGACACGGTTTGCATTGCAGAATGCATCAAGTGTTTCCGGATTAATGTTGACAACACAATGTATGGTTGCTGAAAAAAAGACAGATGAAGTGCCGATGCCCGGTATGCCTCCCGGAGGAATGGGCGGAATGGGCGGAATGGGCGGAATGATGTAATTCGGTTTTCCACCGGAAATCTGCTTTTGATAAAAGCCTCCTGCTTTCTGGCAGGGGGCTTTTTTTGTTTAAGGAAATGATTGCGTATCAATTATAAATTGTGGTACTGTCGCGGGATAATAAAAATTGGGGGAATTTCCATGGATTATAAAGATACCTTGAATTTGCCGAAGACCGGTTTTTCCATGAAGGCAAATCTTTCCACGAAAGAACCGAAAATACTGGAGAAGTGGGAAGAAATGCGTATCTATGAGAAGGTAAGAAGCGTATCAGAGGGGAGAACAAAATACATACTTCATGATGGTCCTCCCTATGCGAATGGTGATATACATCTCGGTACGGCATTGAATAAGATCATAAAGGATATTGTCGTTAAATCAAAGAATATGGTTGGTTTTGACAGTATCTTTGTTCCCGGGTGGGACTGCCACGGTCTTCCCATTGAGCATCAGGTCGATAAAGAACTGGGGGATAAACAATACAGCCTTGCACCTGCCGAAAAGAGAAAACTCTGCCGTTCTTATGCTAAGGATTACCTTGATATACAGCGTACGCAGTTCAAGCGACTCGGATGCATCGGCGAATGGGAAAACCCCTATGTCACCATGGATTATGCGTACGAAGCAAAAACTGTTGAGGAACTAGGGAAGCTCCTGCTGAAGGATTCCATTTACAAGGGGAAAAAACCGGTTTACTGGTGTGCTTCCTGCAAAACAGCACTGGCCGAAGCGGAAGTTGATTATGAAGATCATTCGACTCCGTCCATCTACGTGAAATTTCCCATGATGTCCGATATATCTTCGGTTCTTCCCAAGCTCAAAGGAGAAAATGTCAGTGTTGTTATCTGGACGACAACCCCTTGGACAATTCCAGCCAATCTTGCCATCGCCTTTCATGAGGATTTTGACTACGTTGCCGTGAGGGTGAAGGGTGAATCTTTGATTTTTGCAAAGGAACTCCTTGATTATTGCATGGATGCGTTCGGCTACAAAGATGAACCATACGAAATCGTTGATGAGTTCAAAGGCGCGGTTGTAGAAGGACTCAAATGTAAACATCCCTTTATCGATCGTGAAAGTGTCTTGATACTGGCGCCGTTTGTGACACTCGATGCGGGAACGGGAACCGTTCACATTGCACCGGGGCACGGTCAGGAGGACTATGAAATTGGACTGGAGTACGGTTTAGACGTATATGCTCCCGTTGATGATGACGGCAATTTCACTCCTGATGTTGATTACTTTGCCGGACAGTTCGTTTTTGATGCCAACGATTCCGTGAATGAAAAATTAAAAGAAGTCGGTGCCCTTCTCGGTCTCGTCGATATCGAGCACCAATATCCTCACTGCTGGCGGTGCAAAAATCCCATTATTTTCAGGTCAACCGAGCAGTGGTTTATCTCCATGGAAAAGAATGACCTGAGAAAGAAAGCACTCGAAGCAATAGATAGTGTTTCGTGGATACCCGCATGGGGTCGTGATCGCATCTACGGTATGATTGAAAACAGACCCGATTGGTGTATCTCACGACAACGTTTGTGGGGGGTTCCCATTACGATATTTTACTGCAGACAGTGCGGTGAACCGCTGTATACGAAAGAGACGATCGACCATGTTGTACAACTGGTGAAGGAACACGGTGCCGATGTGTGGTATGAGATGGACGTCAAAGATCTTTTGCCTGAAGGTACGGTATGTCCTCACTGTAATGGCGATGATTTTACCAAGGAATCGAACATTCTCGATGTCTGGTTTGATTCAGGTGTGAGTCATGCTGCAGTACTGGAAAATATAAAAAAGTGGAAGACTCTTCGGTCACCGGCAGACATGTATCTTGAGGGAAGCGATCAGCATCGGGGATGGTTTCATTCATCCCTTCTCGAGTCGGTTGGAACGAGGGGAAGGGCTCCGTATAAAACGGTTCTGACCCATGGCTTTGTTGTCGATGGAGAAGGAAGAAAAATGTCCAAATCTGTCGGCAACGTTATTGACCCCCAGGCGTTGGTTAATAAATACGGTGCGGAGATATTGAGACTCTGGGTGGCCGCTGAGGATTATACCGTTGATATCAGGATCTCTGATGAAATTCTGAAACGTCTCATCGATGCCTATAGGAGGATTCGCAACACAAGCAGGTATATCCTGGGCAATCTGTATGATTTCGACATCAAAAAAGATATGGTTTCCTACGATGACATGAATGAGATGGATAAGGCGGCTCTCAACAGGCTTCAGGATATTATCCGGCGTGTCAGACGGGCCTATGAAAATTATCAGTTCCATGTGGTGTATTATACGCTGCACAATTACTGTGTCGTCGATCTAAGCGCCCTCTATCTCGATGTTTTAAAAGACAGGCTCTATACATCAAAGGCAAAAGCTAAGGAAAGACGATCAGCGCAGAGTGCTATGTATATTATCCTCGATACGATGATACGACTCCTGGCACCCATTCTCAGCTTTACCGCGGAGGAAATATGGGAAAGCCTTCCTGCATATGAAGGCAAAGAAGAGAGTGTTCATATGACGCTCTTTCCTGAAGTCAACAATGAGTATGTTAATAAAGATCTCGGACAAACATGGTTGACCCTTGTCGATTTTAAAGGTGAGGTATCAAAAGCGATAGAGCTGGCACGACAGAAGAAACTTGTGGGTCATTCTCTCGATAGTAAAATTGATGTTTATGCCCCTGAGAAATTACGAAAGCTTCTGGTGGAATATGATCAGGATGTGAGAGCACTATTGATTGTTTCTGAAATAAGTATTCTTGATGAGGACAAAATCGAAAATCCCTATGTAAGCACAGAAATCGAAGGCCTGAAAATTGGCGTGTCAAAGGCTGTGGGACAAAAATGTGAACGATGCTGGAACTACAGTGAGACGGTGGGTACCAGTAGTGATCATCCGACTATCTGTGAACGTTGTGTCGGTAATCTCATGTAAGAGAAAAAGCTCCACGATCTGTTGTTTGATTGTCATTTGAAAGCATCTTGAAAAATAAAGGGTGGGCAGTCAGTTACCCGAATGCGGTTAGTTGACTGTTTGAAGTGAGGTGCAAACGTGAAAGATAAATCCATTCTCTTTTTTCTTCCCGTAGGAATCATTATCCTGTTGGATCAGGTAACAAAAATATATGTCATGTCGCATATGTCTCTCCGTGATTCTATTACTGTCATCGACGGATTCTTTAATATTACCTACATCAGAAATCCCGGAGCCGCCTTTGGGTTCCTCGCTGATTCTTCCCCAGCCTTTCGTTCAATATTTTTTGTCGGTGTAGCAATTATGGCCATCATAATGATTCTCTATTTGATAAAGAAGATCAGTGATGAAAAACTGCTCCTCACCTTTTGCCTGTCATTGATTTTAGGTGGTGCCGTGGGAAACCTGATCGATCGGGTACGTTTTGGTGAGGTTGTTGATTTCCTTGATTTTTATATCTTTTCATATCACTGGCCGGCCTTTAATGTTGCCGACAGTGCCATTACGGTGGGAGCAATCATCCTTGTTTGGGAGATGATAAAGAAGAAAACGAAGGTTTAGGTGGCTGTTCGCATTTCACCTCGTAGAGTCCTGCGTAACCCCCCCCAATAGAAAACTATCAACAAACAAGTAGTCTCCGGTGAATAAGAGCGCGGGAATCGAAACTTCCTTTAAATTCCGGTTCCTGATCGTTGAAAACTGAATGCTTCCACCGTTATCTCATCAAACCGGGAAGAAACAGAGCGATTTGCGGAAAGGGAATTAAAAGGAATGTCCCGATGATTAACGCGATAAGAAGAGGAATCACACCCTTGAAGATAACTTGCAAGGGTACGTCCCTGGCCACGCCGCTCACGACATACACGTTGATTCCCACCGGTGGTGTTATGACGCCGATTTGCGTTATGAGAACAATGATAACGCCGAACCAGAGCGGATCATAGCCAAGATGAGTAACGACGGGGTAAAAGATCGGTACCGTCAGCATAATCAGGGCCAGCGAGTCAATGAAACAGCCTCCCATCAAATAGAGTAGAATTATCATGAACATGATGACATAGCGAGGTAATTGAAGTGACGATATCCAGTTGGCCGTATCGAACGGAATCCTCGATATGGCGAGGAAATGTCCAAAAATAGTAGCACCCGCGACAATGACGAGAATCATGCAGGAACTCCGTGTTGTTTCAAAGAGTGAAGTGACAAAACCTTTCCAGGATAACGTGCGTCTCATCATGGCAAGTATCAATGTGCCAAAAGCCCCTACAGCTCCTGCTTCCGTTGGGGTGAAAAAACCCGCAAAGAGTCCCCCCATGACTAATAGAAAAAGAAGGATGGTTTCTGCGAGACCAAAAAGAGAGGTTATTTTTTCTCTGAAGGTGGTTTTCGGGCCGGGTGGGCCGAGATCAGGTTTCAGTCTTGTCCAGATCATGATAGCGAGGACAAACAAGATTGTGAGAATGAACCCGGGAAGGAGACCTGCAATAAAGAGTTTGCCGATCGATTGTTCGGTCATAATTCCATAGACAATAAAGATGACACTGGGCGGAATCAGAATACCGAGACTTCCCCCTGCAGCAACAACACCCGTGGCCAGTTCCGGTTTATAGTCGTACCGTTTCATTTCCGGCAGCGTTGTCGCTGCCATTGTGGCTGCTGTTGCATTTGTGGATCCGCAGATGGCGGCAAAGCCGGCACATGCACCGATGGTCGCAATGGCAAGTCCGCCCGGTACGTGACCGATCCATTTGTAGGCGGCGTCAAAGAGCCTGGTGCTGATACCTGAATGATAGGCGAGCTGTCCCATGAAAACAAAGAGGGGGATAACAGTCAGGTTATAGGAGCCAAAAACAGAAAAAATATCTTTTGCAATCAGGTTTAAGGAGGCGTCAAAAGAAACTAAGTAACCGAAGCCCAGAAAACCGATGATAGCCATGACATAACCGACGGGCATTCGGGAAAAAATAAAGAGAAAAAGGGCGACAATGCCGATAAGACCGACAGCGGTTGGACTCACTTTTCACCAATCCTCTTTAATGATTTGACAAAATCAAGCAATAGAACAAGGCACAGGAGCCCACAACCAAGAGCTATTCCATAGACGAAAGGATAAATAGGCATCTGTATGGTCAGTGACACCTCGCCGCTTTGTTGTAAGTCGGACGCGTATACGATACTTTGCCAGCTTATCAGGCCGAAAAGACACGTACTGATCAGAGCATTGAAAGTGTCGATAACTGTTTGAACTCTGACGGGTAATTTCTGAACAAGAAACTCAACGGCAATATGTCCTTTTTCCACTGCCGTGTATCCGATCGAAAATGCAATAACGACAGATCCGAGGAGCCCGACAATTTCATAGGTGCCGGGGATGGGAAGGCGGAATATGCGAAGAATCACGTCAGTGCACGTGAGACACATCATCGCTACAACAGCTCCAGCGGCAATCCAGTTAAATCCGTCTGTCAATAAATAGGTAATTCTTTCTATGCGAAACATGGCTCAACGTCATATCGAAGAATGTTGAAATGATTAACCCCCTACTGGAGTATATCCAAAAAGGGGGTTAATCGAAATTGTTTTTATTGTACGTACGTTTGACTGTAGTTTTCGATCAATTTTTTGACTTCATCCACGGCTTTATCCCCGGGGAGGTTTTTCTTTTCCGCTGCCTCTATGTAGCCATTGATAATCGGCTGAACGGCCGCTTTCCATCGGTTGTTCTCATCGTTGGATAATTGGATAATTTTGTTACCCAGACTCAAGGTGTATTCGCGACCTTTGATATCACCGTTATCCCAGACTGCTCCGTGGACATCAACCCATTCCGTGCTGGTGTCTTCAATAATTTTTTGAATGTCTTTCGGAAGCGAATTCCATTTTTTGAGGTTCATCACGACAAACATGGCCGTCGTGTAACCGACACCGGTGCAGTTAGTCGTGTACTTGATCACTTCGGCTTGCTTCCACCCTTTCAGTGTTTCAATGGGAGTGAACGTACCTTCAACGACACCCTTTTGAAGAGCTTCATACGTGGCGCCTTGAGGCATGGCGACGGGAACACCGCCGAGCGCCTTCGTTACTTTTGCGCTCAAGCCGGTCGATCTGATCTTCATACCTTTAAGCTCCTTCAGATTTTGTACCGGTGTTTTCGTGTGAAGCAGACCGGGTCCATGAGCATGTATATACAGGACCTTGACGTCATTGAGCTCCGCCGGCGTCATTACTGCGTAAAATCCATTCGCTACATGAGTTGCAACCTGGCCGTTGGGGTATCCGTGAGGAAGATCGATGGCTTCCATAACAGGAAAACGTCCCCTGGTGTAGGCGAAACAGGACATGCCAAGATCGGATATACCTTTGACAACTCCATCATAGCACTGGTTGGCCTTTGTGAGGGTTCCTCCGGGAAAGACCGTAATAGTTACCCTGCCATTGGTGCGTTTTTCGACCTCACGAGCCCAGTTAATACCGGCCTTGCATTGTCCGTGAGTTGCCGGGAAGAAGATGCTGTAGGAAAGATTGATCGTTTTTGCCTGTACCGCGGTGATGCTGATTGGTGCAAATGATAATGAGATGAACGCTGCTGCTACTATTATCAAGAAAATGTTTTTCTTCATTTTTCCCTCCGGTGATTGAATATATCTGTAACTGAAACCTATCCCCCATCGAAAAGGCAGATATCAGCTTGTGAAACTGATTCATCCACGTATAACATTACATATACGTTGGAAAACTTAAGATTGATAAAAAATTGTGAAAGGCCTGCTTGACCATCATGACAGACGGTAGCAGGCATTAATACTTGTAGATGTAATAGGTGAGAGTTATAGACTGGATTGTGTATTCTCTGTTTATCATAGCACTCATTCTATACTGTATATGTTTGAAAAAACTGCAAATTACTATATGTAATCAACATAATTCTGTCAAGAATTATTTTCAGGAAATTGGAAGAAATTATGTGTGAGTAACGTTGTTACCCATTTGTGCTCTTAATCTACCGGTCTTGGTAAGGTCGACTGAGATCAATGTTTCCAGATGATGCCGTGAACCAGAACAATCCTTAGTGCGAGGGAGGGACGATAGCGTTAATGATTTGCAATCAGTACGTATTCCAGAACCGAAAAAGAGATTAGCACTATACGGTGTTAGTCAAAAAATGGGGGCGTGAAAGCCCCCATTTTCGTCGATCATATAGTAAGATTATTTATCTTCTTTTTTCTTCGATTTTGATGTCTGCTTTGCTTCAGCTTTATATTTTGCTGCTTCAGCCTTTGCCTTCTCTAGTTCTTCCTTTGCTTTGGCAAGCTCATCGCCCTTTTCTTTGACTTCTTTCTCTTTATCTTTTTTCTCACGCATCTGGTCTTTCAATTCATCGTAACCGACGTAAATGGCAAGGGCGCCTCCAAGAAGCAAGGCAACGGGGATACCACCCATCAGTATGAGTAGGAATTGCTTCCACCAGGCTATAAGGCCGACCAGTCCCAATACTGCCGCAACAACACCGCCAATCAACACCTGCATAATATAATAACCTCCTTTTTAAAAATTTAGATTTTAGCAATCAGAATGATACTACGATTACAACGCAGTAAAAATTTCTACTTTTTCTTCAAGCAATATTGCTAACATAAAAAGTGTATCGAGGCAAGTTCAAAATTGAGAAAATAATACTTGCGAAAACACAAATCATAAATTAGATTAGGGGGCTATAGCAAAAGGGCGGCTATGCGGTTATATTATTCAAATAAGTATGTTATGTTTTTACTTTATGAGGAAAAAGACGTGCGTCGCCGGAATAAGGAGAGATTTGATTCATGGTAGAACTCGATTTTGATAAGGGGAGCGGCCTTTTACCGGCTATTGTTCAAGATTACGAAACCAAAGAGATTTTAATGCTTGCCTATATGAACCGGCAGTCGTGGTTACAAACGATAGAGACAAAAAAAGCAACCTATTGGAGCCGTTCAAGAAATAAGCTGTGGGTGAAAGGTGAGACGTCAGGCAATGTGCAATTAGTCAAGGAAATCAGAATAGACTGCGACAATGATACTATTTTATTAATCGTCGAACAAGTAGGTGGAGCAGCGTGTCATACGGGATATGCATCATGTTTTCATAACAGGGTGTCTGATGGGAGGACGGAGGTAATTGGGGAAAAAGTATTTGATCCGGAGGAAGTATATAAAAAATGAACAAATTGAAATTGGGTATACCGAAAGGGAGTCTTGAAGCAAGCACGATTGATCTTTTCAAAAGAGCCGGTTGGCAGATTTCTTATGATAGTCGAAGCTATTTCCCTGAGATAGACGATGAAGAAATTTCGTGTGCCCTTGTGAGGGCTCAGGAAATGTCACGGTATGTTGAAGATGGAACCATTGATCTTGGCCTTACGGGAAGAGACTGGATTATCGAAAATGAATCGGATATAACCGTGATCGAAGATCTTGTTTATTCAAAGGCGTCGGTGAAGCAGGCACGATGGGTTCTGGTGGTGAGAGAGGATTCTCCCATTCAAAGTATTGAAGATATGGAAGGAAAGAAAATTTCTACTGAACTCGTCAATTTTACTCGAAAGTATTTCATGGAAAGAGGACTTAACGTTCACATTGAATTTTCATGGGGTGCTACTGAAGCAAAGGTTGTTGAAGGTCTTGTCGATGCAATCGTTGAAGTGACTGAAACGGGATCGACTCTACGAGCCAATAAACTAAAAATTATTCATGAACTGATGACGACAAATACCCAGCTCATTGCTAACGATGCGGCCTGGAACGACCCGTGGAAGAAAAGAAAAATATCGCAGATTCAGACGCTGCTTAACGGGTCTCTCTTGGCAGTCGGTAAAGTTGTATTAAAAATGAACGTTTCAAGGGAAAATCTCGGGAGAGTCATGTTGTTGCTTCCCTCACTCAAGGCACCAACTGTATCAGGGCTGTATAATGAGGAATGGTTTGCCGTAGAGACCGTTGTGGATAAAACTATTGTAAGGGATCTTATTCCCATTCTTCAGGAAGCCGGTGCGGAAGGAATCATAGAGTATAGCCTGAATAAAGTTATCTGAAAGGATAAAAGCCGTGAAGAGGACAGCCAAAATAGTAAGAAAAACGAGAGAAACGGATATAGTGATTCAGCTTAATCTTGATGGGGTAGGAAAGGGCGACATAACGACGACTATTCCCTTTGTCGATCATATGCTGATTCTTCTGGCGAAACATGGATTTGTCGATCTAACCGTGCAGGGGCGGGGAGATACCGATGTGGATTATCATCATCTGGTAGAAGACATAGGGATATGCTTCGGAGAGGCGTTAAAAAAGGCACTGGGCGACAAGAAAGGTATCGCACGATACGGATCAGCTACCGTTCCTATGGATGAGAGTTTGTGCTCCGTCACCATGGATATATCAGGACGACCATATTTAATTTTTAACGTCGATTTTGGTAATAAAATGATAAAAGATTTTGACCCCCTTTTATTCAATGAGTTTTTTAAGGCCGTTAGTGACCATAGTGGAATGACATTGCATATTAATCTCATGTATGGTAATAACCCGCACCACATGATAGAATCAGCGTTCAAGGCATTTGCGCGTTCATTGAACAAAGCAGTCTCCATGGACTCACGGATATCCGGTGTTATGTCTACGAAAGGTACCTTGTGAAGTATCTCAATGGACATAGTTACTCTTTGTCACTAAAAAGCGAAAAGATTCATCGTTAACAGATTACACATTCTTTCAATAATAGTATGACTGTGCGTGTGTAAGAGAATTCTTTGTATCGTGTCACACGTTTTCAGCGGCAACAATTGTCGGAACTGAAGACAACTGTGGAGGGTGTGATGTATATTAAAAGAAATTCTTATAATTTTGTGAAATATTGTTCCGTCCTTCTGACCATTGCTGTTGTGATCCTTTTCCTGTCCGGTTGTTTTCCCCGGCAGGGGACAAAACAAACCTTGCAGAATGAAGATGCCTTTGTCTTACGCAAGATTGCAATCATTCCGTTTCAAAATCTTATTCCGGATGATTCCTCGGTTACCTCTGTTCGATGTCCCATTTGTGGGGCGTTTTACTCGACATCGCCGTATACGGGAAATCCGGAAAAAATAATTGAAATGATCTTTCTGAAAAAATTTATGATTGTCAACAAAAAGATCGATCTGGTTTCAGTTGATAGAGCACGAGGTGCCTATACGAGAATTCGTGCCGGTTCATTCAAGGAAAAACCCAATGAGGTGTTGAAAAGGGTTGGCGAAGAACTTGATGTTGATGGAGTTGTAGCGGGACATGTATACCGGTACCGTGAAAGAAAAGGCTATGAATATGGTGTTGAGCAACCTGCCTCAGTTGCGTTTGATATTCATTTATTACGGGTGAAAGACGGTAAGTTTGTGTGGAAAGGTGTCTTTGACAAAACGCAGACGTCTCTCATGGAGAACGTCCTCGATGTCGTCTCGTTTATAAAGGGACACGGGAAATGGCTTACGGCGGAACAATTGGCTGAAGCAGGTATCGACAATGTTGTAAAGACCTTTCCTGGTCTGAAATAAGCGTGCAGTTACCGATCGGCACGGAAGAGCACCCGTAGAAAAATAAAACGTAGGAATAATCGTAATGTGTTGGCCTCAGTTATGATAGAGGCTTGGTCCTTTCCTTTTGTTATGGATCACAACCGACTGATGGCTCAGCAAACACAATACGGAGATAGCTTTTGATTATTATACCGGCGATAGATTTAAAAAACGGAAAATGTGTTCGACTCCTGCAAGGAGACTTTTCCCGGGAGACTATTTATTCAGACCATCCCGGTGAGGTTGCGAAAGCTTGGCAGGAAAAAGGAGCAGAGAGGATACACATTGTCGATCTTGATGGTTCTCGATCCGGTGTGCCTCAAAATGTGGAAGTCATTCAAGACATCATTCGTAGAATCAGGGTTCCAATTCAGGTTGGTGGCGGGATAAGAGAAATGAAAACGGTTAAGCACTACCTTGCGATGGGTGTAAGTCGTGTCATAGTGGGGACTTCTGCTCTTAAAGATAGGCAATTTGTGATGGAAGCATGTTCCGCTTATCCAGGGCGGATTATTCTCGGTATTGATGCAAGTGACGGCAAGATAAAAGTTGAGGGGTGGACGGAAGAAACGGGACAATCAGCGATAGAAGTAGCAAAGAGCTATGAAAGATCCGGAATCGACGCAATCATCTACACCGATATTAAACGGGATGGTATGGAAAGCGGTGTCAATATCGAGGCAACGAAAAAAATCGCCGAATCTGTTGATATACCGGTGATTGCTTCAGGTGGTGTGTCCGATCTTAAAAACATAGAAGAACTCATGAAAATCGAACATTATGGGGTTATCGGCGTCATTACCGGAAAAGCTCTCTATACCGGTGCCTTGCAACTGGAAGATGCGCTCGATATAGTTTCATCCTCCTAGGTTTTTTAGAGGACGTTAAAAGATCAGAACTGGTACGTTCCGGCAGATTGCCGAAAACTGACCACTGAAAGCGAGCAAAAAAGGAGGAAGATTCGATGGAAGACTGTATATTTTGTAAAATTGCACGGGGGGACATACCCAGTAATAAGGTTTACGAAGATGATAAGATTCTGGCTTTTGACGATATTAATCCCATGGCCCCCGTCCACGTTATTATCATACCAAAAAAACATGTTGCCACACTAATGGATGCAATACCCGAACATATCGACATGATGGGTGACATATTTTCCGCTGTTACTGAGGTTGCACGGATTAAAGGTATTGATGAAAAGGGATTCCGGACCGTCATAAACTGTAACGAAGAGGGGGGACAGGTCATTTTTCATCTTCATCTGCATGTGTTGGGTGGGGAAAAATTGAAAGATGAGTTGGCTTAGGAAACAGCGTTACCTGTATAATATTATTATGACGGAATTGACAAATTAACAATAATTGTTACATTTAGTATATGTATTGACATTCGGATTTAATGGTGACATAAGACAGCGCTTATTAAAGTGGGGATTTGCTCGAAACTATTAGAGAAAAGATAAGGTGAGTTAGTAGAAATGATCAAAAAAATCGAAGCTGGAATGGTTACTGCAGCCAAGAGTAAGGATAAAATAAGGCTATCTGCTCTTCGTTTGATAAAGTCTGCTTTGCATAACAAAGAAATTGATGC
>Ga0272442_10005202_pt1 | contig 17495 bp, 8 predicted proteins | sample SSMForm2O_FD_200262 | JGI IMG/M metagenome (GOLD analysis project Ga0272442, IMG submission 200262) | Marine sediment archaeal communities from Little Sippewissett salt marsh, Falmouth, MA, United States - SSM-Form-2O | ecosystem: Environmental > Aquatic > Marine > Wetlands > Sediment ... | reverse complement strand
TAGGCCACCGCATCGGCCACCTTCATCCAGATGTCCAGGTGGTCCTCGAGGGTCATCTTGCGCGAGCGCTCCTCGGCCTTTTCGCGCTCCTTGCGGTTGCGGATCAGCCGGGGGGTGAGCAGCTCCTCCCAGGACAAGCCGGTGACCCGCTTCATGGTGAAGAACAGCCGCCCGGTGGGATCGCGGGCCAGGGTGTAAACCGGGACCACGTTGGGGTGGTCCAGCCCGGCGGTGACATAGGCCTCGTTGGTGAACTGCTCCAGGCCCATCCCGGTCGCGTTGCCGCGCTTGCCCACCGGTATGGCCATCTTCAGGGCCACCTCGCGCTGCAGCGACTTCTGCCGGGCGGTGCACACCACGCCCATTCCGCCGCGACCCAGGATCTGGTTCACCTCGTAGTGGGCGGTTTCCACCGGCGGGCCGGTCTCCAGCTCACCCACGTCCGAGAAGATGGCCTGCTTGCCGCTCCGGGAGAGGTGCTCGACCGGGATGTCCTGGGTGAGCAGCTGCGCGGCGACGGCGTCTAAGTCTTTTTCCTTGGGGACGATCGACGCCAGGATGCCCAGCTGCCTGCCGGTTTGGCTCTGCTGCACGCGGCTGATGGTTTCCGAGAAACCCGGGGGCAGCTCGCTCTGGTCCTCGCTCATCCTGCTACCTTCTTGCGGGCCGCCTGCTGGATAGCGGTCCGCACGTTGCCGCTCTTGGCCAGGGCACGCACGTCCGAAAGGGGGAGCTTGGAAAGAAGCATCAGGGCTTCCTGCATGGGTGTCTTGGGGTTGCGCACCAGGTTGCGGCAGACGGTGGTTGAGCGGGTCCACTCCTTGCTTTTGGCGATGGCGCGCAGCACGTCGGGATTGACCGAGGGCATCTTGGCGATCTGCTCGACTTCATCCAGGGTGATGGCCGGGTTCTTGATCACGAAGGGATGAATGGTCTTGTTGCGGTCGCGGATCAGCAGCATGCGCATCTGCTTGCGCCCATGCAGGGCGTTGGTGCGCTTCTCGTTTACCGACATCGCCTCGATCTGCTTCTGGATGTTCTGGCTGTCCCCCGGGGTCACGGTCTTCTGCTCTTCTCCCGGCGCCAGGAACTCGGGATCGTCCGGGGCGGGGGACTCCCCGTCGGGTGGGGGATTGGCGGACACCGCCGTGACCAGCCCGTCCGCCGGGGCCTTGAGCTGCACCGCCAATCCCTGTCCCTCGATCACCTGCATCACCTCGGCGTCCAGATCGAAGGTGGATGAGTCCGGGGCGACGATTTGCACCGTAACCGGATCGAACCGGTTCAGCCCGGCCTCCACCTTCAACAGAAGCCCCTGGACGGCGATTTGCTGGCGCACGTCCCGGGCCAGCGCGGCCCAAGAGCTGTAGCGAACGACAAAAACGGGCTTCTCCATGAGCGTATCTTGGCGTGTCGACGGCATGTTTGCAAGTGTTGCGGATGATTACCGATGTGGTACGATACGGCCACAATTGTGGGAGAACCCGATGGGAGACGAGCACCGGTACCGGATACTGGCGGTGGATGACGAGCAGGACGTCCTGGACGTGCTGCAACGGGCCCTGGAGGACGAATACGAGGTCTTTACCGCGCTCAGCGGCAGCGAGGCGCTGGACATCCTCGAAAAAGAGCCCATGGACATGCTGATCACCGACCAGCGCATGCCGGTGATGTCGGGCATCAAGCTGATCGAAAAATCCAAGAAGATCAATCCGACCATGGTGCGCATCATCCTGACCGGCTACACCGAGCCGGCCGACCTGATCGACGCCATCAACCGCGGCGAGGTCTACCGCTACATCACCAAGCCCTGGGACCTCAACGATCTGCTGGTCACCATCCGGCAGGGCCTGGAGGCCTACCAGCTGCGCAAGGACAAGGAGCGCCTGCTGTCCGATCTGCAGCTGCGCCTCAACTCCATGACCGTATTCCTCGATTTGAGCAAGGAGGCCGCCCGGGCCCAGTCATACGAGGAGGTCATCCAGGCGGTGGTGAAGTACCTGCCCTATATCGTGGATTTCGACGTGTGCGCCTCGCTGATCGAGCAGGAGCACGACAAGGCTCTGTTGAACATCCACTGCCGCAAGCCGGTGCACGAGAAGCTGCTGTTTGACATCCGCGCCCAGATGACCGACGCCTACGCCGAAGACAGCGGCCGGCGCATCCTGGATGACAACTTGATCATCCACCTGACCGGTGAGCGCACCCGCCCCGAGCAGCCCAAGGTGGATTTCCGCTCCAGCGTACAGGTCCCGCTCAAGTCGGAGGGCGAGCCCACCGGCCTGATTTGCCTGCTTTCCTTCGGCGGGGACGTTTTTCGCGAGGACACCCGCCAGCTGCTGGACATCCTGGCCAACCAGACCGCCGAGATAATCCGCGGCCTCAAGGCCCAGCTGCATGCCGAGCGCCAGCGCCTGGAGCTGATGGTCCAGAGCCTGGCCGACGGCGTGGTGATGGTCGACGACCAGGACAAGGTTTTCGTGATCAATCCCGCGGCGCGCAAGCTCCTGCACCTGTCGCCCGACACCCCGGTCAACGCCCGCTATCTGAAAGACACCCTGGGCTTCTATCCCTTCGAGTTGGTGCGCGGTTGGACCGCCCAGGAGGGCAGCTACGTCAAGGAGGAGATCAAGGTCTTCGACCGGGTGCTGCACTCGCTGGTCTCCCCGGTGACCATCGGCGAGCAGCTGCTGGGCGTGGCGGTGGTGCTGCGCGACATAACCGAGGAGAAGCGCCTGGAGGAGCGCAAGGAGGAGTTCGTCTCCATCGTCAGCCACGAGCTGCGCACCCCGCTGACTTCCATCGGCGGCGCGCTGGACCTGCTGCTCAACCGCTTCGTCGGCGAGGTCAACCCCAAGCAGGAGCGCTACCTGCAACTGGCCAAAGGCAGCTGCGAGAAGCTCAACATGATCATCGACGAGCTGCTCGACCTGAGCCGCTTCGAGAAGGGCAAGATGACCATGGACATGCGCGCCCTGGACCTGGCCAAGCTGGTCGCCGAGGCCGCCGAGGCCTACCAGGCCGCCGCCCAGGAGAAGGGCGTGAACCTGGAGGTGGGTCTTCCGGAAGAGGGGGCCCGGGTGGTGGGCGACCGCAACCGCCTGCACCAGGTGCTCAACAACCTGCTGTCCAACGGGCTCAAGTTCACCGACCTGGGCAAGACCATACGCATCGACGTATTCAAAACCGATGCCATGCCCGACCTGGTGGGGGTGAGCGTCTTCAACGACGGCGAGGAGATCGAGGAGCAGGACCACGAGCGCATCTTCGACAAGTTCGAGCAGGCCAAGCGTGCCCGTGGGGCGGTTTCCGGCTCGGGGCTGGGGCTGTCCATCTCGCAGAACATCGTCGAGGCCCACAACGGGCGCATCTGGGTGGAGAGCGGGAGGGGGGAGGGCACCCGCTTCATCTTCACCCTGCCGATGGCCGGTGAGGAGCCCGCCGAGGAGGTGATCGAGAAGGAGATCGGCGCGGGCGAGCAGCGGCCGGTGCTGGGCTTCAAGACTCCCCCGCGCATCCTGGTGGTCGACGACGACACCACAATGACTTACGTAATCAAGGGCCTGTTGATGGCCCACGGCCTCAGCGTGATCGTGGCCAACAACGGTCAGGAGGCCCTGCGCCTGGCCCGCGAGCGCCATCCCGACCTGATCATCATGGACATCATCATGCCCAACGTCGACGGCCTGGAGATAACCGACATCCTCCAGCACGATCCCCAGACCCGCGAGATCCCGGTGATAGTGCTGTCGGTGGCCAAGTCGGAGGACGAGGCCTACAAGGCCGGCGCCTCGGCCTATCTGCCCAAGCCGATCTCTACGGACAAGCTGGTGGAGACCGTCAACCAGCTGCTGATGGCCCGCCGGCTGGTCAAGCGCATGTACAACGTCCTGATCGTCGACGACGACCCGGCCATCTGCGCGGTGTGCCGCGAGGTGCTGGAGAAGCAGGGCTACGCGGTGGTGGAGGCGGCCAGCGGTTCGGAGGCCATGGAACACCTGCAGAAGTCCAGCTTCGACCTGGTGCTCCTGGACGTGATGCTGCCCGACTTCGACGGCTTCCAGGTGACCGAGAAGATCCGCGACAACCGCGACATGCAGGACCTGCCCATAATCTTCATATCCGCCCGCGGCAAGACCACCGACAAGGTCCACGCGCTGAAACTGGGCGCTGACGACTACATGGTAAAGCCATTCGACGCCCTGGAACTGGGCGCCCGGGTGGACACGGTGATCAAGCGCAAGGAGCGCGAGGTGGACCAGAGCCCCACCACCAAGCTCCCCGGCAGCGTGGCCCTGGAGCGCGAGCTCAACCGCCGCCTGGTGGGCGGCCGGCGCTTCGCCCTCTGCTACCTCGACCTTGACAATCTCAAGGCCTACAACGACTACTACGGCTACGCCAAGGCCGACGGGGTGATCCAGCAGACCGGCGACTTGATCCGCAAGGCGGTGGAGAAGCTGGGCACCTCCAACGACTTCGTGGGCCACATCGCCGGCGACGATTTCGTCCTGGTCACCGAGCCCAAGCGCCTGGAGGCCATCGGCAACGAGATCATCGCCAACTTCGACCGGGTGATCCCGCTCTACTACCGCCAGGAGGACCAGCAGAAGGGCTACATCGAAGCCGAGGACCGCTTCGGAGAGGTGCGCCGCTTCCCGATCATGGGCATCTCCCTGGCCGCCATCCACGTCGCTCCGGGCGAGTACCGCACTCACTCGGAGATCGCCTCCAAGGCCGCCGAGGTCAAGAAACGCGCCAAATCGGTCGAAGGCAGCGTCCTGATGCAGGAAGGCTCCCCCGAGGAGGCCGCCCCGGCGTCATGAGGCTTTATCAGAAACTCATCCTCTTCACCCTGGCGGCCACCCTGGTTCCGCTGATCGTCGGCTTCGTGGTCCTCAAGCACAACGAGCAGCAGCTCGAAAAGCGCCTGCTGCAGTCCCGCGAAGACTCCGCCGCCCGCCAGGCCGAGGTGGTCTCGCGCGAGATCGGCGAGATACTCAAGCGCGTCCGCCGCGCCTTGGGCTACTTCACCGTCGAGCAGATGTCCGAGGAGGAGCTGACCGGTTTTCTGGGCATCCTCTACAAGCAGTCCGAGGACATCGTCCAGGTGGCGCTCTTGGACGAGTCCGGCCAGGAGCTGGCCCCGGGCATCTACCTGGACAACCCTGCCCAGTACCCCGAATACGCCGGCCGCCTGGGGGTCAAGGACGAGGACCACGTGGCCTTCATCGAAAGGCTCCCCCTGCAGAAGGCCCGCGAGGTTTCTTTGGGCAGCGTGATCTTGAGCACCGCCTACAAGCTGCCGCAGGCCGACACGCTGGGCATCTCCTTCGTGATCCCCTGGCAGGTCCCCGGACGCGAGGACAAGTGGTTCGCCGCGGTGGAGTTGTCGCTGGACTGGATCATCGGCCGCATCCTGGAAACCGGCGGCACCCGCGGCTGGCAGGCCGTCATGGTCGACTCGGCCGGCAAGGTGATCGCCCATCCCGAGCCCTCCGCGGTCAATACCCGGAAAGACCTTTCCAAGGATCCGGCGGTGGCCCGGATGGTGTCCGGCCAGAAGCGCGGGGCCTTCGTGCACCAGGCGGCGGTGGTCGGTTTTGCCGCGGTCCCCGACCTGGGCTGGGGGGTCATAATCTCCCAGTCGCGCGAAGAGGCCTGGGCCGAGGTGCGAAGCACCCGCCGGGTGACGGTGATCGGCACCAGCGCATCGATCCTGGCGCTGTTGATCCTGGGCGGCCTGTTTACCGGGAGAATCACCCGCAACCTGCGCCGCTTCGTGGCCTCGGCCGGGGAGTTCGCCAAGGGCAACCTCGACGCCCGGGTCGAGCTCAAGTCCAAGGACGAGCTGGGGGTTCTGGCCGAAACCTTCAACCACATGGGCAAGGAGCTGAAGGCCTCCCGCGAGGAGATCGAGGAGTGGAACCGCGAGCTGGCCCGAAGGGTCGAGGAACGCACCCGCGAGCTGGAGGAAGCTCACCGGCGCTTGCTGGAGACGAGCAAGCTGGCCGCCATCGGCCAGCTTGGCGCCGGGGTGGCCCACGAGATCAACAATCCATTGGTCGGCATCCTGGGCAACATCCAGCTGATGCAATTGAAGTTCAAGGGCGATGAGAAGCAGCAGGAGATCTTGAAAAAGGTGGAGAGCGCCGCCAAGCGCTGCAAGGACGTGACCCAGAACCTCTTGAGGTTCTCCGAGCAGGAGGCCGATCCCGAGCACGTGGAGGTCGACCTGCACCAGGTCCTCCAGGACGCCTACTCGATGACCGAGCAGCGCCTCCAGGCCCAGGAGATCGAAACCATCTGGGAGCTGGAGCCGGATCTGCCCCACGTAATGGGCGATCACCGCCAGCTGATGCAGGTCTTCTTCAACCTGATCTCCAACGCCCGCACCGCCATGGAGTCCGGCGGCAAGCTCACGATCCATAGCCGCTGGTCGCAGGGCGGGGGAGTGGAGGTCGAGGTGAAAGACACCGGCAAGGGCATCTCGCCCGAGCACCTCGCCCGGGTGTTCGAGCCCTTCTTCACCACCAAGGACGTCTGGACCAACACCGGCCTGGGCCTGTCGGTGGCCTACCGCATAATCTCCGATCACGGCGGCCGGATAGCCGCCCTGAGCGAGGAAGGCCAGGGCAGTGCCTTCACCGTTACGCTGCCCGCCGGAGGAGAGCGGGCATGAGAGGCCGCATCTTCTTCATCATCGCCATCGTCGCCTTCGTGGCCGTGGTCCCGCTGGTCTACTACCTGCTCTTCGAACGCGGGCTCTCGGTAACCGAAACGCCCCCGCTGCCCGACGCCTCGGTCGACGCCGGCGAGGAGCCGCCCCCGCTGCCCATGGCGCTGTCGATCACCGACCTGGACGGCCAGGTCGACCACAGCCGCGAGGGCCGGGAATGGAAGCCCGCCGAGATCGGCATGGTCCTGGAGCCCAAGGACCGCATCCGCACCTCCGACGACGCCCACGCGGTCCTGGCCAAGCCGGGCATGTTCACCGTAGACCTCGACTCCGGCTCCAACTTCGAGGTCAAGGAGCTGGAGAAGAACGTCTCCAAGTTCATGCTGGAAAAGGGCATGATCTCCGCCGACGTGGTCGACAACCCCAACCGCATCTTCGAAGTCGAGGCCGCCGAATCCGTCGCCCGCACCACCGGCGCCAACTTCAAGATGACCGTCAACAAGAAGGGCCTGGTGGCCCTGGGCACCATCAAGGGCCGGGTCAACGTCGAGGCCGAGGGCAAGGTAATCCAGGTAGACGGGGGCTTTATGACCAAGGTGGTCAAGGGCAAGAAACCCCAGGACCCCATCAAGATCCCCTCGGCCCTGCTGTTGAAAGTCCGCTGGCCCAAGTCCCGCGCGCTCTCCAGGCGCAAGATCGTAGTCTCCGGCAAGACCAAGCCCGGCGCCCGGGTCAAGATCGACGGCAAGGTGATCCCGGTCGGCAACCGCGGCCGCTTCCGCCGGGTGGTCGCGCTGAAGGAAGGCACCAACAAGCTCAAGGTCGAGTCCTACGATGTGGGCGGAAACACAATCACGAAAGAGTCTCCCAAACTCTTCGTCGACACCCGCCCCGACGGTTTCAACATCCAGACCTCCCCGGATATGTGGGAGAAAAAGAAAAAGAAGAAGCAGTAGAACCCATACCGCTTTCTCCTTGACACGCCGCGTTGAAGCGCATACAATCCAACCCATTATTCGTGTAGGAAAGTGTGGTTTTTTCCGGGAGGCAGTCCCATGAAGAACAAATTACGTCTATTCTCAATCTTTGCTCTGTTGCTGACATTCCCACTGGTTGCTGCAGCCGCACCCGATATCGAGGTGCTGCCGGCCGGGCATGACTTCGGAGATGTCGCCATCAATGCCACCGCGGCTACGATCATTACAGTATCGAGCGTGGGCGATCACGACCTCCTGGTCACCGGTATCGACTTCCAGGCGGGCAGCAGCGCGGATTTCGTGATTGCCGGTGCCCCCAGCGTACCGGTACTGATGCCTCCTCCCAACGGCCACGTGCCATCCTTTGACATTGAAGTGACCTTTTCACCGGCGTCAGCGGGGTTTTCTTCGGCCACCTTGCTGATTTACAGCAACGATTCCGATGAAGGCGTCGTTGAGGTCATTCTATCCGGAGCGGGCTTCCAGGAGGCTCCTCCGAACTCACCGTCCATCGACGACATACTGGCCTTCTTCGATGCTTCCGTGGCCGACGGCACGCTTTGCGGGTATGGTCCGGGTAAATCGGCCAACGGACGCCGCGGCGCATTGCGCAACAAGATCAAGGCCGCTGGCGACATGATCGATGACGGAGTCGACGCCTGCGAGCAACTGTCGGACTCCTATCAGCGCTGCGACGGCCTGCCCCGGCCCCCAGAGTTCGTGGACTGCCCGGCAGCTGCCACCCTGGCACAGATGATTATTGGTTTAATGGGTCAACTGGGGTGTGAGTAGGTCCTACACACGGTTTTTTCCCCGATATATAAATTTACCCCCTTGACAGATCTTCTTCTGATCCCTTACAATTAAGTTGTAAAAATTGGGCCATCCGAAAAGGCAATCCAGGAGGGATCCTGGTGCGCAAAGCCCTGTAAGACGGGCTGCCGAAGATGGCTTTCAAACCAGGGTCCCGGCGGATTGCCATTTTTCTAAATGGTGGCCATCCGCCTTTTCTTTTTTAAAGAGGCGGCTTGAAAAGGAGAAAAACCAAGCATCCTAACATAGCCTAGTGGAGGAAGGGATCATGAAAAAACGCTTCAAGATGCTGGCCGGCTTCGTGGGTGTACTCATGCTGGTTGCGATTCCGTCCCAGGTCGCAGCCAACCCGGACCCTGTTTTGGAGGTGTCGCCCACCGAGCACGACTTCGGAAACGTCGAGGTGGACACCTCGGCCACTACCATCGTCACGATATCCAACGTCGGCGGGCACGATCTGGTGGTGACCGGTATCAGCTTGAGCGGCAGCGGTGATTTCGTGATCACCTCGCTGCCGACCCTGCCGGCGATAATCCCGCCGCCCAACGGGACGGTCAAGTCGATCGACGTGGAGGTCACCTACACCCCCGCGGAGCTCGGCTACACCTCCGCGGTCCTGGAGATCACCAGCAACGTCCCGGTCGTACAGGTGGCCCTGGGGGGTGAGGGTATCGACGGCGGTCCGACGCCGGTAACCATCGCGAACATCATCGCCTTCTTCGACCAGTCGGTTGAAGACGGCACCCTGGACGGACGCGGACCTTGTGACCGGGCCAAGTGGGCCCAGCGCCGGGCATTCCGCTTCCTGCTGGTGGCCGCCGGCTCCCTGATCGAGGGGGGCTACTACGACTGGGCCTGCTTCGCGCTGGAACGTGCATACATTCGCAGCGACGGGCTGTGCCGTCCGCCGGACTTCCTGGTCGGCGACTCCAAGTCCGAGCTCAATGCCATGATCGGCCAGTTGATGGCCGACATGGGCTGCGAGTAGTACGATCCCTTTCCCTTCCTCCGGTTTCCAATAGACAGAGGTCCTGTTTCTCTCCAATGTTAACAGAGGACTACGTCATGGGGGGCGGGTTGTAATCTTGACCTGATGGAGGAGTCGGGTTAGCATTTTCGCCAATGGAGCTTACCGGCGATCCAGCGGGCCTCGAAGAGTTGAAGAAGATCAGGAAAGAGCGCAAGGACTTCCTCAAGTTCCTGATCACCGAGGCCAAGACATCCTTCCGGCGCTATGCCATCTTCAACGGCTCCGACGGCCGCCGGTGGAAGTTATCCTTCAACGGCCAGCGCGACGAGCTGGAAGTCCAGCCGGCCGCCGACACCGACGTGAATCCCTGAAAATGCCTTTTTGCCCCATCTGCCAGGCAGAGTTCCGCGAAGGCTTCACCCACTGCAACAGCTGCGGCGTGGAGCTGGTGGACCACCTCGAGGCGGAGATGGACCTCTCCGAGGAGAACGTCAAGGCCGCCCTGGAAGGCAAGGAGCTGGTGGGAGTCACCCGCGGAACCCTGGAGGTGGTCAAGGAGACCCGCGAACTGCTGGCGTCCCACCGGATCGCCTCGATCATCGTCGACGACCCGGACAGCCCCAAGATCGAGGGAATGCCCCCGCGGGTGGTCCTGGTGGTTCCCAAAGACGATCTGGAGGGGGCCGCCCTGGTGCTGGGGTCGAAGTTCAAGGAGATGGTGGAGGAGGAGGGGATGGAGACTCCCGACCTCAAGTACGAAAACTGCCCGGCCTGCGGCACCCGGGTGCCCGAGGACGCCGAGGAGTGCCCCGAATGCGGTCTGTTCATCGGCAAGGCCTGACCGCTTTTATAAGTTCACAAAGTTGTGCTAAATTTTAATAATAGGATGTTCCCGCTACCGTCCAGAAGATCGAGAGCCGGGGCGGCTGTTTTATCTTGTGCGCTTCTGCTGTTCTTGGCCGGAGAGGCCCGGGCCTCGGTTTGCGTGGAGGGTCCCACCAGCTCGTTTGCCGATCTGTCCCTGACCGGCGGGCTCTCCCATTCTTGCGCCCTGACCACCGAGGGGAGCGCCTATTGCTGGGGCAGCGACGAGTACGGTCAGCTCGGGGACGGCTCCGGGGCTCCCGACGACTGCAGCGGCACGCCCTGCTCGTTGGGCCCGGTTGAGGTGGACACCAGCGGGATCGGCGGCAAGGCCTTCGTCCAGATGACCTCCGGGCGCTACTTCACCTGCGGCCTGGACGGTGCCGGGCAGGCTTACTGCTGGGGCGATGACTGGTACGGCCAGCTGGGGGACGGGGGCGGATCCAGCGACACCGACGTCCCGGTGGCGGTGGATACCAGCGGTATCGCAGGAAAGGCCTTCGTCCAGGTTTCCACCGGCTGGTTTCACGCCTGCGGGCTGGCCGGCGACGGCACGGCCTACTGCTGGGGCTATGACATCTACGGCCAGCTGGGGAACGGTGCCGGGGCTCCCGATCTGTGCAGCGGGCTGCCCTGCGCCCAGGTTCCGGTCGCGGTGGACATGGGCGGAATGGGCGGCAAGCACTTCGTCCAGCTGATCGCCGGCTTCTACCACACTTGCGGCTTGACCGGTGAGGGCGACGTCTATTGCTGGGGCGCGGACACCTACGGGCAGATCGGGGACGGGGGCGGCTCCAGCAACACGGACGCGCCCATGCCCGTAGACGCCAGCGTAATCGGCGACAAGCCTTTTTCCAGGCTGTGGGGCGGAGGCAACCACAACTGCGGCCTGACCGGCGACGGTATGGCCTACTGCTGGGGCAGCGACGAGTTCGGACAGCTCGGCGACGGAACCGCTTCCATCGACGACTGCTCCGGGACGCCCTGCTCCCAGGACCCGGTCACGGTGGACCGCAGCGGCATCGGGAACACTCCCTTCAAGAGCATGACCGCCGGGGGCCAGCATACCTGCGGCCTGGGCGGGGACGGCCAGGCGTACTGCTGGGGCTGGGACGTGTACGGCCAGCTGGGCAACGACGCCGGGGCCCCGGACCTGTGCGCCGGAGATCCCTGCGCCCAGGAGCCGGTGGCGGTGGACACCGTTTCCACCGCGGGCCGGGCCCTGGCCGGGCTGTCCGGGGCCTTGGGGAACAACACCTGCGCCCTGACCGGGCACGGGTTGACCTACTGCTGGGGCTGGGACGAAATGGGCCAGATCGGCGACGGCACCGGTTCACCGGACACCTGCGGCACCGAGCCCTGTGCCCAGAGCCCCCAGCCGGTGGACACGGCTTCCGTCACCGGTTCCAAGACCTTCGTCCAACTGGCGGCGGGCAGCGACCACGGCTGCGGTCTGGATGAGGAAGGTATATCCTACTGCTGGGGTAATGATGGCTATGGAGAGATCGGCGACGGGGGAGAGTTCGGTGATGACTCCCAGAGCCCGGTTGCGGTGGATACTTCCGGGATCAGTGGTGAGAGCGCATTTGTCCAGGTGGTCAACGGGAGTCATTATTCCTGCGGATTGACAGCTGATGGAGTCGCCTACTGCTGGGGTCGTGACCATCTAGGTCAGCTGGGGGACGGAGGCACTTCCAACAACTCGATCCTGCCGGTACCGGTGGACACCGGTCCCATGGGAGGGGTTCCATTCGTCAGCCTGGCGGGAGGGAACGGCACCGCATGCGGTTTGACCGTGGACGGAGCCGCATTTTGCTGGGGTTCTGACAGCAGTTACCAGCTCGGCGACGGGGCCGGTTCTCCGGATGATTGTGATGGGTATCCTTGTTCCCAGAGTCCTGCTCAGGTGGACACCACCAACATTGGCGGTGTGCCGTTCGTGCAGCTGGCACCGGGCTTCATGCATTCATGTGGTCTGACCGCTGACGGCAAGGCCTACTGCTGGGGTAGCGATGGTTACGGACAGCTCGGCAATGATCTTCCGCTGGTAAGTTCAACCATCCCGGTTGCCGTTGACACCAGTTCCATACCCGGAGAGAAGACGTTTATCCAGTTGGTGTCTGGTCTGTATCACTCCTGTGGCATTACGTCCGACGGCCTGGCCTATTGCTGGGGACGTGACAACGGCGCCGGACTCGGTGACGGTGGGGGATCTACCGATTCGCCCATCCCCGTATCGGTGGACACCAGCCCGATATCCGGTGAGACGACCTTCTTCCTGTTGGCGTGCAGTTCGGAAACCGTTTGCGGCATCACGTCAGAGGGTGTGGCCTACTGCTGGGGGGAGGACGGGTACGGACAACTCGGAAACGGCACCAATCCTGTAGATGATTGCAGCGGAACCCCCTGTTCGCAGGAACCCGAGCAGGTTGACACGACGCCCATTTCCGGCGAGACGATCTTTGTCTATCTGGCAGCCGGTTTCAGTCACACCTGCGGTCTGACCTCCGAGAACGTAGCTTACTGCTGGGGGCTCGATTCGTCGGGCCAGCTTGGAGATGGAGGCGTATCAACCGACACAGTGAGTCCGTCTGCGGTCGGGGGCTGCGACGACGGGATCTTCTGCAACGGGGTGGATTCCTGCGACGGCAGCGGCAACTGCGTTCCCAGCGGTGTCGATCCTTGTATTGCCGGGTTTGAGTGCAACAACGTGTGCAACGAGTCGGCCGGTCACTGTTTCGTCGCAGCGGGAACGCCGTGCACCGACACGACGCCCGACGATTGTCAGGTGGCCCAGTGCAACGGCTTCGGTACCTGCAGTCAGATGTTCGCCTTCGAATCGGAGGGCACGCCGTGCGATGACGGTCAGTTCTGCACCGAGACCGACGCCTGCGACGCCGCCGGCGGGTGCGTCGGGGCGGGCGATCCGTGCGCGGGAGGGCCGGAGTGCAACGACTTGTGCAACGACGTCGAGGACAACTGCCTGGTTCCCAGTGGCACGGGCTGCGACGATTCCAATTTGTGCACCCAGACCGACACCTGCGACGGTGTCGGCACCTGCGTGGGCTCCGACCCGGTGGTCTGCACCGCTCTGGACCAGTGTCACGACGCCGGCATCTGCAACCCGGGCACGGGAATCTGCACCGATCCGCAGAAGCCCGACGGCAACACCTGCGACGACGGCGACGACTGCTCGACACTGGATACCTGCCAGGGGGGCGTCTGCACCGCCGGCACCTCCAACAAGGACACCGACGGGGACACCTACGTCGATAGCGCTTGCCCGGGAGGCAACGACTGCGACGACAACCAGATCGCGGTCAATCCCGGCGCCTCAGAGGGCCCCCCGGGCGACGCTACCTGCAGCGACACCTGGGACAACGACTGCGACGCGTTAACAGACCTGGACGATATCCTGGACTGCGTGGATTGCACCCAGGACTCCGATTGCGACGACGGCAACGTCTGCACGACTAACACCTGCCCGGCCGGAGTATGCGTCGACACCCCGGTCGCCGACGGTTTTCCCTGCGACGACAGTAACGGCTGCACCCAGACCGACGAATGCCAGGCCGGCGTCTGCACCGGCTCCAACCCGGTGACTTGCACGGCCTCGGACCAGTGCCATGACGCCGGCGTATGCATTCCGGCCACCGGGCTCTGCACCGATCCGGCCAAGGCCGACGGCACCACCTGCGACGACTCCGACCTGTGCTCGGGAATTTCCACCTGCCAGGCCGGCGTTTGCACCGGGAGCGATTGGGTGACCTGCACGGCCTCGGATCAATGCCACGACGTGGGCACCTGCAACCCGGGCACCGGGGTCTGCACCGATCCGGCCAAGACCGACGGATCGCCCTGCGACGACTCCAACGCCTGCACCCAGACCGACACTTGCCAGGGCGGCGTCTGCACCGGCTCCAACCCGGTGGTGTGCAGCCCCCTGGACCAGTGCCACAACGCCGGAACCTGCAACCCGGGCACCGGAATCTGCTCCAATCCCCAGAAGCCCAACGGCAGCCCCTGTGACGACTCCAACGCCTGCACCCAGACAGACACTTGCCAGGGCGGCGTCTGCACCGGCTCCAACCCGGTGGTTTGCAACCCCCTGGACCAGTGCCACGACGCCGGCACCTGCAACCCGGGCACCGGGATCTGCACCAATCCCCCCAAGGCCGACGGCACCGCCTGCGACGACGTCGACATGTGCACCCAGACCGACACCTGCCAGGCCGGCGTCTGCACCGGCTCCAATCCCGTGATTTGCACGGCCCAGGACCAGTGCCACGACGCCGGCACCTGCGACCCGGGCACCGGGGTCTGCTCCAACCCCCAGAAGTCCGACGGCAGCCCCTGCGACGACGGCGATCCCTGCTCGACCAACGACGTTTGCGATTCCGGCACTTGCGTCACCGGCGCCACCAACAAGGATACCGACGGCGACGGCTACCTGGACGGCGACTGCCCGGGCGGTGATGACTGCGACGACAACGAGTTCGCGGTGAATCCCGGCGAGATCGAGAACAAGACCGAGGGGAGCACCTGCAGCGACACCTGGGACAACGACTGCGACAACCAGACCGACATGGACGATCCCGACTGCCGGGACTGCATGGTCGACGGGGACTGCGACGACAGCAACGTCTGCACCGACGACACCTGCGCGGGCGGCATCTGCCATAACGATAATGTGCCCGACCTTGACCCCTGCGACGACTTCGATATGTGCACCCAGGACGATGTGTGCCTGGCCGGCGTCTGCACGGGGACCAACCCGGTGACCTGCACGCCCCTGGACCAGTGCCACAACGCCGGAACCTGCGATCCCGGCACCGGCGTCTGCTCCGATCCCGCCAAGCCCGACGGCACCGCCTGCAACGACGGCCAGTACTGCAACGTCGGCGAAGCCTGCGTCTCGGGCGTCTGCACCGGCGGCACCCCGCGCAACTGCTCCGCCTTCGACGACCAGTGCAACCAGGGCGCCTGCGACGACGTAGGCGACACCTGCTACGCCGATCCGGTGCCCAAGAACGGCGATCCCTGCGACGACTCGGATCTGTGCACCCAGACGGACACCTGCCAGCTGGGCGTCTGCGAGGGGTCGGATCCGGTGGTCTGCACGCCGTTGACCCAGTGCCACAACGCCGGCGTCTGCGATCCCGCAACCGGCCTGTGCTCCAACCCCCCCAAGGCCGACGGCACCCCCTGCAACGACGCCGACGCCTGCACCCAGACCGACACCTGCCAGTCCGGAGCCTGCACCGGATCGGACCCGGTGGTCTGCACGCCCCTGGACCAGTGCCACGACGCCGGAGTCTGCAACCCCTCCACGGGGATCTGCACCGATCCCCCCAAGACCGACGGCTCCGCATGCGACAACGGCGAATTCTGCACGGTAAACGACATTTGCACCGGGGGTGTCTGTCAGGCCGGCATTCCCCGCGACTGCGACTCGGTTGCAGACGACTGTAACGACGGCGTTTGCGACGAGGTCGGCGACGCCTGCATCCCGCAGCCCAAGGCCAACGGCACCCCCTGCGACGCCGACGGCGACCCCTGCACCATGAACGACGCCTGCAACGGCGGAACCTGCGTCGCCGGCCCCCCGCTGGACGGCGACTCCGACGGCTACGTCTCCGACCTGTGCGGGGGCAACGACTGCAACGACGGCGACGGGGGCGTGAATCCCGGCGTGTTCGAAGGCCCGGTGGGCAGCGGCGTCTGCGGGGACGGCATCGACAACGACTGCGACGGGCTGACCGACGTGGCCGATCCCCAGTGCTCCGCCTGCGTGCAGGACTCCGATTGCGACGACGGCAGCGTCTGCACCGGCATCGAAACCTGCGTTGCCCCCAACTGCGTCGCGGGAACACCCCTCGACTGCGACGACTCCAACGTCTGCACCAACGACTCCTGCGATCCCGTCTCCGGCTGCCGGTACGGCTACAACACCGGCCCCTGCGACGACGGAGATTTCTGCACCGCCAACGACAGCTGCGACGGCGCCGGCAACTGCACGGTCAACACCGGCTCTCCCTGCACGACTCAATGCATGGAAAACTGCAATTCCACACAGAGCCGGTGCGATCCCGATCCGATCGGAACCGCCTGCGACGACGGCCTGTACTGCACGGAAAACGACGCCTGCAACGGATCGGGCTCCTGCGCCGGCCAACCGCGCGATTGCTCGGCTCTGACCGACCAATGCCACGAGGGCACCTGCGACGAAACCGGAAATACCTGCCTGGCCGACGCCGCGGCCAAGAACGGCGACCCCTGCGACGACGGCCAGTACTGCACCGAGAATGAAACCTGCAACAGCGGCAACTGCCGCGGCGGCACGCCCCGGGTTTGCCCCGATGTGGATCTGTGTAACGCCGGCATCTGCAACGATGTCAGCGACGCCTGCGAACCGGACCCGGCGCCCAGGGAAGGCCTTCCCTGCAATGACGGTGATGCCTGTACGCGCACCGACACCTGCGTATCAGGGAATTGTGTGGGCTCAAATCAGCGGGACTGCGACGACGGCAGACCCTGCACGATTGATGATTGCGATCCTGTGAACGAATGCTTCCACACCGATGCCCCGGATGGGACTCCCTGCGGGGTCGGCGGCACCTGCGATGACAACAACGTCTACTGGACCACCACCTGCCAGGGAGGCGTCTGCCTGCCCGACCAGGACTATGATTGCGATGATGGTCTGGCTTGCACCGACGATATATGCGACGACGCTTCCGGATGCAGCCATGATTATAACCAGGCGGAATGCGAGGACGGGCAGTATTGCACCGAGAATGACCGCTGTGACCAGGGAGAATGCGTCAGCGGACCGGAGAAGAGTTGCAAGAACGAGGCCCCGCCTTGCTACCAGGGGGATTGTAACAAGTTGCTTCGGCTGTGTACCTGGGGGCAGCCGGAGCCGGAGGGAACGGATTGCGACGACCGGGACGATTGCACCGGCGACGGAAAGTGCGACGGGGTCGGCAACTGTGTAATTGAGGGGTTTTGCGACGAGCTGGTTCTGACCACCTGTGACGCTCCGGCGGTTGTGTACCTGCCCGGGGATCCGGGCGCGACTGATTGCCGGATGCCGGAAGGAAAGGTGGATATGTCCGTGGAGGCCGGGCCGGCTCCGGGCGGGGCGGGGTCGTTCGTGCCGGTGCGGGTGCGGTTGAGCAGTACGGCCGCCGGC
>Ga0272442_10005201_pt1 | contig 17499 bp, 12 predicted proteins | sample SSMForm2O_FD_200262 | JGI IMG/M metagenome (GOLD analysis project Ga0272442, IMG submission 200262) | Marine sediment archaeal communities from Little Sippewissett salt marsh, Falmouth, MA, United States - SSM-Form-2O | ecosystem: Environmental > Aquatic > Marine > Wetlands > Sediment ... | reverse complement strand
CACTTGGGCGCGAATGATCAGGCGCTTGCCCCGCACGCGGGCAGCATCGAGCGGAAGCGTGTAGTAGGCGAGCGCGTTCTCGCTGCTCGTGACCTTCAGGCACTTGCCCTCGACGCCGCCATCGGCCAGCTCGATGGAGCCCTTGCCGCGGATGTTCTTCTTCCAGCTTCCCTGCTGCTCGAAGCCCTCCGTGAGCACAGTGTCGCCCCACGCAGCAGCGGCAGCGCACAGCAGAGCGAGAAGCACGGAGCGTCTGCGAAGCATTGGGGGCTCTCCCTTCCTGGCCGGCAGCGTGTCGTCACGTGGGCCGTGCAGCGCGCCAGCCCTTGCGGAACTGCTCGCCCAACCGGGCCACGAGGCCCTTGTTCCCGGGCCGGCCGGCGAGATTGACGTTCTCGGCGGGGTCGCTCTGGTGGTCGTAGAGCTCCCTGGCGACGGGCTCCCGGCCCAGCAGGCCCCACTCGGTGTAGCGGTGGCGGTCGGTGCGCATCGAGTAGCCCATGTAGCGGCCTCGGGGGTACTGACTGAAGGCCGCCTTCTTCCAGGGGCGCTCGGGCTCGTCGAGCAGGGAAGCGAAGCTGGTGCCCTCGAGGCCCCCGGGCAGAGGCAGGCCGCACAGCTCGCACAGGGAGGGATAGATGTCCACAAACTCCGCCAGGGCCTTGGTCTTCGCGCCCTTGGCTTTCTGGTGGGGGGCGGCGCAGATCAGGAGGGAGCGGGCGGAGGTCTCGAAGTTGGTGTGCTTGCACCAGAGCCCGTGTTCGCCAAGCTGCCAGCCGTGGTCGCCCCAAAGCACGATGACCGTGTTGTCGGCAAGGCCAAGGCGGCCGAGTTCATCGACCACGCGGCCGATCTGAGCGTCCACGTAGCTGGTGGCGGCGTAGTAGCCGCGGATGAGCTCGAGCGCCTTCTTGTCGTCGACTGGTCCCACGCGAGGGATGTCGCTGTAGGCACGCAGCTCGCCCGAGCTGTGGAGTGCGAGGTCGGGGCAGTCCTTTGGCGGGAACGGGTTGTCGGCGAGCGAGAGGGTGCCGTGGGGGTAGAGGTCGAAGTACTTCCTGGGCGCAACGAAGGGAAGATGTGGCTTGAGGAAGCCCACACCCAGGAAGAAGCGCTTGTCCTTCACCTGCCGGAGCACGCGGATGGCTTCGTCGGCGGTCTTGCCGTCGGGCAGGGCGTTGTCCGCCACGTCGGGGTCTTCCCAGGCCGGCCCGCGGACGCGGAAGCGCGGGCGCGAGACCTTGAGTGGCTGGCCGGTCTTGGGGTCGCGCTGGAGCACCTCCGTGCGCGAGAGCTTCCCTTCTGCGCGCAGCTTCTCCCGCTGCTGGCGCATCGCAGCGAGGGTTGCGGGCTTGAGGTAGCCGGGGCCGCGGGGCGACCAGTGCTTCACGCTCCACGACTGCGGGTCGTTGAGCCCGCCGTGGTAGATCTTGCTGAAGCCCTGCGCGTGGTAGCCGTGGGCCATGAAATGCTGGGGAAGCGTCACCACGTCGGGCAGGTGCAGGCGGAAGTGGGTCTGGAGGTCGTAGACGCGGGTCGTGTCCGGCCGCCGCCCGGTCATGAGCGATGTGCGCGACGGGCTGCACACCGCCTGCTGGCAGTAGGCGCGCAGGAAGAGCGTGCCGCGAGCCGCCAGGGCATCGATGTGTGGCGTGTGCATCTTCGCACAGCCGTAGCAGCGCGTCTGCGGGCGCAGATCGTCGACGGCCAGGAAGAGCACGTTATAGCGCCCGCGGGGCGCCGCGGGCGCCGCGGCAGCCCGTGCCAGGCCCACGGTCGCGACCGAGGCCGCCACGCCCCCCAGACTCGCCGCCAGGAACTCACGGCGCGATGCAGGCCGCATCTTCTCACTCCTTCAACAGACGTTGTTGCCCGGTGCACGGGACACTATAATGCCACTGAGCCATGCCCTGTGCAAGGACGCCGTTGCTCACCACGTGGACAGAGAGGAGCCAAGCAGGTGAGAGGGTACGATGTGCTCACGTGCCTGTGGCCTGCCTTCCTTGCTATCGGGGCCATCGCATCCGCCGCGGCACGGCCACGTAGCGAGTGGTATCGCGACACCATCGTGAACCTCCACATCGACAACCACTCGGGCCTCGTGGGCAAGGGCTTCACCACCGAGCAGCTCGCCGCGATGGTCCGGGACATCCCCGTGACCATGATCCAGGTCTCCGCCTTCGGCGCCAACGGGGTGACCACCTACCCCACCGCCATCTGCCCCCACCCTGGCCTGGGCGACTGGGATACGCTGGCCGCCTGGCGCGGCGTCACCCGCACCCTGGGCCGACGCTTCTGCATCTACATCAACACGCGCGGCCTCGGCCTCCCCAAGGAACACCCCGAGTGGATGCAGCGCGACGCCCAGGGGAAGGGCAAGGGTCGCAACGGGGGCCTCGACGTGTGTGCCCGGCCGAGCGCCGACCGCAGGGGCGTCCTGGAACGCGTCCTTCTCCCCATGCTCAACGAGATCGTCACCCGCTACAAGCCCGACGGCGTGTGGGTCGATGGCGACCACGCCCGAACCCCCGTGTGCTACTGCGAGAATTGCAGGGCTGCCTGGGAGGAGGCGACGGGCAAACGCCCGCCCCCCGCAACTCCCAGCGACCCCGACTGGCCGAAGTGGCTCGCCCTCGAACAGCAACGCCTCGACGGCTACAGACGCCAGATGGCCCGCGCCGTCCACACGGCCCATCCCCAATGCATGTACACCAGCAACCACTCGTGGCGATTCAAGTCCAAGGACCCCCGCTCGGCCCCCGACTTCGCCGACACGCTGAGCGGCGACCTCAGCCACGGCCCCGCGCTCCGCCTCACAAGACTCTCCGCCATGGCCCTCTCGCCCGACGAAGAGATGCCGCACGACATCATGCACAACACGGCAAACATCCAGCGGCGGCCGGCGTGCCTGCGCCGAATCCTTCAGCAGGGAGCCCTCACCCTCGCGTGCGGAGGCCCCTGGTTCCTCTGGGTGCCTGGCTCCTCCATCGTCCGCAAGGCCGCCCAGGACAGGGCGAAGGCGTGTGCCGAATTCGCCGTAGCCCGACGTGCCGCCCTTGGACCCACCGCGTCGCTCGCCCAGGTGGCGGTCCTGCTCAGCGAGACCTCGTGGCACCGGCAGCACGTGCAGGGGAAGCAGGGAGCCTACGGCACGGCGGCGCCCGAGCATCTCGCCCTGGCTCTCCAGGACACAGGGCTCGCCGTCGACATCGTGAACGAGGCCATCCTCCGCTCCCACGCGAACCGCTACCGCATCGTGGTCGTCGCCAACCAGCAGCGGGTCGCAACGGCGACACTGTCAACCCTCCAGAGCTTCGTCGAGGCCGGCGGGATGCTCGTGCTCGCGGGCTCGGCCCTCATCGAGAACTCCGATGAGCCCGGCGTGGCACAGTGTGCAGCAACGCGCGAGTTGCGTGGCCGACGCACCGCGAGGCTCGGCGATGGGCGCCTGCCTTTCCCCTCCGCGTGGGCCGCCCCTGGCAGGAAAGACGACGTGCGGGCGGCCTTCGATGATGGAACCCCTCTGCTCGTCACCCGAGCCATGGGACGCGGTACGGTCGCCCGTCTCGCCGCCGCCACGCTCCCCTACCCCGACGACGAGGGCCTCGCGGTCTGGCTCCTCCACACCCTCGGCGTCGGCCCCTCCGTTGCCATCGAGGGCGACGCACGCGACCGCCATCTCGTCTTCGCACTGCGGCGCAAAGCCGGCCATGCAGTCCTTCACGTCACCGACCTCACGTCCTTCGTCAAGGGCAAGCGAATCGTCCCGACCACGCAGAACCTCCTCGACGATGAGCCGCCCATGCCCAGGATCGAGTTGAGCCTTCCACTATCCGCCAAGCCGAAGCGTGTGGCCTGCGTGCCCGCCGCCACGTCCGTCAGCCATCGCTGGGCGGACGGCGTCCTCCACCTCACGCTCGAGCACGTCCACGTGCACGCCGCGGTCGCGATCGAGGGGCCTATCGCGGAGCCATGGCCCCTCCTGCCGACAACGGTGCCGGTCGGGCGCCAGCCCGCCGTGCCGACGGCCATCGCCGAGGACTTCGAGACCGCCCCCGTGGGCGGGCCGCCGCCAGAGGGCCTCGGCGTGGCCCGAGTGGCGGGGAAGACCTCCATTCGCGTGACGGACGAGACCGCCGCGAGCGGCCGCCGCTGCCTGAAGTTCACCGACCACCCCGACGCCCCCCGACCGTTCCATCCCTACTTCTTCCTGCGGCCAGCCGGCTTGAGCCGAGGAGCAGGCATCCTGGCGTTCGACCTGCGCCTGGACAGAGGAGCGGCGGTGCAGGTGGAGTTGCGCGAGGTGGAGAACGCACGGGAGTTCCCCGTCGGGCCGTCGCTCGTCTTCCGGGCCGGCGGCGAGTTGCGGGCCGCAGGACGGCCCGACGCCCTCGCCAGCCTGCCCGTCGGCCAGTGGTTCCACGTGGAAGTGACGTTCGCACTCGATGGCGCGGCCCGCTACGACCTGACTCTGCAATTGCCGGGGAAGCCCCCGCAGGTCTTCAAGGGATTGCCCTGCCGAAGCCCCGACTTCTGGCGCTGCGGCTGGGCCGGCTTCATCGGCATCGCCAGCGCACAGACCGCTTTCTACATCGACAACGTCCGCCTGGGCACCATTACGAAAGGAAAAGAGGAATGAGCGGGCTACGAACAGCGATCGACCGGCGCCGGTTCCTTTCCACGGCCGGCAGAGGCATGCTGGCTGGCCTGGCGTCGGCTGCCATTCCCCGCGCCTTGGCCGCAGCAGGCGAGGAGCGCCCACCCAACATCGTGGTCGTCTTCACCGACGACCAGGGCTACCAGGACCTCGGCTGCTTCGGCTCCCCGCTCATCAAGACCCCCAACCTCGACCGCATGGCCGCCGAGGGCGTGCGGTTCACCGACTTCTACGTGGCGCAGCCCGTGTGTGGAGCCTCGCGCGCCGCGCTGCTCACCGGCTGCTACCCCAACCGTATCGGCCTGCTCGGCGCCCCCAACCATCGCGCCACACACGGCATCGCCGACGGCGAGATGACCCTCGCAGAGGTCGCAAAACAGCGAGGCTACGCCACTGCCATGTTCGGCAAGTGGCACCTCGGCCACCGCCCCCAGTTCCTCCCCACCCGGCACGGGTTCGACGAGTACTTCGGCCTCCCCTACTCGAACGACATGTGGCCCTTCCACCCGACCGCAGGCAAGCACTACCCCCCGCTACCCCTCATCGAGGGCGAGAAGGTCGTTGCCACCAACCCCGACCAGACCAAGCTCACCACCTGGTACACCGAACGGGCGGTGAAGTTCATCGAGAAGAGCAAGGACAAGCCCTTCCTCCTCTACGTCGCCCACAACATGCCCCACGTGCCCCTCTTCGTCTCGGACAAGCACAAGGGGAAATCGCCGCGCGGGCTCTACGGCGACGTGATTATGGAGATCGACTGGTGCGTCGGCCAGATCCTCGCCACCCTGCGCAAGCACGGGCTCGACGACAATACCCTCGTCATCTATACCTCCGACAACGGCCCGTGGCTCAGCTACGGCGACCACGGCGGCTGTGCGCTCCCGCTCCGCGAGGGCAAGGGCACGACGTGGGACGGCGGCGTGCGCGAGCCCACCGTGATGCGCTGGCCGGGCAAAATCCCCGCGGGCTCCGTGTGCCGCGAGCCTGCCATGACCATCGACATTCTGCCCACGGTCGCTCGCCTGGTAGGAGCAAAGCTCCCCGACCACCCCATCGACGGGAAGGACATCTGGCCCCTCATGTCGGGGCAGGAGGGAGCCAAGAGCCCCCACGAGGCGCTCTTCTTCTACTGGGGCCGACACCTTCAGGCCGTGCGCAGCGGCAAGTGGAAGCTCCACTTCCCCCACACCTACCGCACCATGGCCGGCCGCCCAGGCGGGAAAGGGGGCAAGCCGGCCCCCTACTCGCGGGGCAAGACAGAACTGGCCCTCTACGACCTCGAGGCCGACGTGGGCGAGAAGACGAACGTCCTGGCCAAGCATCCCGACGTGGTCACCCGCCTCCAGGCGCTGGCCAAGAAGTGCCGCGACGAACTGGGCGACTCGGCCACAAAGCAACGCGGAAAGGGCTGCCGACCGGCCGGCAGGCTGGCCACGTAGGCCGACCGACCCCGTGGAACAGGAAGGGAGAAGCGTGTCGGGCATCGGCACACTGAACGAACGGTCGCTGCATGCGGCACTCAAACGCTGGTACGCGCGGCCGGGCGACGAGTTTGAGGCCACGGTGGAAGGCTACGTCGTCGACATCGTCCGGGACGACCTGCTCGTGGAGATCCAGACCCGCGGCTTCTCGGCCATGAAGCGTAAGCTGCGCGACCTCACCGACCGCCATCGCGTTCGCTTGGTATACCCCATTCCACGAGAGCGTTGGGTGGTGCGGCTGGCTCCTGGCGGGAACGGGGTGCACAGCCGCCGCAAGTCGCCCCTTCACGGGGACGTTGAGCTGCTCTTCAACGAGTTGGTGAGCGTGCCCGACCTCCTGGCCCACCCGAGTTTCGCGGTCCACGTGCTGCTGATCCAGGAGGAGCGGGTGCGGCGCTTCGACCCGACGCGCAGGGGGTGCCGCCGCTGGGTGCCCTGCGAGCGCCGCCTCCTCGAGGTGTGCGACGAGCGGCTCTTCCGCTCGCCCGCCGACCTGGCGGACCTGCTCCCCGATGGCTTGCCCGACCCGTTCACCACGGGCGACCTGAGCACCGCGCTCCGCCGCCCTCGCCGACTCGCTCAGCGGATGGCCTACTGCCTGCGCGCCCTCGAGCTCATTGAGCCCGTAGGCCGCTCGGCGGGTGGCGTGGCCTATGCCCGATGCGCGGCCGGGCCTCGCCGTGGGGTGACCATCCTCGGCACGGAGCCCTTCCGATCCATCGGTACGTAACGAGACCGCCCCCCGCAGATGCAGGGGGCGGTCTCAAGTCTCAGCGGCCGTCGGGCCTGATAGGCCCGTCGACCTATCAGGTCGACGGCCACCTCAAGTCAGATAAGTGCACGGATCACCTCCTTTCCACAACAAGGCGCCCGCGGCCTCCGTCCTGACCGGGGCCGCCTAGCATGTTGCCCTGTCGCGTCACGTTCACGCGACCCATCCGCGAGAGGGTGTCAGGAGCCCTCACGCCATCCGTATTGTACGATCTGCCACGCTGCTTTGCAACCCGAGAAAACACCTGCCGGCACCAGGTTTGCCCTGGCAGCCTCAGGGGGCTATAGCGTGGAACACCACGGCGGTGCCTGCCAGCAGCCCCACGTGCCCGGCGTCGCGGAGGCCGCCCTCCTCCATCGCGGCCAAGACCTCATCGGGTCGGGGGAAATACTCGATCGAGGCGACGAGATAGCGATACGAGGGTCCGCTCCGGGCCACGAGCCGGCCAACGAGGGGCACAGCCGTGTGGATGTAGAGCCAGTGGCCGGCCCGCACAACGGGGCATGCGGGCTGGCTCACTTCCATGACCACCACGGGGCCACCTGGGGCGACGGCGCGCCCCATCTCGGCGAACGCGCGCGCCCGCCGCTCAACGTTGCGGATGCAGAAGGCGCTGATCGCGCCATCGAAGACATCGGCAGGGAAGTCCAGTTCCATCGCGTCGCCCAAGCGCAGCTCGATGGCGCCGCCCAGGCCGGCCGCCGCGACCTTCTGCCTGCCGACGGCCAGCATCTCCTCGCTACGGTCGATGCCCACCACGGCCGCGCCAGGGCACTGCCGCAGGATCTCGAGGGCCACATCGCCCGTGCCGCACCCGACGTCGAGGTAGCGCCCGCTGTCGCGAGGCCGGAGCATCGCCACGGCCTTCCGGCGCCATCGCCGATCGAGGCCGAGCGAGAGCAGGCAATTGCCCAGGTCGTAGCGCCGGGCGATCGCATTGAACATCCGGCGGTTCTCAGCCGCCGATATCAATGCGTCGCGGGTCGGTGGGCTATCAGGGACCATCACCGTTCCCGGCTCCCCCATGTGCCACCGTCAGCCACTCGAGAGGGATGCGAGCGAAGGCCACGGCCTCGTAGGGCGATTTCGTGCCCCGCTCGAAGAGGCACCCGACCGTGCCGTCGGGCAGGATGGCCAGGTCGGAGTAGGCGGCCGGCCCTTCGTGGACCACGCGGGCGACGGGCCAGCTCCGCCCCTCGTCGCGGCTCATGCGCAGGGTGAGCCGGGTTCGTCCGTGCGTTGGGTTGGAGAAGAACAGGCGTGGCGGAGCGCCGGCCACGGCGGTCATGCGGACGAGGCCCGCGTGGCAGAAGGGGTCGGCGAGTGCCTTCTCGGTCGCCACGTTGGCAAAGCTCATTCCGCGATCGGTGCTGCGCGCGATCTTGCGGTGTCCCCCACGTGCCCGCACGTTGCAGTAGACGGAACCATCGGCCAGCTCGGCCATGCCGAACTCGCGCAGGGAGCCGCCGATCGCCGCAGTGGCCCCACGCCGCCACGACGAGCCGCCATCGTCGCTCGCGAAGATACAATCGTGCCGCGTACCGTCCACCACGCAGCCGCCCTGAATGAGCAGCCTGCCATCGGCGAGCTGGATGCCGTGGCTGCCGTTGCCCGTGGCACAACTGATCGCCCCCTCGGGGAAGGGCAGCGGCAGCGGCGCGGGCTGGGTCCAGGTGGCGCCCTCGTCGTCGCTCCAGAGCACGTGGTCGAGGTAGCCGAGTTCCTTCATCCTCGTGTAGGGCGTGCCGTTCACGAAGGCGCGGGGGCCACCCTTCGCTCGTGCGGGCCAGAAGCGGCAGAACTTGAGCACGCGGCCCGTCTTTCGGTTGACGACGGCGGGGCCGTGATGAATGTCGATGCCCGAGCGGCTCGCGAGGGTCTGCATCGGCTGCCAGGTGAGACCGCTGTCGAGGCTGCGGCGGAGCACCACGTCGGTGTCGTGGCCGAAGTCGCCCACGCTGCCCTTTCGCCGGCTCGCGAAGGCCAGCACGACCCCCTTGGGCGACACGACGAGCGAGGGAATGCGGTACCAGTCCTTCCCCTGGTGGGTAAACAGGTCGGTCATGGTCATGCGGGCCTCTCCCGAGCGTGCCGTTGCGGAGGCGCACAGACCGATGGCGAGGAGGGCGGCGTACATTCTGCCCATGGGATGGCTTTCACCTCACTGCGATCTCGTAGATGAGGCGTGCGCCGTCGGGGCCGGCCACGCTCACGGGCACGGTGAGGATGCCGTCGCGGAAGGTCGCCGGCACCTCGGCCAGCCTGCGGCCGCCCGTGGCGAGTGCCCACACGGTGGCGCCGGCGGCGCCCTTGAGCTTCACGCTCACGGTCGCGGTGCCCTTGAGCACGAGGTGCGGCAAGCCGCCCCAGGCGAGGAGGGTCTGGCGGGCCTTCTCGCCGAACCGCGCGTCGGTGTTCTGAAGGTCGGTGAGGTGGGTGAGGATGAGCCGGCGGCTCTGCGGGATCGGCTTGCCGTCCACGCTGGACACCCAGACCGTGGCGTCGGTCTTCTCGATGGCGATGGAGACGGGGCCGGCCTCGATCTTCTGCCCCTCGGGGGCATAGCCGCCCGCGGTGCGAGGAGTGTCGAGCACCATCACATCGCGTGGTGCGTCCACGAGCAACTCGCCCGTCTCGCTCTCGATGCGGTTGGCCGCCAGATCGGTGCGATTGTCCTCGAGCCATCCCCGCTTGCGCAGGGCCTCGAGCACGCGGCCCCCGGTGTCGCCTGTGTAGGGGTCCACGTCGAGCACGTCGCCGGCCGCTCCCTCGGGCTTCGCGCCGAAGGGCAGCACGAGGTCGGCAGGCACGGTGCGCCCCTTCGCAGCCACGAACGTGCCGACGCGGGTGACGAGGGCGAGTGCGTGCCAGCCGGGGGCGATGCCGACGTTGCGATGCGGGCGGTCGAGGGTCTCGGGCGCGGCGGCGATGGCCACGGTGTGCGGTGCGGCCTTCATGTCGCCGCGCAGGTAGAGGCACAGGGCGGCGCGGTCGGCGGCCTGGTTGAGGGGGTCGGTGGCCAGGTCGAAGTAGCCTGCGGGCGCGGGCCGACCGAGGTTGCCGCGGTTGTGGCTGTAGGTGAAGCGCCAGATGACGTCCCAGCCCTGAAGGGCTCCCATGCAGCCGGTGAGGATGCCGCCGACGCCGCGGAAGCGCCCCGGCCCCGAGTAGTTGAACTCGCTGACGGTGAACGGCTTGTCGAGCAGGCGCACGAAGGCGCAATGGCGTCCGCCGCTGGCGCCGCCGGCCACGGGGCTGGTGTTGCCACACCGCGAGGGCAGCCGCCACGGCTGCTCGATGAACTGCGGGTGGTCGACGTAGAAGTGGTCGTCCACGTACTCGAAGTCGGCCCGGGCGGCCTGGCTGGCCAGGGGATTGGTCCAGCCGTTGCGGTCGGTGAGGAGGGCGACGACACCCAGCTCGTCGCGCAGGAAGGCCCGCATTCGGCGGAACATGTCGCGCTCGGTGTGTGCGAGGAAGACCACGAGGTCGCGGCCGCGGGGCGAGTCGTCGTAGGCGTTGCGGTGGAGGGGCACGGAGCCGGCCTTGGGATCGCCGCCGGGGTCGTCCCCCCAAACTTTCGCAAGGGCTTCGCGGGATCCATAGCGACGGACGAGGAAACGGTTCCAGGCGGCCTGCCAGTCGGGCAGGACCCGCTCGTCGAGCCGGCCCAGGTAGTTCCCGAAGTTGCCCTCGTTGATCATCGCGAGCCAGGCCAGGGCGGGGTCTTTGGCAAGGCTCATCCCCGTGTAGGAGTTCACGTGGCCGAGCAGGTTCCGTGCGAATGCCTTCCAGTTCTCGAACGCCCGGGCGTTCACGGGGACGAGCATCTTGAAGTTGTTCATCCCCACGTCGCCCTTCTGCCCCGGCCAGATCTCGCTGGCGTAGACGGGGCGGGAGACGAAGAGGTCGGTGGTCGCGTAGATGCCGCGCTTCTTCAGGGCGGCAAACAGGTAGTCGAGCTGATCGAGTTTGTCGGGCTTGAGGGTGGTGCTGGTGCCGTTCGCGCGGTCGACGAGTTCGCCCTCGTAATGGTGGAAGCGGACGGTGTTGTAGCCGATGCGCAGGAACCGCTCGGCCAGGCGGTCGGCGAGTGCGTGGTCGATGTAGTGGGCGCTGAAACACAGGTTCACGCCGTAGAAGCGGCGGGGAGTGTCGGGGTCCTTCTCGAAGGCGAGGCGCCCGTCGGGCCGTGCGATCAGGCGGCCGAGCTTGCCTGCGGGCGCGTGGATGTGGCCCATGGCCGAGAAGTCGAGGGCGGAGCCGGGAGCCACATCGAGCTCGACCTTCAGCGGCACCCATTCGTCGCCGGCGGCGATGGTGACTGGCGTGTCGTAGTCCACGGCAATGCCCCCTTGCGTGGTGAGCGTGAAGGTGATGGCGAGCGTCTCGCCCGCCTTCCACAGGCGGCCCTCGGCCGTCTGCGGCCCGATGCGCACGGAGAACGTCGGCCCCCAGCGGCGGTTGTCCTGGAGGAGAACGGGCGTGGGCGAGCCGAAGGTCAGCGTCAGCGGCGCCGTCCCCCGGACGGGCAGGGAGAGCGATTTCATCGGGCCGCTGTGCAGGTGGATCTCCCCGAACTCAGCGGGGATGGTACCCTTCACACCGTCCACGCTAAACTGCCCGCCCGCGACCCACCGGATCGGCGTGTCGAGAGCCACGTGGAAGCTGTTGAGCGCCACGTCGCTCTTCGGGGTGAGGGTGTAGGCCAGTCGGATGCCCCCCTCGGCAGGCTCCGAGCGCAGCGTGCAGTCGACCACAGCGCCGCTCGGGCTGCGGATGATGGACTTGACGACGCGTCCGCCTTGTTGCGGTGTGGCGGCGCGGCTCGGGCCCCGGAAGCTCCAGCCGCGGTCGGCCAGGCCTGGGGAGATGGTGCCTACGCGGCGGCGGCCGAGTTCGAGGCGCACTTCGCCGCTGGGAGCCACGGTGGCGCGCCACCGCTCCGCCGCGCCAAGCGGCGAGAGGGTAAGGAGGGCCATCGCAGACGCAAGGAGAACAACACTTCGGCAGGGTCTGGTCATGGGGAGCTCCAAGGGCGGCAGGCTCGGCTCGCTCACGCCGTGGCGGGCACGAAAATCACCTTGCCTGTGTCGCCTGCGGCGAAGGTGGCGTAGGCATCGGCGGCCTGCTCGACGGTGAAACGGTGGGTGATCATCTCGGCGGCGGGCAGGCCGGCCTCGAAGGCGCGCACGATGCCGTCGAACTCGCCGAGCGGGAAGCAGGTGGATCCTGAGAGCCATATTTCCTTGCGGCAGAAGTGGTCGGAGGGGCGAATCGTGGCCTCGCTGTTCTCGCCGATGATGGCCACGTGGCCGAAGGGGCGGACGAGGTCGAGTGCGGCGTGGAGCGGGCCTGGCTTCCCCGAGCATTCGAGCGCACGGTCGAGGCTGTAGCCGCCCGTGAGGTCGCGGATCTGCTGCACCACGTCGCCCGCGCCGGGGTCCACAGTCTCTGCGGCGCCCAGCTTCTTCGCCAGGTCGCGGCGGAAGGCGATGGGGTCGACACCGATGACGCGCGCGCCCAGGTGGGCGGCGACGCACACCGAGCCCAGCCCCATCGGCCCGAGGCCGAACACGCCGACGACGTGGGTGGCGTTGGTGCCGATCCGCTTGTGGGTGTGGAAGGGCGTGCCCACGGGGTCGAGCACCAGGCATCCCTGCTCGAAGCTCATCGTGTCGGGCAGCGGCAGGAGCGACCGCTCGCACATGCGGACGTATTCGGCGTGTACGCCGTCGCGACCGAAGCCGTAGGTGCCTCTGCTGTTGCGGCAGTAGATCGTGTAGCCGGCCCGACACATCTCGCACACGCCGCACGGGAAGACGGCCGAGGTGCACACGTGATCGCCTTCCTTGAGCACGCGCGGCCTGTCCGTGGCGACGACCACGCCAGCCCCCTCGTGGCCGGGCACGAAGTCCTTCTCGGTGGGCGATTCGTAGAGCCCGTGGAGGTCGGAGCCGCAGATGGCCGCGGCCTCGAGCCTCACCACCACCTCCTCACCTTCCGGCACGGGATCGGGGTAGTCGTGGGGGTCCGCCTGACGATTGCCCAGGATTCTCGCGCCACGCATGCTCGTCGTCCTCCGTAGGGTCTACGTTGCCCTGTCGGTCACTTCGATGGCAGAACCTGCGGCTTGGGACTCTTCACCATGCCTGCGGGCCGCTGGTTCCTGCCAGGGCGGTTCAGGTCGCCGAGGTCGTCGCGGGCCTTGTCCGCAAGGGCCATGAGACTGCGCACGACGTCGGGGTGCCGGTCGGCCACGTTGCTCGTCTCGCCGATGTCGGCCTCGAGGTCGTAGAGGGTGGCGGGGCACTTCGCGGCGGCGCCGCCGAAGCTGTGCCACCGGGCCTCCAGGGGCAGGGCGAGTTTCCACTTCCCTGCACGCACGGCCTGGAGTTGAGCGAGGTAGTAGTAGAAGAACGCTTCGTGGGGCGAGGCGGCGCCAGCCTCACCCGAGAGAATCGGCCAGATGTCCTTGCCGTCGATGATGCGGTCGGCGGGCGCCTTGGTGCCCGCGAGCCGGGCGAGGGTCGGCAGGATGTCCATCGTCGTGCACAGTTCGTCGCAGGCTCGGCCTGCGGGGATTCTGCCGGGCCATCGCACGATACAGGGCACGCGCATGCCGCCTTCAGCGGTGGTGTAGCCCCAGCCGCCTAGCGGCGCATTGCTGCCGCCGTGGCCCCGCACGGCCCCGTTGTCGGACGTCCAGACGACCAGTGTGCGGTCATCGATACCGAGCTTCGTGAGCGCCGCGAGGATCTCGCCCGTCGACCAGTCCAGTTCCTCCACCGCGTCGCCGTAGCTGCCGTTGGCCGACTTCCCGCGGAACCGCGGGCTGGCAAACGACTTCGGCGTGCTGCCCGGCATCGCATGGGGGAGGTAGAGGAAGAACGGGCCGTCCTTGTGCGCGGTGATGAACTCGATGGCCTTCTGCGTGTAGCGCTGGGTGAGCCGGCTGCGGTCGACGGGGGCCTCGATGACCTTCTCGCCGCTCATAAGCGGCAGCGGCGGCCAGTTGCGTCCCCTGCGAGCCACCATGTCCTCGCTGTAGGGGATGCCGAAGTAGGTCTGGAAGCCGTGGCGGGTGGGCAGGAAGGGCGGCTGATCGCCCAGGTGCCACTTGCCGATACAGGCGGTGGCATAGCCGCGCTGCCTCAGCAGGGCGGCAATGGTGGTCTCGTCGGGGTGAAGGCCCTTACGGTCGAGCGGAAAGAGCACCTGGCGGCCTTCGGCGTTCACGTGGAGGCCGACTCGCCGCGGGTAGCAGCCCGTCATCAGGCTGGCCCGCGAGGGCGTGCACACGCCGCTGGTCACGTAGAAGCTCGTGAGGCGCATGCTCTCGGCGGCCATGCGGTCGATGGCGGGGGTGCGGTGCTTCGTGGAGCCGAAGCAGCCGATGTCGCCGTAGCCCAGGTTGTCGCACAGGATGACGATGACGTTCGGCGGCCTGCCGTCCGCGGCCTCCACAAGGGACGGGGCAACCGCCGCTGCGGTGCCCAGGCCCACCGTCTTGAGCGCGTCGCGACGGGTCTGCCGTTGGCTCATCGGTGCCCTTCCCGCTACTGGGCTGCGAACACCCTGTCGTGCATCCACACGCGGCCCGCCGCGTCCGTGTAGTCTTCCGTGGCGCCGCAGTTGATGCGATGGGCAAAGGTCTCGCGGGGCCAGAGCATCGAGCCCCCTTTCGCCGTGACCTCGATGCCGTTGATCAACGGGTTCTGGGTCTTTTTCTGGAACCCGATGGTCAGCTCGCCGTCGGCCACGTTGACCTTGAAGGCCTGGACGACCGCAGCAAATGCCTTCCCGCCCGCCGCCTTGAAGGGATCGAGGTCCGCGAGCACAGGCTTCCCCTCGACGCTCACGGAGAAGACGCGCTCGCCAGCCGCCGTGATGCCTTCATAGGTCTCGGCGAAGTGGAGCGTCACGGTGTAGGTGCCGTTGGGCACGGCGATGCGATAGGCGTCGAGCGAGTAGCGCTCGGTGAGGTAGAGAGACTTGTCCCGCGTGCCCTTGACCTCGTGGTCGTCGCGGGAGACGGTCATGCCACCCACGGCGCCCCAGGCTCCAGCCCCCTCAAGGGCCGAGCGGGCCGCCTTCGGAGCACACGCAGGCACGAGCGAAAGCACCATGCCCGCCACGATAGCCACCACTGCGTGTCGCATCGATCCTTCCTTTCCTTAAGCGCAATGTTGCAGGAACCTCGCAGCTAGGCGGCGCAGTCCGCCACGGGTCACTCTCCAGGCTCCCGAGGTCTGCTGATGCCCTTCCCCCGGATGCGCTCGCGAAGCAACGAGACAGGGAGCGCGATCACCACGGCAAGCAGCATCCCTGTGACCAGCATCACCATCGCGGGCAGAACGACAAGCGCGATGAACGCCATCACCAGGAAGGCGACCACGCAGGCGAGAATCGCCAGCATCGTGTTCTTGAACGGGTTCGCCATTGTTCCCCCGAGCGACAGCGTGCTCCCACCCATGCCCGCCGCGCAGCACTATACCAGGGGAGCAACGGATTGCAAGCGACGATTGAGCCGCTCCCATGCCATCAAGCCGAACTTGCAGCGGCGGAGCGGAAGGGGAGAATGGTACTCGAGCATGACCGCGCCGAACAGCCGAAGAGATCGGAGGATGCACTGATGCGCTCAACCGTGCTGTGCCTTGCAGGAGTGATCGCGATGGCAGGAACCGCCCAGGGGGCCGCCCGGCGCCGCCCGATCGCCCACGGAGCGATGTTCGTCAAGCGGCCGCGTTGCACGTGCAGCGGCGTGGCAAGGAAGGGCATCTTCGCCCATCCCCCATGGAAGGGCTCCAAGGGCCGCGTGGTCGGCCGCTTCGACATCCATCTCAACGATGCGGCTGCCCCCGAGTTCACTTTCTTCATGGGCATCCAGGACGGCCACGGCTCCGACAAGGGGGTCATCTACCGCGTGTTCGCCGGCGGCAAGGAAGTGTGGAAGGAGTGGCACAAGGACCACGTGTGGAAACAGGCCAGCGTGAGTCTCAAGCCCTATGCGGGGAAAGCCATCGCCCTCGAGCTGGCCGTCGACTCCCTCGGCGAGCACTACGCGAACTGGGGCGAACCCCGCATCGTGGACGGCGGCAAGGTGCTCTACGACCTGGCGGACATGGCCGAGAAGGCGGAGAAGTTCGTCGACCTGTTCGACGCCCTGCGCCCCAAAGACCTGCCAGCCAGCATCCAGCGCGAGAGCGACCGGCTGGTGCGCGAGAGCGTAGGCGTGCGGCCCTCGCCCCAGCAACTCGCCTGGCAGGAGATGGAGTTCATCGCCTTCGCCCACTTCGGCATCAACACCTTCACCAACCGCGAATGGGGCAACGGCAAGGAGGACCCGAAGCTCTTCAACCCGAGCGCGTTCGACGCGGGCCAGTGGGTCTCGGTGCTCAGGGACGCAGGGATCCGCATGCTCATCCTCACAGCGAAGCACCACGACGGATTCTGCCTGTGGCCAAGCCGCTACACCGAGCACTCGGTGAAGAACAGCCCGTGGCGCGGCGGGAAGGGCGACGTGGTGCGCGAGGTGGCCGACGCCTGCCGCAAGGGCGGGATCAAGTTCGGAGTCTACCTGTCGCCCTGGGACCGTAACCAGTCGACCTACGGCGACAGCCCCGCCTACAACCGCTACTTCACAGACCAGCTCACCGAGTTGCTCACGAACTACGGGCCGGTGGCCGAAGTGTGGTTCGACGGCGCCTGCGGCGAAGGCCCGAACGGGAAGCGGCAGGTCTACGACTGGGCGGCCTACTACGCCGTGGTGCGAAAGCTCCAGCCCGATGCACTCATCGCCATCTGCGGGCCCGACGTCCGCTGGGTCGGCAACGAGAGCGGCGTGGCCCGCGAAACCGAGTGGAGCGTGCAGCCGGCCAACCCCGCACGCCACGGCAAGTCGGGGCCGGTGTGGTACCCCGCCGAGTGCGACGTCTCGATCCGCCCCGGCTGGTTCTACCATCCCAACCAGGATGCACGCGTGAAGTCGCTCGACCACCTGCTCGACATCTACTACAAGAGCGTGGGCAGAAACTCGGTTCTGCTTCTGAACATCCCACCGGACCGCCGCGGCCTTATCCACGAGAACGATGCACGACGCCTCCGCGAGCTCCGCGCCGTGCTCGACGCCACGTTCCGCCAGAACCTCGCTCTCGCCAGCAAGGCCACCGCATCCAGCAGCCAGGATGCCGAGCATGGCCCGGCGAAAGCCATCGACGGCGACGCAACGACCTTCTGGACGGCCAAGCCCGGGGCCATGGCCGCCTCGCTGGAGATCGACCTCGGCAAGACCGTCACCTTCAACCGCGCGATGGTCCAGGAACACATCGCCATAGGCCAGCGCGTCGAGGCGTATCGGCTGGAGGCGTGGGATGGTGCGCAGTGGCGGGAATGTGCCAGGGGCACGACGATCGGCCACAAGAAGCTCGACCGCTTTGCCGACGTCACGACGCGCCGGGTTCGCCTGAGCATCCTCAAGGCGCGGGCCGAGCCGGCCATCCGTGCGTTCGGGCTCTTCCGCGCGCCGCCGCGTCCCGCGCACTGAGCATCGCTCGATGCACGCGCCGCGTTTGAAAGCGCGTCGCCAT
>Ga0272442_10005199_pt1 | contig 17503 bp, 25 predicted proteins | sample SSMForm2O_FD_200262 | JGI IMG/M metagenome (GOLD analysis project Ga0272442, IMG submission 200262) | Marine sediment archaeal communities from Little Sippewissett salt marsh, Falmouth, MA, United States - SSM-Form-2O | ecosystem: Environmental > Aquatic > Marine > Wetlands > Sediment ... | reverse complement strand
GGTTGTATTAAGGAGATATGAAAAACCAGAATCAATTGATGAACGTAATCTAATAAAAAAGTTCATGCTCTCAGTTGGATTATTACAACCCGGAGATTCAAGAGATGTTATTGTTGACATTTTTCAAGTATTGTTAAATAATGCAAAACAAGAAAAAGAATTATCATCTGATGAAATTAATCAACAAGTTGTAAATCTAAGAAATCAACAAAAACTAAAACTAAAAGGCATAGCACCATCAAACATAAGACGACAACTTAAACGTTTAAGAGACATTATGCTTGTTGAAAAAATAACAAACAGATATAGAATAAGTGAATTTATGAACTTAAGTGAAATATTTGAGCATAAACTAGAAGCTTATTACATTAAGAATATAATGAAAAGAGTTAAAGAATATGCATCCGAAATTGATAGTAGATATTTTAGTTAAGATAAAGTTTTAGATGATCTTCAAATTCATTCCAATCTGAAAAATCAAAACTATGGTCTGCTAGTGCATTCAATAGAACTGCTCTTGAATTAGGCGCATTTGCAACAATAAGTTTTTTACCAATGCCTTTCATGAATCCAGATTCAAGTAACATGCCTTCACCTTTTTCATTTGATTGAACAAGTGCAAGTACAGCATCACATTCTCTAAGATTTAATTTTGCATGTTCCATAATCACATTAGGATCAAGATTTCCTGGCTGAAAATTCTGAACATCTCTCATAAAAATAAAAGTCTTATGTCCTAATTTTTTAAGTATAGTATCAACATTAGCTAGAATGTGTCTGAGTCTGAATATATTCATATTACTTAATTTGTACGAGATGTATACTTTCATTCTTCACTAAGATAACCTGCAATAAACAATGGAAAAGTAATTGAACAATCTCCAATAACTTTTACTGTTCTGGCTTTATCTTTTATCTTACCCCATGATTTTGCTTCTTCAATATTTGCGCCTGCATTACTACCTTCATACTCTTGTGCTGTTGTCATATAAATAGCATAGTCTGCGCCGTCTCTAAATAAGTTAGCATTTGCAATATGATGCTTAGGTAATGAACCTCCCAATGCAATTATGCCTGTTTTTTCTGCGTTAATTGCAATAGTTGTTATATCAACAATATCGTCTGTAATATCAATCATAAAATCTTTATGCTTTTGCTTAAAGAAAAATAATAGATCACCAATTGAGCCATCAGTTAATCCAGGACAGAATACAGGAATATTATTTTTACTAGCCCAATAATAAATAGAATCTTCGTGATTTTCATAATCTGCAATTTCTTTTCCCATTTCATAAACAAATTCTTTTGAATAAATTATTTTCTTTTCAGAATAAATTCTATCAAGAAATTTTGTCATGAATCTCTCAAAATAAATATAACGATCATTTGGAATAAAAGTATTACCTGTTCTATTAATACCTTGCTCTCTTAAAAATGCACCTGGTGTATTATATGATCCAATCACAAAAGGTTTGAAAACTTTTATTAAATCTTCTTCAACACCGCCTGCTGTTGTTACAAGAACATCAACTAATTTATTCTTTACGAGATATTTAATATGTTCACGAACACCACAACTCACCATATTAGATGTATAACCTAAAAAAACAATTGCTTTATCTTTTTTCATATCCTTAAAAATATGGATTGCTTCACTTAATTGTGTTGCTTGAAAACCAGTATTATATAATGATTTAATAAATTCATTAAAATTAAGACCTTTATCAAAATCATAGCCTTTAACTTCAGGCCAATCATCCAAGGTCATTAATGGTTGTACAAAGTCTTTTTCTTTGGCTTTTTTTACTTGTTCTTCAGTTAATTGTTCATATGTTACCATTATAATTGACCTCTAAATCTAGATTTATAAAGCTTACCATAAACTTTATAAATAAATCAATTTTCTAGCATAAATATTGGTAACCTATCCATAAGGAGAAGGTTTCTAGTGCTGAGATAAGCACGAGGTAAAAATAAAAATGGTTAATGTTTATGATGTAGATCCAAGCAAACTTGTATATGCAACAGCTGAACAGCTAAAAAGCATGATTGAACAACCTGAATGGACATTTTTTGTTAAAACAGGCGTTCATAAAGAAAGAAATCCTGTAAACAAAGACTGGTGGTATTTTAGATGTGCTTCTGTATTAAGAAAGGTTTATGTTAAAGGTCCAATTGGTACTGCTAAATTAAGAAGATATTACGGCGGTAAAAAGAATAGAGGCCACAAACCTGAAAGAACATACAAAGGTTCAGGTAGCATTACAAGAAGAGCTCTACAAGCTTTAGAAAAAGCTGAATTAATTACAAAATCAAATAATGAAAGAAAAGGCAGAATTGTTACAGCAAAAGGTCAATCCTTTGTTGACAAGATTGCAACTCAACTTCATTTTTCCAAAGAATAAAAAATGGCAACTGTAAAAGATACAAACAAAAAGCGAAGATTAGCTAAACTAAATAGACAAACAAGATGGGCTCCATTTTGGATTATCCCTAAGATCTATGGACTAGGTAGAAGAGTTCACCCAGGCAGACATACTGAAAAAAAAAGATCCTGGAGAAGAACAAAGACTAAGGCATAAAAATGGCAGACAAAAAAGATTCAAAAGTAGCAATGGAAAGACAATATAATATTCCACTTAGATCTGAATGGTTAAAAGTTCCTAAATATAAAAGATCAAAAAAAGCAATCAGAGCTACAAAAGAATTCTTAGCTAAACACATGAAATCTGATAATATTAAACTTGATATTGGTGTTAATCTAGCAATCTGGAAACATGGTATTAGAAATCCACCACATCATATTAAAGTAAATGCAAAAAAATATGAAGATGGTAAAGTTGTTGCTGAATATGCAGATACAAATTTCAAAATTCTAAATAAGTTAAAGACAATTTATTCAAGAGATGAAAAAGCAGAGAAAAAGAAAGCTCCTAAAGAAGAACCTAAAGCAACTAAGAAAAAAGCAGTGAAGAAAGAAGAAACAAAGGAATCTCCAAAAACAGAAACAAAGGTTGAACCAGTAAAGGAAGAAAAAAAAGAAACTAAAGAACAACCAAAAGTTGAAGAAACAAAAGTAACTGAAGAAAAAGCAGAACCTGTTAAAGAAGAAGCAAAAGAAAAAATCTCTGAATCAATTGAACAAGCTCAAGAATAAATTTACTTATTTTGTATGTTTCTAGAATGAACGTCCATATCTCTAATATATTGATCAAATCTTCTATTATGTGCTTCGACAATCTTATCGTATTCTTCTACCAACAGATTATTCCAGCCCACATACTTTCTAAAAATTTCAAATCCTTGAGTTATTTGTCCTATGTTCATAGGTGTTAAAGAATATAAACTAGATTCAGAATCTGCTTTAAATCTAATATATGCAGTACTCATATTTATAGCTATTTGAAACATAGAATTTTCATTAAAGATATTATTTGATTGCATATCTCGTATTAATCGTTCCCATTTATCTTGCTCTTCAGAATTCAGAAATGTTGGTTGCGCTAGTCTATTCAACAGATATAAAGTTACTGATCCACTATATTCATGATCACAAAAATTTGATAACTCATGTTTATGAAAAGCAAGTCCAAAATCATCAATCTTAGCATTGAATAAAAATAAATTTGTTTCATCAACTTTCTTACTAACCCAAGATTCTAATTTGCCAATTTGTTCTGAACTAGGATTAAGACTCATAATGATAAAGAAAATAAATTAGACTTATAAATATTTATATTCCTAATCACATCAAAGCATAGACATGTGCACTCATGAAAACAATATGAGAAAACTCAATAATGTTCTTTAGCCTTTGTATTGCTGCGCCCACAACTTTGCTATCAGTAATTTCATAATATTTATCTAAACTATTTGATAATGATTCTTTTTTGTCTAATAAAGGTTTAATATCCACCAATCTTTTATCTAATAATTTTAGTGACTGATTAAAACCATTTTTGTAAAAATCAATAACATCTTTTACAATCAGATTATCAAGCATATTTTTCTTATCAAGTTTTGCAATTCTTTTAATTTCATCACCTATTAACTCAAGATAATTGCTCATCTTAATAACTATCATTAGTTTTTCTGTGTTATCCTTAAAATTATCAATATCATGATGTATTAGTTTGTTCAAAAAACTGTTTAATTTATTAAGCTCAAGATCAAGCTCACTAATCTCGCTAGCATCCTTATTATTAATTAAACTTGAGAACATATTTATGATAACTGAATTCATCTTAAGAAAAACATCATTAGATTTTGCATATTTCTTATCAATAAAATCCTTTAAAATCACTTGATTATCAGAAACATTAATCATATCCAGGTTATTAAAGCCATTAAGTGCTTTTGTTATATTAGGCATATGCTCTTTTATTGAACCTTGAACCTTAATCATATCATAATTTGATAAATAAGCTGATTTTATCCTATTCATTAAAGGAACAAACCCAATATCATCATCTAGAATAATTGTATGTTCTCTTGTACAATCTTCTTTGTAAGCTGGAGAAATAAGCAAACTAGAATGCTTTTCCTTTACATCTAAAAGGTCTCCTTTGTCCAAATTACAGCTTCTCAGCCATTTTATAGGCAAAGATACAACAAATGATGTCTTACCGAATTTGATTACTTTTCGATTATCCATATAGAGCATATGCCTATTTATGTTTTATAAAGCTTCCCTATATATTATATAAAAAATATATATTTTTGTACACAGACAGAACGCCACTGCAAGGTGGTTACAAAAAGATAAATTTATAAATAAAAATATCAAGTATATATATAGTATGGTCAAAAATACAGATAGCAATAGCTCTGATAGCACTTTAGATAGTATTGTTAGAAAGAGAGCAGAATCTGAAGATGTTAAAGGCATTATTCTTGTTATGCAGGGCATAACTCATAGTGGTAAATCTGAATTACTAGATAATCTTCATTCAAAAGGTTTATTGCATCAACCTGAAGTTACAAGTTTAACTAAAGAAATACCTGAAAAAGAATTTGATATAGTTAAAGTAAGAACTTCAAAACTTAATGATTTGGGTAAAGAATTAACAAATTTACATAACGATCTTTTTACTATGAGTTTAACTGCAAATAAATACCATCAAGAAATTGAAGCACTTATCCAAAGATTAGAAACTGCAAAAAAACAACACGACCAATTCCACAATGTATATTCTCATTATCTAACAAGTGAAAATTATGTTATTATTAGTCAGAGTAAGTTCAATACAATTTTTGCAAAAAAATCGTATCTTGATTCCATAATAAAAACAATCGAGAGTAATTCCGACGAAAGAAAAATATTCCCATTCCATATAGATGGTTCTTCAAATAGAGGAATTATTTATTTTAGGGATAGAAATGCTCCTTCAATTAATGTATTCATTGATGCAAATGAAAAGGTTGTTCGAAGCAGACTTAAAAAGAATGAAGAAAAATTATATCGACTAAAATATTTTAAAAAATACTTCCAAAAATTCAATCGTAAATTAACTCTTTCAAGATATCATATCATTCTTAAAAATAATAATGCAACAGATAAAAAATATAACAATTACATCTTAGAGGATTATGTGAATTTTGTAAATAGTCACGATATTAAAATAGAAAACTTGAATAAAGAATATTTGTTAGATTGTTTAGGCAGAATAATTAACACTGATGAAGTAAAAACAAATCAAACATATTCTTTACAATCACAGATTAATCCTATGTTAGCACGAAAATTACAACGAAGTTCTATTGAGCTAGAAAAAGTTGCGTTATCATATGATTTTGATTATGATTCAAATGCGATTAATCTGAAAATAAAAGATGGTAATGATATCGATAAAAAAGTATGGCAAAAAGCAATTGGAAAACTCATGCCATTACATTCACAGAATAGAAGAAAAAATTTAATCGGTTCTGTATCATTAAACACAAGAAATAACATTAAATCTGATTCAAATAGCCGAAAATTATATTATCTAAATATAACACTTAATTAATCTTCTTCTTTACTCAGTAAAATATTCAAAGATACACAACTTAAAATTACATTGAGAGTTAATTCAAGAATAGAATATAAATATCCTGATAAGAACGACATTTTTGGATCTTTTTCAATCTTAATATTATCTGCTTTGACTTTCTCTTTTAGTTCGTAAATCTTAGAAGCGTTTGTTAAATGTTCTCCTAATAATTCATTAAATACTTCTTCACAATATGAAACTACATTATTTAGTTTTTCTTTTAATTCATATGAATCTAGTTTGTTCATTAGCTTCGCATATCTAAAAAAATATTTGTAAATATCAAGCAAGATATCTAATTCACGAATAATATTATGATATAAAACATATTTTTGTTCTGTTGTATGGAATTTAATAATGTTTCTTGATGCAACATTAAAAAACAAAGTAATTCTATTATGATAAGCTTCGAAATTGATTGAATCTAAAGGCTCTACTTTAATATAATTCAAAGCAGAAATAAATTCTTGAATACCATTTTTATAAAAAGTTTGAAAATCCTCAGCCCTATCATGCGATAATGATTCAATAATTGCATAAGAATCAGTAACTTCAATCAAGGTATAACCTGAAATTCTCATTAATTCTTCATTGATTATGATTTCAATATCTTTATTCTTCTTTTGTCTAAAATGATAAAATTCCCTATTAGAATATTTTAATACGATTTTATTAACACCTGAAAAATAAGCCGATCTAATCAATAACTGGATTGAAGTTCTATCATAACCATCAATATCATATTCTTTTTCAAAACTTTCAGAAAAAGTAGGATTTTCAATAACTAGTCTATTATTTACTTCTTTGATATTTACTTCATCACCCTTATTAAGTTCATTTTTATCAACCCAAGGTTTAGGTAATGAAATTATCTTTGAGGTTTGACCAATTTGAATAATTTTTCTTTTCATACTAAAAATATATGTTTTTATAATTAATAAACTTTTCTATGAAAATATATATTTTAGAAGGCCTTTTTATATAATACGTTATCACTATAAAGATATGAAAATTTCTTTATTTGATGTAATATACAAATTCTAATAGTAGAAATTCTTTTCAATAAAGCTACTTTGAAATGATGACTAAAGTTTAAATAAATCTATTCATTGTGCTAAATATAGGTATTTCAAGGGGTGATGTACACATGAAAATGGTTTCAGCAAAAGACATAAATAAGGTGATTTCAATAGGCAATCTATTTCTCAATCCGTACTATAGCTTGTTATATAGTACACCTGAAGGCGATCTTCTATATGAAATCAGAACATATAAAGAAAAAAAAGCTACAAATGATAGATTATTTGACCAAATAGCCCAAACATTTGGTTTTAATACAGAAAATAATACAGTTAGTATTATAAACGATGAGCCTTTATTTGACTAGATATGATAATAGCTATTTCAGGTAAAGCAGGCTCAGGTAAATCAACTATTGCTAAAGAACTAGCCCTTGAATTGGGCTATAAACTTTATTCTATTGGTGATCTGCAAAGAAAATTTGCTGATGACAGAAATATTTCTCTTGAAGAACTAAGAAAACTTGAAAAAATTGACAAATCAATTGATATTGATTTTGATAATTATCAGAAAAGTTTAAGTGAAAAAGAAGATAATTTTGTTATTGAAAGCAGACTAAGTCCTTTTTTCATGAAAAAAGCATTTAAGATATTCTTGGATTGTGATGATGACGAACGTATTAAAAGAATATCAAATGATCCAAAAGCAAATAGAGCTGTTGAAGATAGTAAAAATATACTTAGAAGAGATATTGATGATCAAACAAGATTAAAAGAACTTTATAATTTTGATTTTTTAGATACAAAAAACTATGATCTTGTTATTGATACAACAAATATGAAAATTAATGAGATTATAGACTATATTCTAGATAAGATAAGTTCAACAAAAGAGTTATAAATTTAATTCAATTTCTTTAAGTCATGAAAATTGCAGGATTACAAAAACAATCTGTATTAGATTACCCAAATAAACTTAGTTCTGTTATTTTTACACCTGGTTGTAACTTCAGATGCCCATTTTGTCATAATTTCCAGATTGTTATTCCTGATGATGCAACAAAAATATCTAATTTTGCTAAAATTAAAAAATTTTTTGATGATCGTAAAAACTTTTTAGATGCTGTTGTTATTACTGGCGGCGAACCAACATTACATCCTAATTTACCTGATGTTATTAAAGAACTAAAGGCAATGGGTTATTTAGTCAAGCTTGACTCAAATGGAACTAATCCTTCTATGCTAATGAAGTTATTAAATGCAAAATTACTAGACTATATTGCTATGGATGTCAAAACTTCTTTAGATTTTGATAAATATAACAAAGCTGTTGGCAATGTTTTGACAAATGAAATGTTTGAAAATGTCAAAAAATCAATCTCCATAATTATGAATTCAGGTATTGATTATGAATTTAGAACAACTGTTGTTCCTACTTTGGTTGATCTTGATGATATATTTAATATTGCCTCTTACATTAAAGGTGCAAAAAAATATGCTCTGCAAAAGTTCAATAATGAAAATGCAAATACACCTGAACTAAGAAATACAAAAGCGTATTCTAAAGAACAAATTGAAACGGTTATTTCTAATATAACTGATATTGATAATGTTGAGTTACGTGGATACAGATGATTTTCTTTTTTTTTGTCTTTATTTTTTTCCATATTGAAAGTAACCAATACAAGGAAGCGAAAAAATCGCTTCCCTTGATGAAATTCTAAGTTGTGCTGGACAGCATCTTCTGCCGGAAAGTCACCCTGAAAATATCTCCTTTTGGGCAGGAAGCTATAGCTGAACCATCTTCTGGGGTTGCGACCTGCTTAAATTTTGAGATTGCCTTCTGAGTGAGTTCAGGATACTGCCGGAAATAAGGATATAGCTCAAGAATGTCTTTGCCAGATGTTGAAAGGCTGATCCCTTTATGTATAAGCGTTTCCTCAGACTGGAATCTCATCGGCACATTAGTCAAATAGTGCAAACAATCCTTTGTAGATTCTGCACACTCAACCACTCTTGCGAGTACGACATTTTGAAGAGCAAAAGAAGACGTTCCTTCAACATGCCTGGTCTTGCACTGCATGACCAGAATAAAATCATCAATAGATGACGCACCATCAAGAACATCCTCTACTAATAGAGAATAGAGTGAATTGTCTACAAAAATGTAGCCCACCCTGAACTCGTATTCTTCTATAGCCCTTACTTTCTCTTTCGTGGTTGTTGCCAATGCAAATGCCCGCTGGACAAGTAAAGGATTGTAGCTCATATCGACTTTAAAGTCTTTTTTGATCCTGTAAAGAGTTTTAGCATCAGCATTGTCAAGCAAGAAAGTCAGAATTTTTTCAAATTCTTCTTTTCCTAACAGCGAAAGCTCATCCTGCCTGCTGACCAACTGCACACAGAACAAAGCACTTGGCTGAAAAGACATGTCAGAAAGAAGTCTCATCAGGTTGTCTTCGTAAACAGCAGTGTTTTTGTTGCGACGAAGGATTAGCACCACCACAACAGTAATGATACAGATTACCGCGATGCCGAACATGTTACTCATTGTTCCTCCTTAATTTGTTGGACGTTTTCCTAAATCCTATGTCTTTGCCGTATGTCGTTGGCAGTTGCTTCCATGTCACTTCCGAACATTGCATGAACCCATTCGAGTTCTTCCTCGTTCTTGATTGGACCATTCGCTTTTTCCCACGAATCAATTAGTTCTTTGTCGTTCATGATTTCCCTCCTTTGTAACTATTACCGAGACAACATAGTCTGAATTCCTTTGAGCTCTTCCAATAATTGCTCTCGAGAAAGCTTATCTACATTTTGGATCACTACTTTTAACCGAAATACAGCGACATTGATGTCGCAAGATCTCAACAGTTGATCCACGTCTTCCTGAGTAACCGAGAATTCACCAGGAGTTGAAACTAGCGTCTTTACTTTTTCCTCAAACTCTAGCAAATCAGTCATGTCCAATAGTTCTAAAGACATGTTTTCCTCCTCAGTATTCGTCATAATTACTACCAGCCATCAATCCAGGTCTTAATATTAATGGCCTCAGTGTTCTTTCACCTAAAAGAGTTTTACACACATGAATTACCTTGTCATAATGATACTTTGATGCAAGTGTGTACACTCTTTCTATCATTGTTTTGCCATCAGCAAGCCCCAACATCTCATCAATGAGTTTTTCTCTCAATGTTCTGTCCAGTTTAGGACAAGTTTTGAGAATATGCTCTATCAGATCAAAGTCTTTGAGATCCACAACAAGCTTGACTGCTTCTTTATCAGTTCCATAGCTTGAAACAAGATAACCAAACAGCTTAAGAACATCATCTCGAGAAATAAGATATTTTTCTTTCATGATTTCTCTCCTTTTTTATGTCAAGAAAGCTGCCACGCAGCTCATCACTAGGAACATTCCTATGGTAAACCAGCAAAGTGCCATCATCCAGCAAAAAGGAGCGATGACAAGTGATGATATGAGAACAAAGTAAAAAAACATTCTGAAATCATATTCATCACCAAAATCATCAATTCCTGTGAACATTTCGTACACAAACTCATTCAACGTAAAAAGAATACTTTTCATAGTTCCTCCTAGAATTTCCTTACAGCACATTCAATTTCACATTCAACCTTTTGCATTGATGCTTCGTATTTCTCACGTCTTTCTTGCTTACGCTTAAGTTTCTTAATCACTTTGTTTTTGTAAATAGAATAGCAGAACAGATTACCTGTGATTAACATTGAGATTAACAAAAAGACAGGAGAAAATGCAGGATTATGATACAAATTCACAGAAAAAGAAATAATTATCACAACACCTATCAACCATCCAAACCCTGCAGCAATACCAATATCCCCATTGTCATCCTTGAATAAGTCTTTCATTAAAGACAAGGACATCTCAGGTACAAAAAAAGTTCCTATGCCTAATGCTATTCCAACAATAATGAAATGGAAATTGAAAACAAAGGTAAAAAACAATACAATCCCTGAGAGTGCTAAAAAAAGTGCCACAATTGAAATCACTGCAGCACCCACCAAAATATTTTTGAGACACTTGGATGTCAAAGGCATGACCTTATCAATTGTTAAGTTCATAATTTCCTCCTTTAGAGCTAGAGCTATTAGAAAATATTTATTTCAAACCAAGAAAAGCCTCAAAACACTAAATTTCAAAGTTTCCTCGGCATTCCAAATACAAATTATAATCTAAGAAAATAAATTAGTGTTTATAAAATTATATATTTTAGAGAATATTAATGTTTATTCTTTCCTCTAAGCTCGACTTGTTCAAATCTTTTTAACACATCTAAAGCATCAGGACTTTGCACTTTATATCTTTCAACAATTGAATTAAATAACTTATCAGCAATCAACGGATGCTTACTATTCAATGCTTCTTTTAATAAATGCAGATCAACTGCTTTATCCTCTACCTTTGTAGAAAAATTACTCAACCCAAAATCAATAAGATAAACTTTTTCTTCATCAACAAGCATATTAGATGTTGTTAGATCGCCATGAACAATATCATTATTATGCATCTTTGCAATTAAGTCACCTACTTGCATTGCATAAGGCTTAAAATTATCCGCAGAAAGTATTGTTTTTAATTGATTACCTTCAATAAATTGCATATTAATTGCAAACTTAGAATCAATACCATGTTCTTGCATAAATTCAGTATCAGCACTAACTAATTGTGGTGCTGCAACCTTAAGCTCAGCAAGCTTTTGTAGAACTTTTGTTTCACGATTTGTTCTAAATCGTCTTAACCTTAAATCAATATCATTATGTCTATAAGTTTTTTCTGGTCGATATTTAATTATCTTATTCTTGTGCTGGAATATTTCAGCTTCAGCACCTTTATTTATGATTTGTCTTGCGCTTGTCATTTAACCATAAAACCCCTTTTCTTCTTTTTCTAGTTTAAGCTCGTGATTTTCAACTGCTGTAATATTAAGTTCAAGTATTTCTGTAAAAAAATCAAGATTTTTTGAATAATACTCATGAATCTCTTTAATCATAAGAGCAAAATCATCGGGATTGCATCTTTGCTGAGTCTTCCAAACTTTTCTAAGTAGAATAAATGAGTTTAAGCATTCTTGTGTGATTTGTTCTTTTTTCTCTTCAATAGATTGTTTAACTAAAGAGTTTAATAATGTAGGACTTGAGTTATATAGCATATCAAACATTGAAGAATATATTGCATTTAACTTATCATACAATACTTTTGTAATAACATACAATAAACTATTTTTTATTGGTGATCTATAATAATACATTAATATCTGTGATAAAAGATATCTTTGATCTAATTCTTCATAATTTGGTAAATCATATTTGGATTTAACAAGTTCATATTCCTTGATTATTTCATCGTATGTTAGTTCTGTCATAATTTTAACCCCTGTAAACAATATATTTAAATCTATCGGTAAAAAAATAGCCCTGCCCGGATTCGAACCAGGGTCAACAGGACCAGAACCTGTTATGATTTGCCTGAAAATCATAGATTTTCAATTGGCCACTACACTACAGGGCTATATCTAAAAACCATCATAAAATCTTTTAAAAGGCTTTCCCTTAGTATAATCAATAATTTCTTTTGCTGTAATTTCTTCTAATCTTTTATGATCAATCTCTTCGTTCATTGTTACATGCATCATATCTTTAATGTAATTCAAGATATTAAGTGAGTCCATACTTTTAAAATCCCAAATATATAATTTTTCTAAGCTATCTTTCAAAGGGTATTCATTGCCTGAAGAAGCATTTTTCAATGCATAATTAATACAGATATCTCGCTTGCATACTTTGGCCATACAATTGATAGTATCGCATGAAATACCAACACCGCCAATAAGATCATAATATTTATCTTGATCAACCTTATAAGCTTGAAGATTAGGATCATAATTAAAGAACATATCAACAAATTCATTATATGCAATCCGGCCATAATAATGACCCACAGGACTTATTACCAAAATAGGCTCATGAATTTTCATACCATATTTTTCACAATCTTTGATTCTTTTCTCAGAAACAAAATGATCATTAAATATCTGTCTTTTCTTCCATGCATTTGAAGGCATTGCTTCTTTAGAAACATAAAACAAATTACCTTTTGCTAATGCAATCTTGTCGTCTTTAAATCTTTTTCTTAATTTAATTATATCTTCTATATTTGTATCATTAACATTACATAAAATTAAAGGCAATGACTCATAACCTTTTTGCTTTTCAACCTCACGAAAAGTCTTGTATAGTGCTTGTGTTGATCTAAAATCATTTAGGTCTTTCATTATATGGCCGCCACAATCAGAACCTTCTAAGATTGCACCATCAAAATAAGTATGTACAAAATCAATTGTTGTTCGTTTGGGTTTGTCAACACTAAGTTTACCTAGCTTAAGTAATGCAATTTTATCAAAAGTTCTATTTCTTGGATTTAATTTTTTGAGTAATGCAGGATGAGGTAAAGCTGCACAAACAACACCATCAGATATATCGCTTGCTTCAATCTCTTTGATATGATCTTCAAAATTATCTGCAACACCCATTACATTTTCAAAGAAATAACCCTTACCTTTTCTTGAACCATTTTTCAAAAGAATCAATCTTGCTTTCTCACGTTCTATTTCTGCTTCATCAATACTCATTCCAGAAATACCCATTATACCAATATTATCAATAGCTAATTGAGCAGCACATTCACCACCCATAACATTAATGGCTGCACCTGTACCTGCTAATTTTCCTTCAAGATCAAGCTCTCTTATAACCATAAAGTACATGAAAGACCAAATAATTTATAAATAATATGTATATTATACTATACAGGATGATAGATAAGAGATTATTTTACGAAAATTTTGCGACCAATATTTTATTGTCTGCAATACTTTGCTTAATAATATACCTTAATCTATTATTATATTCAAAAATCACACAAACTTTTATAAATATCAAGATATGGATAATATTTGTTATATTTATTATTTTAATTATAGTTTCATTTATTGATGCTATGAAAAACTCAAAAATACAAGAACAACCAAAATACCAATTTACACAATGAATCTAAAAGAATATTCCAAATACTTTTTTGTAATCTATATCGTAATAATCATAGCAATTGTTGCATTAATGATTAAACCAATTTTTTCAACATTATTATTAAGTATCCTTATATCAATAATGTTCTTACCAGTATATAAAAAATTATTACGTAAGACAAAAAAGAGAAATTTATCAGCAGCAATAACAATATTACTAATTATTATAGCAATTATCTTATTGGTTATTATACCTACATCATTATTTATTAAATTATTAAGTCAAGAAGTATTTTGGAAGAGTTATATTGATCTTAAACTAAGACTTAATGCTGCAACGATTTTAGGTAGCTGTAGTGAAAGCGATCTAATTTGTCAAATTAATACAAAAATAACTGGACTTTATCAACAACCTGCAATGCGTGAAGCAATTGATAATGCATTAGATGATATGTTGTTAAAAGGTACTGCGTTTGTATCTAGCGTAATATTACAACTTCCGAATCTACTATTACATTTGTTCATAATGTTATTCTCGTCATTTTTCATAATTAGAGATTTTGATTATCTTGCCGAACGTGCACAGAAATTAATACCTTTATCTAGTTATTATACTCATAAGCTCACAAATAAAATCAAAATTACATTAAATAGTATTGTTTATGGTTCAATTGTTGTAGCAATTGCACAAGGTTTTGTTGCAACACTAGGTTATTTTATTCTAGGTGTTGATAATGCAATATTATTTGGTGTTTTAACAGCATTTGTTGCATTTATACCTTATATTGGTACAATGTTAGTATGGGGTTTATTAGCTTTAAAGAAAATCTTGGTTGGTTATGCAATAGGTAATTCTTATGAAGTACTTACTGGTATTATATTATTCCTTTATGGTGCATTTGTAATTAGTGTTGTTGATAATATCTTAAAACCAAAATTAATAGGTACAAAAGCAAATGTTCATCCATTATTAATATTAATTGGTATTGTTGGCGGTGCTTATTTGTTTGGATTACCAGGATTATTATTAGGTCCTATAATTATGGCATTATTTGATTCTGTTGTTACTTTTTATGAAGAAGTAAAGCATTCTGAGACTAAATAAAATCTTCTTGTTTTAGATACTCAATCATTTGATTAAAGAAATCTAAAAGTGATGGAAATTTTTCTAAATACTTTTGTTTATGTTTTCTTAGATTTTCCTCAGTAAATCCAGTAGTTTTCCATGCTTCTTTATCATTCAACCAATGAATCATTGGTTCTAAAACATCTATTGCTTTTGCGAACTCTGCTTCTTTTGAAGTTGCATTTTCATACTCATCAAACAATAAAGAATATTCGTCAGCTAAAATAGATGGAATTTGAGTTTTGAGTTTTTCAAAAGCTTTTAATTCTAATTCTTTTTTATTTTCAGGCCTTTCCAGAATTTTAAAATCTCCTGCTTCAATTTCAACAACATCATGATACAATATCAACTTCAAGACTTTAAGTTCATCAAGATCATGATCCATAATCTTTAGAAAATACTCGGCTAAGATCATAGTACTCCAAGTATGTTCAGCAGAACTTTCCATTCTATTAAGTACTTTGCCTGCTCTTTCAATTTCCTTTAGTTGAAATAATCTATGTAATCTAGATAATTTTTCCTTCATATTAATACAATTACGAGGATTATTTACATAGTTTTCCATAAACTTTATAATATAAAAATATATAATAATATTAAAATGAAAGATATATATTTAGATAATGGCGGTACAACACAACTAGATCCCAAAGTTCTAGATGCAATGCTACCATATTTCACAATAAAATTCGGTAATAGTTCTTCAATACACAAATATGGCCGAGAAGCAAATGAAGCACTAGAAAAATCAAGAACAATTATAGCAAAAGCAATCAATGCAAATCCAAAAGAAATCATATTTACTTCAGGTGGTACAGAATCCAATAATTTCGCGATTAAAGGTATTGCTTTTGCAAACAAAGACAAAGGTAATCATATTATCACAACAAAAATAGAACATAAATCTGTCATTAATACATGCAAATGGTTAGAACAAAATGGATTCAAGATAACTTATCTTGATGTTGATAAAAATGGTTATATTTCTCTACCAAAATTACAAGAAGCAATAACACCAAGAACAATATTAGTATCAGTAATGCACGGCAATAATGAAATTGGTACTATTAATGATATTGATGCAATTGCAAGGCTATGCAAGAAAAACAAAGTTTATTTTCATAGTGATGCTTGTCAGAGTTTTACAAAGGTTGATATTGATGTAAAAAATATTGATCTATTAACATTAAATGCTCATAAGATCCATGGTCCAAAAGGTGTTGGATGTTTGTATATTAAAGATAAAACAAAAATTCAAGCATGGCAGCATGGTGGAACTCAAGAAAATGAAATGAGATCAGGTACTATGAATATCCACGGTATTGTAGGGTTTGCTGTTGCTGTAAAACAAGCAGAAAAAAAACATATTCCATACATGAAAAAACTAAGAGATAAATTAATCAAAGAACTAACAAGCATTGAAGATGTAATGTTAAGTGGCCCAAAAGAAAGATTATGTAATAATGTTAATCTGATGTTCAAAGACATTCCAAACGAATCTTTAGGCGGTCATCTTGATAAAAAGAATATTTATACATCTGCAGGTAGTGCATGTTCAGCAAAGAGCAGTAATCCAAGTCATGTACTAAAAGCAATTGGTTTAAGTGATGATGACGCAAACTCATCAATAAGACTGACAATTAGCAAATTCACAAAAGAAGACGAGATTGATTATGTAATCAAAACAATTCAAGATTTAGTGAAAAAATTACGAAAGAAATCATTTTTAGATAAAGTTGTTGATTTTGTTTCAAAAAAATAAAGAGGTGCATTTTGATGAAAGTTTATGTATTTAGACACGGTATGACTTCATACAATCGAGATAGAAGATTTACAGGATTTTTTGATGCTAAACTTACAAAACCAGGCAAAGATGATGCAAAGATTGTTGCACTAAGATTAAAGGATAAAAAGATAGATGTTGCTTTTCATACAAGATTATCACGATCAAAAGATACATTAAAAGAAGTTCTGAAATATCATCCTGAAACACAATTATTAATTGAAGATGATAGAATGATCGAACGTTCATACGGAAATTTAGTGGGTAAAACACATCTCGATATTGTAAAAAAATATGGTTATGAACAATATGATGACTGGCATAGAGGCTTTAATAAAAGACCTCCAAAAGGCGAATCTTTTGCTGATGTTGAAAAACGAGTTAAAGAATTCATTAAAGATCTAAAGAAATTTGTTAAGACAAACAAAGTAAATGTTTGTATTTCTGCGCATGGTAATTCAATTAGATTATTACGAAAA
>Ga0272442_10005197_pt1 | contig 17504 bp, 13 predicted proteins | sample SSMForm2O_FD_200262 | JGI IMG/M metagenome (GOLD analysis project Ga0272442, IMG submission 200262) | Marine sediment archaeal communities from Little Sippewissett salt marsh, Falmouth, MA, United States - SSM-Form-2O | ecosystem: Environmental > Aquatic > Marine > Wetlands > Sediment ... | reverse complement strand
CCGACCGGCCCGCCGGCCCGAGGCCGGCCGAGGCCGGTGCGGGCGAGCCCGCCGACGGGCGCCCTGCCGCCGACGCGCCGTCCGCGCCCGAATCCAAGGCCGCACCCGAGCCGAAGAGCGAAGGGGGGGATGACTGATGCCTCGCATCCGCCGCAAGAAGAAGAAGGCCAAGCGCCTGCCGAGCAAGAAGAAGCCCTGCAAGTTCTGCATGACCAAGGTGGACGTGGTGGACTACAAGAACCACGAGCTGCTGGTTCGCTTCGTCAATGACCGCGGCAAGATCGCCCCGCGCCGCATCACCGGCACCTGCGCCCACCACCAGCGCATCCTGGTGCGGGCCATCAAGCGGGCGCGGTACATGGCGCTGCTTCCCTTCGTCCGCGAGCACTATCGCTAGCCCGGGAGGATGGCACCATGGAGATCCTGCTGATTCGTGACGTGAAGGACCTGGGCAAGCGCGGTGACGTGGTCAACGTGGCCAAGGGCCACTACCGCAACTACCTCGGACCCCAGGGCTTCGCGGTCCTCGCCACCGAGGGCAACAAGCGCCGCGTGGACGAGGAGCTGCGCGTGCATGTCCTGCGCGACCGCAAGAACGTCGACGCCGCCCGCGGCCTGGCGGACCGCCTGACCGGGACCGCCCTGACCATCGTCGCCCAGGCGGGCGACGAGGGCAAGCTGTACGGCTCGGTGAACGTGGCCGCCATCGTCAAGGAGCTCGAGGGCAAGGGCCTCGCCGTGGAGGCGCGCATGGTCCAGCTCGAGGAACCGATCAAGCAGCTCGGCGAGTACGACGTCGTGCTGGCCCTGCACGGCGACGTGACGGCGACCATCAAGGTCAACGTGGTCCAGGAGTGATCCCGGGCCCCACGGGGGGAGGAGGAAGGTGGAGCTGCCCCGCCGGATCTTCCGCGAGTACGACATTCGCGGCGTCGTCGGCGAGGACCTGACGGCCGACAGCTACCGCGCCCTGGGCGCCGCCCTGGCCGCCCGCTTCCGCGACGACGGCGCCGCGGAAGCGGTGGTGGCCCGCGACAACCGCCTCCACTCGCCCGAGCTCCACGACGCCCTGGTGGCCGGCCTGCGTGGCGCCGGGATGGACGTCCTGTCCATCGGCACCGTGCCCACGCCCGTGCTCTACTACGCCCTGGCCGAGCGCGGCGTGGGCGGCGATTGCGGCGCCGTCGTGACGGCCAGCCACAATCCGCCGCAGTACAACGGGCTCAAGATCGTCTCCGCGGGCAAGGCGCTGTCGGGCGCCGACATCGCCGCTCTGCGCGACGCCGCCCTGGCGCCGCCCCTCGCTGCCGGCGGCGAGGGCGCCTACCGCGAGGAGGACTGGCGCGGGCGCTACGTGGCGCGCATCGCCGCGGACGTCAAGCTCGCCCGGCCCGTGCGCGTGGTCCTGGACTGCGCCAACGGCACCAGCGGCATCGTCCTGAGGGACCTGCTGGCGGCCCTGGGCGTCGACGCGGAGATCCTCTACGAGGAGCCCGACGGGACCTTCCCCAATCACCCGGCCGATCCCGTCGTGGCCGAGAACCTGGCGGACCTCATCGCCCGCGTGCGGGAGGGCGGCTTCGAGCTGGGCATCGCCTTCGACGGCGACTCGGACCGCATCGGCGTGGTCGACGGCGCGGGCGCCATCCTCTGGGGCGACCGCCTGCTGGCCCTCTACGCCCGCGACCTGCTGGAGAAATCCCCGGGCGCCAAGGTCATCTTCGAGGTCAAGTGCTCGCGCGCCCTGGCCGAGGACATCGCCGCTCACGGCGGCACGCCGGTCCTGTGGAAGACGGGGCATTCGCTCATCAAGGCCAAGATGCGCGAGGAGCGGGCGCTGCTGGCCGGCGAGATGAGCGGGCACCTATTCTTCGCCGACCGCTGGTTCGGATTCGACGACGCCCTCTACGCGGCCGCGCGCCTGCTGGAGATCGTCGCCCGCGACCGCCGCCCCCTGGGCGAGCTGCTGGCCGGCATGCCCGAGTACGTCAGCACGCCGGAGATCCGCCTGCCCTGCCCCGACGAGATCAAGTTCGAGGTGGTGGCCGCCCTGCGCGACGAGTTCGCCGCCGAGCACGAGGTGGTGGACATCGACGGCGTGCGCGTGGAGTTCCCCGACGGCTGGGGACTCGTGCGGGCTTCCAACACCGGGCCCGTCCTCGTGCTGCGCTTCGAGGCCGAGACCGAGGCGCGCCTGGAGGCGATCCGGAGCGAGGTCATGGCCGCCCTCGATCGCCACTTGCCGGAGCGCGCCTGACATGGCCGTCCACCTGGTTCTGCTGGCCGGGGGACGGGGGACGCGCTTCTGGCCCCTGAGCCGGCGCCGCCGGCCCAAGCAGCTCCTGCCCCTGCTCGGCGAACGCACACTGCTCCGGCGCACCTGGGAGCGCGTGGCGCCCCTGGGCCGGCCCGAGCGCGCCTGGGTGATGACGGCCGGCGACCTGGCCGCCGCCTGCCGGCGCGAGCTGCCGGAGGTGCCGGCGGCGCGCGTCATCGGGGAGCCCGAGGGCCGCAACACGGCGCCGGCCCTGGCCCTGGCGGGAGCCCTGGCCCTCGCCGAGGACACGCGGGCCGTCCTGGCGGTTTTCCCCAGCGACCACTTCGTCGCCGACGAGCCGGCCTTCCGCCGCCTCGTGCGCCGCGCCCTGCGCTGCGCGCGCGACGAGGGCGCCCTGGTCACCCTGGGCGTGACGCCGGACCGGGCCGAGACGGGCTACGGCTACATCGAGACCGAGGCGCGGCCGGCGGGCGGCGCGCCCCTGCCCGTACGCCGCTTCGTGGAGAAGCCCACGGCCGCGCGGGCGCGGCGCTTCCTGGCCGGCGGGCGGCACCTGTGGAACAGCGGCACCTTCTTTTTCACGGCCCGCGTCCTGCGCGACGCCTTCCTGGCCCACGCGCCGGACATCTGGGAGGCGGTGGCGCCCGCGGCGGCGGCCTTCGGCGGACCCCGCTTCGACGGCAGCCTGCGCGAGGCCTACCGCGCCGTGCCCGCCGCCAGCTTCGACGTGGCCATCATGGAGAAGACGGCGCGCGTGCGCGTCCTGCCCGCCGACGTGGGCTGGAGCGACATCGGGCACTGGCTGTCCCTGGGCGGGCTGCTGGACGAGGAGGCGGGCAACCGCGTCCAGGGCGACTGCGTCGCCGTGGACGCCGCGAACAACGTGGTGGTGGACACGGAGGGGCTGACGGCCCTCGTCGGCGTGCGCGACCTGGTGGTGGTGCGCTCCGGCGGGGCGCTGCTCGTCTGCCACCGCCGGCGGGCCCAGGCGCTGCGCGACCTGGTGGCGGCGCTGGCCGCCGCGGACCGCGAACACTACCTCTGAACACGCGTGAAAGGAGCACCATGAGCAAGGCATGGATCCCGATCCTCCTGCTCGGCCTGGCGCTGGCCGGCTGCGGCGGCGAGGAGGGCGCCGTCACCGGGGACGGCGACGAGCTGGTGACCATCGGCGGCGACGCCATCACCGAGGCCGAGTTCGAGGCGGAGCTGAGCCGCGTGCCGCCCTTCCAGCGACGCGACCTGGAGACGCCCCAGGGCAAGCGGCGTTTCCTGGACCGCATGGTGGAGATGGAGCTGCTCCACCGGGCCGCGCTCGACGCGGGCCTGGAGGACGACGAGGCCGTGCAGACCGAACTGGAGCAGGCGCGGCGGCAGATCCTCATCCGCCAGTACTACAAGCAGCGCATCGAGACCGAGGCGCAGCCCACCGAGGCGGCCATCGACGATTACTACGCGGACCACCAGTCCGAGTTCGCCGTGGCCGAGCGGGTGCGCGCGCGCATGATCCTCGCCGAGGACGAGCACGCCGCGCGCAGCCTGGCCGAGCGCGCCGCCGCCGGCGAGGACTTCGCCGTCCTGGCGCGCAACGAGAGCCGCGACGGGGCCACGGCCGCCGAGGACGGCAACCTGGGCTGGTTCACGCGCGACGGCTACGTGCGCAGCATCGGCGTCAACGAGGACTTCACCGACGCCGTCTTCGACATGGCGCCCGGCGCCGTCAGCGAGCCCATCGACCTCGGCGACAAGGGCTGGGCCCTGGTGCTCGTCGAGGAGAAGGAGGCCGCCCGGCAGAAACCCCTGGACGAGGTGCGCGGCGACATCGCCCGCCGCCTGGCGCCCAAGGTGCGCGAGGACTTCTACAAGGAGCGCATCGAGGAGCTCAAGGAGACCTACGGCGTGACCTACGTCGGCGACCCCTTCATGGCGGACGCCACGCCCGAACAGCTCTTCCAGCTGGCGCAGGACGCCAAGGATCCCCTGGAGCGCATCGCCTACTACCGCCAGGTGGTCGAGCGGCACCCCGACGCCGACCAGGCGGACCGGGCCATGTTCATGGTCGGCTTCGTCTACTCGGAGGAGATGCAGGACACGACGCGGGCCCAGGAGGCCTACAACGAGTTCCTCCGGCGCTATCCGGAGAGCGACCTGGCCAAGGACGCGCGCTACATGCTGGACGCGCTCGAGGGCCTGGAGCCGCCCTTCGAGTCCACGGACTGAGCCGCCGTGGCCGGCGTGGAGGGCGAGGGCGCGATGCTGCGGGTGACGGTGCGGGGCTTCGCCCTGGACGAGGTCTCCAAGAGCCCCATCGTCCTGCTGCAGCCCGTGGGCCGCGAGGAGGTCATGCCCATCTGGATCGGTCCCTCCGAGGCCAGCTCCATCGCCCTCTCCCTCAGCGGCGAGCAGTACGACCGGCCGCTGACCCACGACCTGCTGCGCCTGGTGCTGGACGGGCTGACCGTCCAGCACCAGCGCACCGAGATCGTCCGCCTGGAGAACAACACCTTCTTCGCGCGCATCCTGCTGCGCCAGCGCAACGACTACGTCTCGGTGGACTGCCGCCCCTCGGACGGCATCGCCATCGCCCTGCGCACGCAGGCCGAGATCTTCGTTGACAAGGAGCTGTTCGAGGCGCAGAAGCAGATCATCCGTCCCCGCGAGGAAGGCGAGTCGGAGGAGAGTTGATGCCCGTCTACACCCTCGGCACCTGGCGGCCGGAACTGGGCGCTGGCTGCTGGATCGGGCCCGGCGCTCACGTCGTGGGCCGCGTCGTCCTGGGCGCGAACGTCAACGTCTGGTTCGGGACGGTGATCCGCGGCGACGTCAACGACATCCGCATCGGCGCCGACACCAACGTCCAGGACAACGCGACCCTCCACGTGGACGCCGACTTCCCCCTCACCATCGGCGAGCGGGTCACCATCGGCCACGGGGCCGTCGTCCACGGCTGCACGCTGGAGGACGAGGTGCTGGTGGGCATGGGGGCCGTCATCCTCAACGGCGCGCGCGTGGGTCGCGGCTCCCTGGTGGCCGCCGGCGCCCTGGTGCGCGAGGGCGACGAGATCCCGCCCTTCAGCCTGGTGGCCGGCGTGCCGGCCACGGTCCGCAAGTCCCTGGACACGGACGCCACCGCGGCGCGCCACCGCCACTCGGCGGCCCACTATGTCGAGAGCGCCCGCGGCTATGCGGCCCGGCTTGCGGAGCGCGGCGATGCCTAGGCGCGCGGGCAGGCGTCTCCTGCTGGCGGCGGCCGCCCTGCTCGTCCTGGCGGCGGCCGGCTGCGCGCCGCGGGGCGCGGGCCGCGACGCGGGCGCGGCCGGCGCGGCCGAGGCCGAGCGCCGGCACGCCGCTGTCCTGGAGGCCTACCGCCAGGGCGAGATCGAGGAGGCGCGCGCCCTGTCCGTGCAGCTCCTCGAGGCCCACCCCGACTTCCACGCCGCGCCCCGCCTGCGGTTGCGCCTCGCAGAGAGCTACATGGACGAGGCCCGCTGGGACCTGGCCCTGCACCACCTGGGCCGCTTGCTGGAGGACTATCCCCGGAGCCCCGAGGCCTGGCCGGCCCTGCTGCTGCGCGCGCGGGTCATGGCCGAGACGGGCCGCCGCCTGGACGCGGCGACGGGCCTCGACCGCGCCCTGGGGAGCTGGCCGGAGAACGCGCGGCGCGAGCGGGCCACGGAGTACCTGGACAGCCTGCTCGACCGCGGCCTTAGCAGCGCCGAGCTGGCGGAGTTCCTGCGCCGCCGCCCGCGCTCCGAGCGGGCGGCGCGCGCGCGCCTGGCCCTGGCCGAGCGCCACCTGCGCGAGAACCGCCCCGAGGAGGCGCGATCCCTCCTGGAGAGCCTGAGCGCCGATCGCTCCCTCGGCTCCCTGCAGCAGCGCGCCGCCGAGATGCTGGCGCGCCTGGTCCGCCCCGAGACCGCCGACGTGTCGCTGCCGGTGGCCGCGGCGTCGCCTGTGCACGAGGGGCTGGTGGGTGTCCTGGCGCCCCTGACCGGCCGCTTCGCCGTCTACGGCGAGGCCTTCGTGGACGGCGCGCGACTGGCCCTGTCCCACTTCAACGCCGACCGCCTGACGCACTTCGAGATGATCGCCGCCGACACCGGCGGCGAGCCGGTGCAGGCCGCCCTGGGCGCGCGCCGGCTCGTCATGCGCGAGGGCGCGGGCGTGCTCCTGGGCGGAGTGCTCAGCAACCCGACGGTGGCGGCGGCCGTCGAGGCCAACGCCCGCGGCGTGCCCCTGCTCTCGCCGGCCGCGACGGCGGAGAACATCCACGAGGTGGGCGACTGGATCTTCCAGAACAAGATCAGCAGCGAGGCCCAGGTGTTGGCCCTGGCGCGCCTGGCCATCTACGAGCTCTTCGCCTCGCGCTTCGCCGTGCTCTATCCCAAGCAGGGCGACGGCCGCGAGCTGGCCCGCTTCTTCAACGACGTCGTCTACGAGCTGGGCGGCGAGGTCGTGGCGTCCATCCCCTACGAGGTGGGGATGACGGACTTCAGCGATCCCCTGGAAGCCGTCCGCGAGGCCCAGCCCGAGGTGCTCTTCCTGCCGGGCGAGGTGGAGCAGCTCGTACTGATCATCCCGCAGCTCGAGTACCACGACATCTACGCCCAGCTCCTGGGCAACGAGGCGTGGAACAGCCGCCGCCTGGCCCGCCAGGCCGGACGCCGCGTGGAGGGCGCCATCTTTCCCAGCGACGTCCTGCTCAAGCGCGACCGCGCCCTCTACCGCGAGTTCCTGCGGCTCTACGAGCGCCGCTACACGAGCACCGTCAATCCCGTGGCCGCCCGCGCCTTCCTGGGCATGACGACCCTGCTGGAGATCCTGGGCGACGGCGCCCGCGAGCGCGAGGACATCCGCGCCCAGCTCAGCCTGCGCCTCATGGACACTGGCGACGAGGCCGCGCGCCGCGAGGCCCTGGCGCTCCAGGTGACGCTGATGACCATGCGCGAGGGGGAGATCCGGCCCTACGGCCGCGCGGACTTCTTCGCCCCCGGCGGCGACGAGCCCTTCGTTGACGCTCCCTGGGGGGAGTGATAGCCTTCCCCGATCCGCCGGCACCGCGGAAAAGGACCACACCGTGACCGAGCTCGAGCGCGCCCTGCAGGCCATCCCCGCCGTCGACCGCATCCTCGCCAGTCCGCCCTTCGCGGCCCTCGGCCGCCGCTGGCGACGCGAGGGGCTGCGGCGCTACGTCCAGCTCCGCCTGGCGAGCTACCGCGAGGAACTGCGCGCCGGCGGCGAGGCCCTGGACCGGCGCGCCTTCATGGCCCGCCTGCCGCGGGCCTGGGCGGCCGACTGGCGCGCCCTGGTCGGCCACGGGACGCGCCGCGTGCTCAACGCCACCGGCGTCGCCCTGCACACGAACCTGGGGCGGGCGCCCCTGGCCCCGGCCGCGCGGCGCGCCGTGGAGCGGGCCGGCCGCGGCGCCGTGGACCTGGAACTGGACCTGGACAGCGGCAAGCGGGCCTCCCGCGTGCGCAAGGTCGAGGTCCTGCTGCGCGCCCTGACGGGCGCCGAGGCGGCCTTCGCCGTGAACAACAACGCGGCGGCCCTCACCCTCGCCGTGGACACCCTGGCGCACAAGCGGCGCCTCATCGTCTCGCGCGGCGAGCAGGTGGAGATCGGCGGATCCTTCCGGCTGCCGGAGATCCTGTCGCGGTTCGCCGGCAAGATGGTGGAGGTGGGGACCACCAACCGCACGCGCCTGTCCGACTACGCCAAGGCCATCGCCCGCCGCGGCGACGTGCTGCTCAAGGTGCACCGCAGCAATTTCCGCCTGGAGGGCTACGTGGCCGAGGCGGACCTTGCCGCGCTGGCCGCGCTGGGGCGGGAGCGGGGCTGTCCCCTGATCTACGACCTGGGCAGCGGCCGCTTCGATCCCGAGCCCGGCTGGCTGGCCGAGCCCCAGCTGGCCGCGGTGCTCGCGGCCGGGCCCGACCTGGTGACCTTCAGCGCGGACAAGGTCTTCGGGGGGCCCCAGGCGGGCATCGTCCTGGGACGGGCGGACCTGCTGGCCGCCCTGCGCGCCAATCCCATGGCGCGCGCCCTGCGCCTGGGCAAGCTGAGCCTGGCGGCCCTCATCGAGACCCTGGCCCTGCGCCTGCGGACCGACGCGGCCCTGCCGGTCCAGGCGCTCATGGCCCGCAGCCGGAAGGCGCTGCGCGCCCAGGCCCGGGACCTCGCCGCGCGCCTGGCCGACGCCGGGCCGCCGGCCCTGAAGGTCGCGGTGGTGGACAGCGAGGCCCGCAGCGGCGGCGGCGCCGCCGCCGAGGCCGACTGGCCCAGCGCCGCCCTGCGCCTGCGCCTGCCCGGACGCTCGGCCGGCCGCCTGGCGGCCCGCCTGCGCGAGGCCGACCCGGCGGTGCTGGGCGTCGTCCGCCGCGAGGAGCTGCTGCTGGACATGGCGGCCCTGACGCCCGAGGAGATTCCCGTCCTGGCCCGCGTGCTCGCGCGGGTCCTCAACAAGGAGGCTGCGTCCGCATGAGCACCACGCGTCGTCTGGCCTGGCCCCTGCGCCCCGGCGCCGGCCCCGCCATCGCGGAACTGGTGGAGGAGATCGCCGCGGACGTGGACGCCGCGGCGCCGCCCGCGGGCGGCGCGCTGCTGCTGGTTGAGGCGACGGGCGGCGGCGGCGAACTGCTGCGCCTGGCCGAACGCCTGGCCGCGCACTGGAATGCCGCCGGCCGCGCGGTCCTGGTGGTGGACGCCCACCCGGCGGCGCCCTTCACCGGCGAGATCTTCGCCGCCGGCGCCGAGGGATTCACGGAGCTGCTGCTCTACGGCGTGAGCCCCCAGGCCCTGGGACGCGCCCGCGAGGGCGCGGCCGGGACCTGGATTCCCGCCGGAGCGCCCTGGTCGCTGCCCCTGGATGCGCCCGAGGAGCCGGACCGCTCCCTGCGCCGCCTGGCCGCGGCGGCCGAGCGCGTCCTGATCCTTGCGGACGCCGGCGACGCGGAGGGTCTGCTCGCGGCCCTGCGGGACGCGGCCGCCTTCCGCCTCGTCCTGGCGGAAGAGGAGCCGGTGCCGGCCGCCGGGGCGGAAGCCCCCGCGCCGCCGGCCGCCGGGGGCGAGGAGGCGCCGGAGCTGTCCGCTCCGCACGTCGGCATGGAGATGCCACCGGTCTCGCTCGACGGCGCCCAGACGGCCGGAGACGAGCCCGACACGCCGCGGCGCCTGCCCGTCCCCGACCTCACGGAGGAGCCGCCGCGCCTGCGCCGCTGGCTGATCATGGCGGCGGCAGCCCTGGTCGTCATCGTCGCGGCCTGGTGGCTGTTCGGCCGCCGCGAACCCGCGCCGCCGGCGCCGCCGGCCGGCAACGCGGCCGACGCCCCCGAGCGCAACCTGCGCGCGCTGCCCGACCGCGCCGACCTGCCCTGGCAGGGCGCCGCCCCGGCCGACAGCCTCGCTGGAGAGGCGGTGGAGACGCCGGTCACCGCTCCGGCCGCGGCCGAGGCGGAGAAGACGGCCTCGGACACCGCGACGGAAACGGCCGCGCCGCCGCCCGAAGCGACGGCCCGGGAAACGCCCGCGCCGCCGCCCGCCGCGACGGCCCGGGAGACGGGCGCGCCGCCGTCCGCCGCACCACCGGGGCGCGCGTCGGCGCCGCGCCGGCGCTACGAGAGCCGGGCCACCTGGCGCGCGGCCCTGGAGCACCCGGGCGCCTTCCACGTCCAGGTGGAGTCCTACCTGGACAGCGTCCTGGCCCGGCGCGCGGGGCGCGAGCGCGGCTTCGAGCGCGCCGGCGTGATCCTGCGGCGCGCCAGCGTGCGCGGCCGCGACTGGTACCGCCTCTGCGTGGGGCCCTTCCCGGACCTCGCGTCCGCGGCGGCCTTCCGCGACTCCCTCCTCGACACCACCGGGGAGGACTACTGCGTCATCGGGCTCGAGCCGACCGACTAGACAGCGAGAGGAGAGACACCGTGCGCCTGACCAGGCTGGAGATGCTCGGCTTCAAGTCCTTCATGCACAAGGTCGAGCTGCGCTTCGAGGAGGGCATCACCGCCGTCCTCGGCCCCAACGGCTGCGGCAAGTCCAACATCGTCGACGCCCTGCGCTGGGTGCTGGGCGCCCAGAGCCCCAAGCTCCTGCGCGGATCGAAGATGGAGAATGTCATCTTCGACGGCACCAAGAACCGGTCGCCCATGGGCTTCGCCGAGGTGGCCGTCACCTTCTCGGGCGCCAGCGAGACGCTGCCGGTGGAATGGGACGAGATCACCATCAAGCGGCGCGTGACGCGCAGCGGCGGCAGCGAGTACTTCCTCAACGGGCAGCCGCACCGCCTGCACGAGATCCGCGACCTGCTGGCCGGCTCGGGTCTGGGCAACCACGCCTACGCCGTCATCGAGCGGGACATGGTCGAGGAGGTCCTCGGCGACTCCGGCGACAAGCGCCGCCTCCTGTTCGAGGAGGCCAGCGGCGTCATGCGCTACAAGCTGCGCCGCAAGGAGAGCCTGTCCAAGCTGGCCGCCACGGAGGCCGACCTCACGCGCCTCAACGACATCCTCGAGGAGCTCGGCAGCAGCGTGCGCTCCCTCAAGTACCAGATGGGCCGCGCGCGCAGCTACCAGCGCCTGCAGCAGGAGCTGCGCGCCGCCGAGCGGCACCGGGCCGCGGTGGTCCTGCACGGCTACTGGCGGCAGGACCGCGACCTCGCCCGGCGCCTGGAGGGGCTGGGCGACGCCGCCCGCGCCGGCGAGGGGCGCATGGCGGGCCTGGAGGAGGAGACCGCCCGCCGCCAGGCCGAGCTGCTCGAGCGCGAGGGCGAGCACCAGGCGGCGCGGGACCGCCTGGAGGCCGAGGCCCTCGACTACCGCAAGCGCGAGGAGGAGCTGGCCGTCCTGGACGAGAAGGCCCGGGCCGAGGAGCGGCAGGCCGAGAACCTGGCCCAGGACGCGCGCGCGGCGGCCGAGGCCCTGGACCGCATGGCCGGCGAGCGCGAGGGCCTGCAGGCCGAACGTTCGGAGTTGGCGGAGCGCCGCGAGGCCCTGGCGGCGGAGCTCGCCACCCTGGACGAGGAGCACCGCGAGGCCGAGGCCGGCTACCGGGAGCGCCGCGGCCTCCTGCAGCGCGAGAAGCAGCTCCACCTGGACTTCGCCCGCAGCCGCGCCGAGGCGGGCGGCGAGGTGGAGCGCCTGCGCGAGCGCCACAGCCAGGCTGCCGCCCGGCTGGAGGAGCTGGCCGCCGAAAGCTCGCGCCTGGCGGACCAGGACCGCGAGCTGGCGGAGCGGCTCGCCGAGCAGACCTCCCGCGAGGACGCCGCGCGCGGCGCCCTCGCCGCCGCCGAGACCGAGCGCGGCGACACCGCGGCGGCGCGGGACGCGGCGGACGCCGCGGTCCGCGCCCTGGAGGAGGACCTCCAGGTGCTGGCCCTGCGCCGCGAGACGGCCGGCGCCCGCCTGGAGCTGCTCGAGCGCCTCAAGCGCGAGGGCGCGGGTCTGTCCGAGGGCACGCGCTGGCTGCTCGAGTCCAAGGCGGGCGCGGCGGGATTGCGCGGCACCCTGGGCGAGCGCCTGCGCGTCGCCGCCGAGCACCGCGACGCCGTGGCCGCCGCCCTGGACCGCGTCCTCGACGCCCTCGTCCTGGACGAGGCCGGACCCGGACTGGACTGGCTCGACGAACTGCAGCGCGGCGAGCGCGGCCGGGCGCTGCTGGTGGCCCTGGCCGACGCGCGCGGCGAGGCGCCCGACGCCGGCCCCGCGCCCGCGGGGCTGACCCCCCTGGCCGACCTCGTCGACGCGGACGCCGATCTGCGCCCGGCCCTGCGCCGCCTGCTGGCCGGCTGCTACCTGGCGCCCGACGCCGACGCCGCCCGGCGGGCGGTGGCCGCCGATCCCGCCGGCCGCCTGCGCGCCGTCACCGCCGCCGGCACCCTCTTCGCCGCGGGCGGCCTCATGGCCGGCGGCAGCGCCGGCGCCGCGAGCGGCGCCCTGGGACGCGAGGAGGAGCTGGCCGCCCTGGGCGAGGAGCTGTCCGCCCTGGCGCCCGAGGCGGCCCGCCGCCGCGACGAGCGGGACGCCCGGGCCGCCGAGCGCGACGCGGCGGCGTCCCGACTGGCCGGTCTCGAGGACGCCCTGGCCGAGCGCCGGCGCGAGCTGCAGGAGCGCACCGTGGAGCGCGGCCGCCTCGAGGCCCGCCGCGCCCGCCTGGCCGAGGAGAGCGAGGCCGTGGCGGCCGAGCGACTCTACCTGGAGCGCCAGGCGGGATCGCTGGCCGAGGCCCTGGCCGCCGCCGAGGCCGAATTGGCGCGCCTCTCCGAGCGGATCCCCAGCGAGGACCTGGACCTGGCCGCCCTCGAAGCCGAGGTGGCCGAGCGGGAGCGCGGCCGCGAGAGCCTGCGCGCCCGCCTGGGCGAGAAGCGCCTGGAGCTGGCCGCGGCCAAGGGGCGCCTGGAGAACCTCGGCCTGCGGGAGGAGAACCTGGAGCGCACCCGGGCCGGGCAGTGGTCGCGCCGCCAGAAGAGCGAGGAGGGCGCCGCCGCCTGCCGCCAGCAGGCCGCCGACCTGCGCGCGCGGGGGGAATCCCTGCGCGGCGAGCTCGCCGAGCGCCAGGCGACCCTCGACGCCGGCCGCGCCGATGCGCGGGCCCTGCTCGAGGACATCCAGATCCACCGCGGGAAGGTGCAGGAGCTGCAGGCCGAGGCGCGCGCCCTGCGCGACGAGCAGCGCGAGCACGACCGCGCGCGCCACGAGATCGAGATGGAGCGCAACACCCTGCGGGTCAAGCAGGAGGAGCTGCGCGAGCGGGTCCGCGAGAGCCACGGCGACGACCTGGATCCGGCCGTCGATCCGGACGGGGCCGACGGCTGGAAGCCGCCCGAGGGGGTGAGCGCCGAGGACCACGTCGCCGCCCTGCAGGGCAAGATCGCGCGCCTGGGCACCGTCAACCTGCTGGCCCTCGAGGAGTACGAGGAGAAGAACGAGCGCTACCGTTTCCTGCTGGCCCAGAAGGAGGACCTGGACAAGGCCCGCGCCGGCCTCATGGAGACCATCCAGCGCATCAACAAGGAGGCGCGCCAGCGCTTCAACGACAGCTTCCGCGTCATCCGCAAGAACTTCGTCGAGATCTTCACGACGCTCTTCGAGGGCGGCGAGGCCGACCTGACCTTCTCCACGGACGAGGATCCCCTGCAGGCGGAGATCGTCATCACCGCCAAGCCGCGCGAGAAGAACATCAGCAGCGTGCAGCTGCTGTCCACGGGGGAGAAGACCCTGACGGCCCTGAGCCTGCTCTTCGCCATCTACCTGAGCAAACCCAGCCCCTTCTGCGTCTTCGACGAGGTGGACGCGCCCCTGGACGACGCCAACATCGCGCGCTTCCTGCGCATGGTGCGGGAGTTCTCCGAGCGGACGCAGTTCGTCCTCATCACCCACAACAAGCGGACGATGGAGGTGGCGGGTCACCTCTACGGCGTCACCATGGAGGAGAGCGGCGTCTCCAAGATCGTCAGCGTGGCCTTCGAGGACGTGCCGGACGACCTGGAGGCGGCCGCCGCCACGGGAGGCGCGGCGTGAAGGCGCTGTCGCGCCTGCGCGAGGGACTGGCCAAGACGCGCCGCGGCCTGGTGGACCGCATGGGCGAGCTCTTCGCCGGCCGCGGCGAGCTCTCGCCGGAGCTCTACGAGCGGCTGGAGGAGCTGCTCATCGAGGCGGATCTGGGCGTGGCCCTGAGCCTCGAGCTGGCCGACGCCGTCCGCGAGCGCCTGCCCGCCGCCCGCGTGGACGGGAACGATCTGGACGGCGTCCTCGGCATCCTGCGCGAGCTGCTGGCCGCGGAGCTGTCCGCGCTGCCGGTCCCGCCGCCGCCGGACGGCGATCCGCGCGTCGTCCTGGTGGTGGGCGTCAACGGCGTCGGCAAGACCACCACGGCCGCCAAGCTGGCGCGGCGCGAGCAGCAAGCGGGGCGGCGCGTCCTGCTGGCCGCCGCCGACACCTTCCGCGCCGCGGCCATCGAGCAGCTCGGCGTCTGGGCCGAGCGCCTGGACTGCGACATGGTGCGCCACCAGCCCGGCGCCGACGCCGCCGCCGTGGTCTACGACGCCCTGCAGGCCGCGCGGGCGCGCGGCGCGGGCGCCGTGGTCGTGGACACGGCCGGGCGCCTGCACAACAAGGAGCACCTCATGCGGGAGCTGGCCAAGCTGCGCAAGGTGGCCGAGCGCGAGGTGGCGGGGGCGCCCCACGAGGTCCTCCTGGTCCTCGACGCCAACACGGGCCAGAACGCCATCGAGCAGTCCCGCGTCTTCAAGGAGGCCACGGACGTGACGGGCATCGTCCTGGCCAAGCTGGACGGCACCGCCCGCGGCGGCGCGGTCTTCGCCATCGGGCGCGAGCTGGGCATCCCCGTGCGCTGGGTGGGCCTCGGCGAGGGCCTCGACGACCTGGAGCCCTTCCGGCCCGACGACTTCGTGGACGCCCTCCTGGCGCGGGAGTAGCCATGGCCGACCCCGGCGAGCGACGCCGCGACATCGCCCTGCCGCTGTTCCTGCTCGCCATCGTGGGCGCCCTCTGGTGGCCCGCCCTGCGCGTCTTCTTCAGCACCGACGATCTGCTCTTCCTGCTTGCCGCCGAGGGCCACGCGGACTGGCCGGCGGGCATGCGCCGCCTGCTGTCCGTGCGCCTCTTCTTCAGCGGCGGCTGGCGGCTCTTCGGCGACAATCCAATGCCCTACCACGCGGTCATCCTGGCCGTGCACTGGCTCAGCGCCCTCGCGGTCTGGCGCCTGGCGCGCGGACTGGGCCTGACGCGGCGCGGCGCGGAGCTGGCGGCCGTCCTGTTCGCCGCCGCGCCGGCGGCCTTCACCTGCCTGCACTGGATCAGCGGCGTCCAGGAGGTGGCCGTCGCCTTCCTGGTCCTGCTCTCGGCCCTGGCGCTGCTACGCGGCCGGCCGCGGTGGGACGCGGCGGCCCTCGTCCTCTACGCCCTGGCCATGCTCGCCAAGGAGTCGGCCATCCTGGCCCTGCCGGTCCTGGCCCTCGTCCTGCCGGCGCCGCCCGCCCTGGACGCCCGCGCCGCGGGGCGGCGGCGCCTGCGCCTGGCACTGCTCGGGCTGGCCGTGGGGGTGCCCCTGCTGTTCCTGGCCGGGGCTTTCCGGGGCCGGCCCGCCGGCGATCCCTACGCCACGGCCTACGGCGCCAACGTCCTGTGGAACCTGCTGACCTACCTGGCTTGGCTGGTCCGCCCCTGGGACTGGTTCCCCGACCGCGTGCCCGAGTACCAGCCCCAGCTCTGGGCCTGGGGCCTGGTCCTGCCCGCCCTGCTGGCCATCGTCGCCCGGCGGCGCCGCGACTGGGCGCCGGCCATCGGCAAGGCGTCCCTGCTGTTTCTCGTCCTGCTGGTGCCCGTGCTGCCCCTGGTCCGTCACAGCTACCTCTACTACCTCTACCTGCCCCTGGTCCCCCTGTGGCTGCTGGTGGCCGCGGGCCTGGAGCGCCTGCCGGCGCGGCGCGGCTGGCTCGCCTGGGCGGCCGCGGCGGCCGTCATGGTCCTGGCCGGCTGGCAGGGCGGCTACCGGCGGGCGGCCATGCTGACGGGCTCGGACGACCTCCGCCGGGACGCCATCCTGCGCTACGGAGATCTGGCCCAGACGGCGGTGGAGACACTGCGCGGCGCCGAGGAGGCGCCGCGCGGGCGCGTGGCCATCCTCACGCCCTTCATGGGCGGCGCCGTGGACCTGGCGGAGGGCCTGCGCTCGCCGGAGGGCGCGCACCGCATACGGTTCCTGCCCGTGGCGGCCGCCCTGCGCGGCGGCGAGGCCCTGCGCGTCTTCTTCCCGCGCGTGGAGGAGGCCCGATTCCTGGCCGACGTGGAGGAGGTCGAGGACTGGGACCGGTGGCGCTTCTACTGGACCTTCGGGGCGGGCCGGATGGCCTGGCTCGGGCGCGGCGAGGCGGGGCGGCTCGCCCTGGCGCGCCTCTTCTACCGGCACGGTTCCTTCCGGCGCGCCGCGCGGGAGGTGGACGCCCTCCTCGCGCGCCATACCGGCGACGCGGACCTGCTCTACGATCGCGCGATGCTGGCCCTGCGCGGGGGCGACCGCGCCGGGCTGGACTCGCTGCTGGCCGAGCTGCGGGCCGCCGCGGCGGTGGAGTCCATCCCCGGGCCCGCCACGCGGGCCTACCGGGAGTTCATCGCCAACACGGACTACCGCCCGCCGGGCGGGTAGGCGCGCGCCGCGTTCGCGGCGTCCGGCTAGGTCTTGTCGGACCGGCGGGGATCGAAGCGCTCGGGAATGCGCCAGGACGCCAGGTCGGCGTCGCCGGCCAGGGGCGCCACTTCCAGTTCCCGCACCGCGCCGCCCAGCCGCGCCGTCACCACGACGCGCGCTTCGCCGCGCCCCTTCCCGTAGCGCGCGACGGCCGCGGCCATGGCGGCCAGGACCGCATCCGGCGGCCAGGCCGCCGTCCCGTCGGCGCGCTCCACCAGGGCCAGGGGCCCGGCGTGGTCCCGGGCCTCCAGGCGCGGGACCGCCGGCATCAGGCGGTCCAGGAGGCGGTTCTCGTCCTCGTCGCGCCCCACGACGAGCTTGTGGGCGGCGTCCACGCGGAAGTGGCGGCCCAGGCGCAGGAGCAGGCGCGCGCGGGCGTCGGGCCGGCGGCCGGGGGCGTGGCGGATCCAGTCCCAGAGGCGCGAGGCGTAGGCGGGCTCGGTGAGCAGGCAGCCGCCGGCCGGCGCGGGCGCCTCGGTCAGGCCCGCCTCCCGCGCCAGGCGCAGCTGCTCCCGGCGGCCGCGGCCCTGGATGCCCAGCAGGCCCTCGCGGTCCACCCAGCCCCGGTCCTCGGCCTCCGTGGGCGCCAGCAGCCGGGCCGACAGGGGCCGCAGCAGGCGGCCGGACAGGCCGGCGAGCTCGGCCACGAGGCCGAGGCCGCGGCCGTGCTGGCTCATGGGCCGCTGCCCCAGCACCTCCCCCGTGAAGACGAAGTCGGCCCCCTCGGCGGGCAGACGCGCGGCCGCGGCCCGCAGCATGGCGCCGTGGCAGTCCAGGCAGGGATTGAGATTGGCGCCCCAGCCGTGGGGGGGATCCAGGACCAGGTCCATCAGGGTTTCGCCCAGGTCGAGGACGCGCAGGGGCAGGCTCAGCTCCAGGGCCGCCAGGCGCACGGACTCGGGCGCCGCCGGCGGGGGCGGGAAGGGCTCGCCGGCGTCCAGGGCGTCCAGGGCGCGCTGTTGATCGGCGGCGGTGAAGCCGGTGGCCGCGTGGAGGGCCACCACCTCGATTCCCTGGCGCGTGAGAA
>Ga0272442_10005195_pt1 | contig 17507 bp, 18 predicted proteins | sample SSMForm2O_FD_200262 | JGI IMG/M metagenome (GOLD analysis project Ga0272442, IMG submission 200262) | Marine sediment archaeal communities from Little Sippewissett salt marsh, Falmouth, MA, United States - SSM-Form-2O | ecosystem: Environmental > Aquatic > Marine > Wetlands > Sediment ... | reverse complement strand
ATGTTTGGTGCGCTTACCTGTGAATGCACTTTCCTATGATTTAACAAATTGTAAACCTTTTACTGTGATTTACTGACTTTGTGTTCGCAATGTTTATAAGAGTGTATATGCTTTGCATATCGGCAATAGGTTGCCGTATGCCTAAAAGATGGGTGTGAACCAATGAAACGAGTCACAATCAAAGAAGAAGCATGCATAGGATGCGGACTCTGCCAAGTCTACTGCACAGTAGAGCACTCCAAATCCAAAGACCCAATAAAGGCATACCTAAAAGAAAACCCCAAGCCAGTCAGCCGAGTAAGAGTGGAAACAAACAAGCCCCAATCCATCTCAATCAGATGCCAACAATGCAAAGACACACCCTGCGTAAACGTCTGCCTAACCGGAGCCATGACCCTAGACAAGGAAACCGGACAGGTGACACATAACTCAGAAAAATGCATAGGCTGCTGGACCTGCATAATGGTCTGCCCATACGGAGCCATAAAACCTGACACCGTACGCAGAATCGCTGTGAAATGTGACCTCTGCCCTGACCGTGAAGTCCCAGCTTGCGTAGCAAACTGCCCAAACGAGGCGCTCGTCTGCGAAGAGGTGACACAGTGATGTCAAAGTATGTGATTATCGGCGGCTCAGCAGGCGGAATCGGAGCAGTTGAAGCCATCCGAGAAGTAGACGCGGTGGGAAGTTTGACCGTGATTTCGGAGGAGACGGTTCCCCAGTATTCCCGCCCCATGATCTCCGAGTACGTCAGCAGAGAAGCCACACTGGACACCATGAAGTACCGGGGAGACCAGTTCTGGAAAAACAACAAAGTCAAGGCGCTTACTGGAAGAACCGCAACAAAAATAGACTTCAAGAAGAAGCAGGTTGTGCTTGATGGCGGAGAAATAATAGGTTATGAACAGCTTCTTATCTCCACCGGAGGCAAACCGTTTGTTCCAAGAATGGAGGGCGGAGAAAAAGACGGCGTCTTCACGTTTACAGAGCTTTCCAGCGCAGAAGACATAGAAGCCAAGCTGGAGCACTCCAAGAGCGCCGTGGTTATCGGCGGCGGATTAATCGGAGTCAGCGCATCTGAGGCGCTGGTGAAGCGTGGAATAAAGGTAACCTTGGTGGAGCTCAAAGAAAACATACTCAACCTCATACTGGACAAGACGGCTTCCGAGCTGGCAGAAAAGGTTCTCGCAGAAGCTGGAGTCACAGTAATCACGGGTCAAACTGTTCAGCGGATTCTAGGCAAAACAGACAACGAAGACACTGTATGTGGGGTGGTGATGACTGACGGCAAGGAAATCCCCTGCGACCTAGTGGTTGTGGCTATCGGAGTTATCCCCAGAACAGAACTCGTCAAAGAAACACCCGTGAAACTGAACCGTGGAATAGTTGTGGACAGGTCCATGCGCACCAGCATACCTGACGTGTACGCATGCGGAGACGTAGCCGAAGCCCACGACTTCCTGATAGACAGAAACCGCCTTCTACCCCTCTGGCCACTGGCTCACCTAGGCGGGCGAGTGGCAGGATACAACATGGCAGGCAAACAGGCAGAATATGAGGGAGGAACGGTTATGAGCTCCCTGAAATACTTCGACCTGCCAGTCATAGCCGTAGGAGACGTGAACCCAGAAGACCTCAGCGACTACGAGGTGCTGGCTGAGCTTAAGCCCGAAGAACCTGTTTACAAGAAGATACTGCTCAAAGACGGCGCCATTGTAGGATTCATCTTTTTGGGTGACCTCGAAAGAGCCGGTATATTCTTCCGCCTATTGAAAAACCATGTTGATGTAGGCGCAATCAAAGACCTGCTTCTCTCCGAAGATTTTGGCATTGTCACGTTGCCGGAAAAGCTGAGACAAGAAATGTTCGTGGTGAACTAGGATGAAGGACCTAACAAGAACTAACAACCCTTACGGCGACGAGAAGGTCTTTGATGCCTGCTCCATATTCGGCATGATGAACCTCAAGGGAGAACGTTTCTCAGCGAAAGACCCTGTCAGAGCCATCGCAAACATGCATGACCGAGGAAACGGTTTGGGCGGCGGCTTTGCAGCTTACGGCATCTACCCCGAGCACAAGGACGATTACGCGTTCCAGATAATGTTCCTTGACCGGGAGGCAAAAAAGAAGACAGAACGTTTGCTCAGCGAATGCTTCAACATCCTCGACGAAGAGGAGATGCCGACACAGCCAGCAGACGTCAGAGACCCACCTATCATGTGGCGTTACTTCCTTCAGCCCAAAAAATCTCGAACAATACGTCAAGCGGATGACGATTACGTTCTGGAACAGGTTATGCGAATCAACACTGAAACAGGTAAAGCTTTCGTGTTTTCGAGCGGAAAAAACATGGGGGTCTTCAAGGGCGTCGGCTTCCCAGAGGATGTTGCGGATTACTTCTGTTTGGAGGACTACACTGCTTACATGTGGACCTGCCACGGAAGGTTCCCGACGAACACTCCGGGATGGTGGGGAGGCGCACATCCATTCAGTATTCTAGACTGGACTGTGGTACACAACGGCGAAATCTCCTCGTACGGCATCAACAAGCGCTACTTGGAGATGTTTGGATACAAGTGCACCATGCAGACCGACACAGAGGTGTTGGCTTACGCTTTCGACCTGCTCATGAGGCGGCAGCATTTGCCCATCGAAGTAGTCTCCAAAATTATCGCTCCACCCCTCTGGACTGAAATCAAGGCAATGAAGCCAGAAAATGAGTTTGCCATGAGGGCGTTGCGGCAGACGTACGGCAGTCTCTTGATGAACGGTCCATTCACGATTATAGTGGCTCATGAAGGCGAAATGATTGGGCTCACAGACCGAATAAAACTTCGTCCATTAACAGCTGCAGAAAAAGGCGATTTCCTGTTTCTGTCTTCGGAGGAGTCGGCTATACGGCTGGTTTCGCCATCGTTGGACAGGGTTTGGAGTCCAAGAGGCGGAGAGCCTGTGATAGGGAGACTCGAATCCCGAAGAGCTGTGGAGGTTGTAGTCTAGGAGGTGCCATGGCGGATGAAAAGTTACGTTGCCCCCGAGTACATCATAGAACGTGACAATGACAAATGTATCCGATGCAAAGTCTGCGTCAACCAATGCAGCTACGACACTCACTACTACGACGAGGAAGACGACATACTGCACAGCAGAAACGAGAACTGCGTGAACTGCCAGCGATGCGCCACCCTCTGCCCAACTCAAGCCATAACCATACGCGAGAACCCAAACCATTACAGGTCTAACGCTAACTGGACACAAGAAGCCCTCATATCCATAAAGAAGCAGGCTGAAACAGGAGGCGTCGTCCTCACAGGCATGGGCTGCGACAAACCCAACCTAACCTACTGGGACAGGCTTCTGCTGAACGCAAGCCAAGTCACCAACCCATCCATCGACCCGCTGAGGGAACCGATGGAGCTGAAAACCTACATCGGCTCAAAACCTGACAAACTTGACCTAGAAACCGTTGAAGATAACGTTGTGCTGAAAACCAAACTGGCTCCCCAGCTTCAACTTGAAACCCCAATCATGTTCTCAGCCATGTCCTACGGCTCAATAAGCCTCAACGTCCACAAATCCTTGGCTCGGGCAGCCAGCGAAGCCGGCACATTCTACAACACAGGCGAGGGAGGACTCGAAAAGAGCCTGTACAAGTACGGCAACCACGTCATCGTCCAAGTTGCATCCGGACGGTTCGGAGTGCACTCCGACTACCTTGACGCGGGAGCAGCAATCGAAATCAAGATTGGACAGGGAGCAAAGCCCGGCATCGGCGGACATCTACCAGGAGAAAAAGTAAGCGAAGAAATCTCCCGGACACGAATGATTCCGCTTGGAACAGACGCCCTGTCGCCTGCGCCGCAGCATGACATCTACTCCATCGAAGACCTGAGGCAGCTGATTTACGCGCTGAAAGAAGCCACAGACTACATAAAACCCGTGTTCGTGAAGATTGCGGCAGTGCACAACTCGGCAGCCATAGCCAGCGGCATAGTCCGAGCCGGAGCAGACGCTGTGGTGTTGGATGGTGTAAGAGGCGGAACCGGAGCCGCGCCCAGAATAATACGGGACAACGTTGGAATCCCCATAGAGATGGCTCTCGCAGCTGTTGACCAGCGGCTACGGGACGAGGGCATACGAAACAGAGCCTCAGTTATCGCCGCGGGCGGAATCAAAAGCAGCGCCGACGTTCTCAAGGCTATAGCTTTGGGCGCAGACGCATGTTACATCGCCACCGCAGCTCTAGTTTCGTTAGGTTGCACGGTGTGCCAGAAGTGCTACACGGGCAAGTGTCCTTGGGGCATAGCAACAACCGACCTTTGGCTTACCAAGAGGATTAACCCTGACGTTGGAGCGAGGCGGCTTGCGGGTCTTCTCCGCGGGTGGAGCCTAGAGATTATGGAGATGATGGGCGGAATGGGCATAAACGCAATCGAGAGCGTGCGGGGCAACCGTTTACTTCTCCGGGGCGTAGGCTTGACTGACAGGGAACTGGAAATCTTAGGAATAAGAATGGTAGGTGAATAGAAAAGATGGAACTGAAAGATGCGACAAACAACATACGCAGGAATTTGATTCTGAAAAAGAATGTGGCGCTAATCGACGCCACTGGAGTGTACTATCGGGACCTCAACCGTCTACTCAGGAGTCTGGACGGCAACGGCATCGAAAAAGTCGAAATCTGCAACGTTTACGGTCAACGATACATCGGCACCGACCTTGACGACCACCTCAACATCGACATCTACGGAACTCCAGGCAACGACTTGGGAGCCTTCATGAATGGCGTAAACATCACTGTCCACGGAAACGTGCAGGACGGCTGCGGAAACACCATGGACCACGGAACAATTGTCGTTCATGGACGTGCCGGCGACCTTGTTGGGCATTCGATGCGGGGCGGAAAAATCTTCATACGGGACGACGCTGGATACCGCGTTGGAATCCACATGAAAGAATACGTCGACAAACGACCCGCCATAGTGATTGGCGGAACTGCACAAGATTTCCTCGGCGAATACATGGCTGGAGGAGTGCTGGTGGTGTTGGGAACAAACATGAAGGGAGAGATACGTCACGACGCTAGGTTCGTGGGAACTGGAATGCATGGCGGAACAATATACATCCGGGGCGGTGTTCGCCACTTGGGAGAAGATGTTGCAGCAAAAGAGCTCAACGAAGCCGACCGCCAGATACTTGGGGGTTTGGTTGACGAGTTCTGCAGCCACTATGGATTAGACGCCGAAAAAATTTTGGAGAGCAAATTCAGCAAACTAGTTCCTGTTTCGTCTCGCCCTTACGGCAACCTATACGCATACTAACCATCTGGGCTTCCCTTCAAGATATTCTGTCAAGAACTTGGCAAACTCTGGGCTGCCAGAATACAGATTCAAGGCTTCGTCGTTCACCATGACCTTCAACGATTCGGAGACAGCTTTGGAAACATACTCGGCTAAGCCAACGTTTGCTCCGCCGTCTCTCAGCTTTTCTTTTAGCAGCTCTACCACGTCAGTGTATCTTCTCTGCTTGTCGACTATCCAGCGTTCCCCCTCTACGCGTGGTTCAGAAACCTTGGACTCTGCTCCCGCATGTTTTTGCAGAAACTTCTCGCAATCCTCCCTCTTTCGTAGCGGTGGACCAAGATGCCTTTTCATGTTGGTTAGGAAGCGGTTTTCTACCTCAAAGATGAATGTGTTAAAGTTTTTTTCGTTGCTCCACACCGCGTCGCGTAGAACTGTGAAGTCGTGCCTCTGAATCAGTTTTCTTAGTGCCCTCTGAGACCTGTATAGCTGTCCCCAAAGAACATCCGGCACTGCAGGGCACGCCTCAAAACTGATGAATACGATTACGGAGCCTCGAGAATTGATTTTGTTGATTAGCTCTGTTTGCTTCAGGGCTTCTGTCTGTGGCGGGTAAAAGAATTTCTGGTCTGGAGTTTCAAGGAATGCTCTGGAGGCGGCTATGAACTCGTATAATTTTTCCTTTCTGACTGCAGCCGCAACGTTTCTTTTCTTGTCCACAGGGTCCACCATTACGAGAGGTTCTTGGAAAAGTTTCTTGGCGTCATCTTTTCTTTCGTAGTGCCTCTCGTAGTCTATGGTTGTTCCTTCTTTCCAGTCTGCAGCAGACCGTAAAACTTCGACGAAGGAACCGTAGTTCAGGACAAGAAGCTCGCAGAGGTATCCGCTGAAGCCTCCAACCTTGATTTCTGCTCCGTAAACGCCCACGCCCTTCATGAACCTCTTCAGCAGTCTGACTTCTCTGCTCTTCTGTTCGTCCAGCAGCGGCTTGACGTAATCGGTGTGGAATGGTGTTCGGTCAGTGGCGCTTATCCACCCGCCCCGCTTAACCCTGTAGCAGGGAACAACGTTCACCCAAACATTATCGCCTGTTACAGCTTCAAGGTAGGGGTGTTCCGCAAACCTTTCAATCTGCCTATACCCCTCGGTGGCTTTTTTCGCGATTTCTAGACAGACGGTTCCGAAGGCTTCCCGGGGCATGCTTGTTGGGACCCGCATGAAGACGTCGATTTCTGGGCAGTCTCTGAGCCACGTGTTTTTAGCCACGGAGCCCTCCACTCGAACCTCAGCCTCCACTCCCTTCTCTTCAGCCCCTTCCTGCACCTTTTCTACTAGCCGTTTGGCTAAGGAAAGAACCTTCTTTTTCTCGGTGGCTGTTGGAGTGACTCTCTTCAGAACTTCAGCGCACACTTCCTCAAGGGGAGAAGACATGACAAACCACCCTGTTCAGCCGACGCAAACCTCTCTTAAAGTGCTGTAAATTGGACCTTTAGGGGTCAAGTCGCTCTTCTTCAGCCTCAGACATTCAGCTTTGACGGCTCCGAACTCGTGGTTTTCCAGTTCTTGAATCAGATTGATGAGTTGGGCTTTGTTTCTTCCGCTTCTCACCCGCACTATTGTCAGGTGGGGGCTGAAGCCTTTGCGGTCAGGTTTGAAGCCTAACCCTCTGAGGCGTGGCTCCAGCTGCTCGAAAACAGTTTTGAGTTCGTCTGCGCCTTTTCTGATTCCCGTCCACACAACCCTAGGGTACGTCAGCTTGGGGAAGGCGCCTAAGCCTGTGAGTTCTACCGTGAAGGGGGTGAAGGAGAGCTGCTTCATTTCTTCGTGGATGGCGTCAACCATGGATGGAAGTATGTCTCCTAGGAATCGGACTGTCAGGTGGATGTTCTGGGGCTTCACCAGCTTCAGGTCGGCGCCGGTGCCTGTAAGCATTTTTTGGGCTTCTGCTAGCTGCCTGATTATTGTTTGGTCTTCGATGTCGAAGGAGAAGAAGCTTCGGATGTTTCCTGACATAACAAACCGTCCCTAAACGTTCAATTCATCAACTATAGTCTTTCATGCACACCGTTTTAATAACTTACTCCATGCTGACCAGAGCTCAATGTCTTCACGGTTTGAAGTTTCAATAATCAAAGAATCTGTGTCAACGTGATTGCGGAAGATTGGTTACCAAGAGGAGGAAACGGCTCCTTGGAACGCCTCAGCGCCAGAACCAAGTCGGTACCAGCTTTCATGTTTTGCGCATGTGCGCATGGCGACTCAAGGTTCTGTGAGCCTCTTCTCCTTTTGGCGATTCAAAAAAACATGCACAATAACAGTGTGTTGTTTTTAATTGATAAAGCTTGTTGCACTCTTTGATTTCAAGTCGGATTCTGACTTAAATTATTACTTACAATACATACCCACTCTTCATACAAGTTAAATCAAACAGCCCTCAAACTGTTTTATGCTCTAAACTTTGAGGGGGTTACGGCGCAATAGCATCTATAAAGCGTGTGACTGTAACAGAAGTAAACGAACTGGTAGAAAACATCGCAAGAGTAAACTCTAAACAGTTACTCCTAAAAAGAGAATAACTGTTCCGTCAACGGTTCAACTCTTCTCCATCCCCAGTTAGGCAGCCGCAGAAAGTTTCTAAACTAAATCATGCTAGCATTAACACAACAGGAAAAACTGGTCTACAGCGAACGTAAGGTTGCTGCCTAAAAACTATTTTATAACTTCAGCCGAATGATATTTTCGATTAAGTGTTGAGTTAGGGAAAGAGGGATTTAGAATAAAGGGTAAAGTTGTTGTGGGCGTAGCTGGGATGCCCGGCTCCGGTAAGGGCGTGTTCAGGAAAACAGTTCAAAAAATGGGTTATCCAGTTGTGATAATGGGGGACGTGGTAAGGGAAGAGGTTAAACGAAGAACCCTCAAGCCAACACCCGAAAACCTTGGCAAAACCATGCTCAACCTCAGAGAGTTGGGTGGACCAGCAGCCGTAGCCAAACATTGCATCCCCAAACTGGAACAAGCAGCCAGCAACATAGTTGTCATCGACGGAATCCGAAGCCTAGCCGAAGTCAAAGAATTCAAAAAACACTTTCCACGCTTCATTCTCGTTGCCATCCACGCTTCTCCAGAAACACGGTATCATCGCCTGTCCAGAAGAAAACGAAGCGACGACCCCACAAACTGGGAAACCTTCATGGAAAGAGACCAGAGGGAGCTCGGCGTCGGCATGGGAACCGTAATCGCAGCCGCAGACCACACAATCGTGAACGAGGGAACCTCAACCCAGTTGAAGACTGAAATCAGGCAAATCGTGAAGGAGATGCTGGCGGATGAATGAAATAGCTGTCCAAATCGAAGTGGAGGTTAATCCCACCGAAGATTTAGAGAAAGTCAAACATGCAGTAGAGAACATCTTTGGGGCAGTAAAGTTTAAGGTCAAACCCAGAACATGGGGGCAACTGCTCATAGCCAAGACCACCGGAACTAAAGGACTCACCAAACTGCACAACCTGCTCAGTAGGGAACAGATCCGCGCCGCTGCCCGAAAAGTATTCCTCAGCGGAATGACCGATAATTCGGTGAACTTCTACTTGAACAAGCAGGTCGCGTACGCAGAGCACATCTCGTTTTCTCAAAAAATAGGTGAATCTCCTCTGGGACCCATCAGCGTTCAAATCCGCTGCAGCAACCCACGAGAACTGATTGAATGGTTAGCGCCAAAACCCCTGAAAAGAAAGCCTTCTTCACGCCCAAAATAAAGGTGTGGCTATCATGGCTAAACCAGAAATCGGCTTATCAATGCTCTATTGTCTAAACGAGCCCTTCAAATCCGTTCTGAACCGCCTAACCGAAGCTACCGTGAACCACATAGAACTAGCTGACGAAGGACTACACGCCCTAAACAAAAGAAGAGTAAAAAAACTAAAACAAACAGCCAAAACACACAACCTAGACTTTGTGGTCCACGCACCATGGGCAGGAACAAACATAGCAGCACCCCACCCAGATTTACGCCGCGCAATCCTAAAAGGGTTAACGAAATCGATTGTCTATGCGGGACAGTTGGACTGCCGTTTGTGGCTTTTTCATCCCGGCTCCAGAACTGGTCTCAGCCACTTTTATCCCGGAGAAGATTGGCAACTGAATCTGCAGTCTGTCCGCGCCTTGCTGGATGTCGCCAGAAGAGAAGGTGTTGCGGTAGCCATCGAGAACACCCCTGAGCCTTTCCCTTCCCTCATGAAGAGCGTAGACGACTTCCACCGATTCTACGAGGAGTTGGAGGATGACATAGGTATGGTGCTTGATGTGGCGCACGCTAACCTGAACCATCAAATTCAAGATTTCCTGGAGCAGTTCTCCAACAAAATCGTTCACATGCATGTAAGCGACAATGATGGAGACAGCGACTTGCATCTGGGAATAGGATACGGAAGCATCGATTGGGAAAATGTCGCCAAACTGGTCAAAAAAGCCGAATACGACAACCTGATTATGATCGAGTCTACCGAACATGTGGAAGAGAGCGCCCAGTTTCTGCGCAGACTCTTCGTTTAATCTTCAGAGAGAGGAAGCTCCAGCCTGAAAAAGTCCTCTGCCAAGTCTGTATTAACAAAAGTCTTTTTCGCCTGTTTCAGTAGCAGGTCTGCATTCTTGTATCTGGCGCTGATGTGAGTCAAAACCAGCCTTTTCACCCCTGCCTTTTTCGCGGTTTCCGCTGCCATGCTGGGAGTTGAATGCTTGTCTTCTGTTGCTCTTTCAGTCAGTTCGTCATCGAATGTGGCTTCGTGAATCAGCAGATCAGCGTTCTCAGCTAACAAGACAACGTTTTCTGTCTGTCCTGTGTCTCCGGTGTAAACGATTTTTCTTCCGGGGCGGGGAGAACCTAAAACCATTTCAGGCTTCACAGTTCTTCCGTCTGGAAGCTTAACTGGTGAGCCGCGTTGAAGCTTCGACCATAACGGTCCCTCAGGAACTCCTGCCTCTCTGGCTTTTTCTGTGTTGAACCTTCCGGGTCTCGGCTTCTCCACCAGGGCATAGGCTAAGCTGTTGTCTATGTGGTCTGTTTGGGCTGCGAGGACTCTGTATTCCTTTTCTTCGCAGACCAAACCCGCCTCCACCTCAGAAACCTGAACAGGAAACGTGAGAGAGAAACGGACAGTCTGATTTATCGCCTCAACAAACGCCTCGATTCCCTCTGGTCCGTAAATCTCCAGCTTCTTCTTCCTACCCAGCAGGGACATGGTCTGAAGAAGCCCAGGCAAACCCAGAACATGGTCGCCGTGCATGTGAGTAACAAAAATTTTTGCTTTTCGGTGAAAGCCTACTCCCGCCTGAATCATCTGCCGTTGGGTGCCCTCTCCGCAGTCAAACAGCAACATCTCATTTTTTCTTCGAACCGCAATGGCTGACAGTCCCCTCTGCGGCGTGGGGATGCTTCCGCCAGTTCCCAGAAAGACTACCTTCAAGTTTGCCAGCTCACCGCCCTCCCACTAACATATTTTCTGTTTGTTTTGGTTAAGCCTTGCGGGTCGTGTAGTCACACTCTCTCAAAGACCACTATCTGTCTTGTTAAGCTTCTGTGCACATAAACAAAATGCGACTCTATATGCTTGAAGCCCGCCCCTTCACCCGCATCCTCTATCTTCAACGTTTTCGGGGCTGCCATACACACTCTTCTGCCCCTCGGAATCTTATCTCCGACCGCAGAGAGAAAATCTTCAACTATCAGTCTGGTGCTTGTCCCCAACGTGCTTGCTGACCTTCCGTAAGGCGGATCCGTGACAATACAATCTACCTCTGTTACTGGAGGATAACGCGCATCAGCTATCGCCACCCCCTCCGGCTTTATTCCATAATGTAGAATGTTCTTCAGTCCTCCCCGCAGCATGTGCGGTTTGGCGTCGAAACCCAACACTCTGCATCCCATCAGCCCAGCCTCTATAAGCATGCCTCCAGTTCCACAGAACGGGTCCAAAATCAGCTCGCCTTTCCGTGGTTGAGCCAAATTCACCATGGCTCTCGCCAGTTTTGAGGGCATGGCTGTAGGATGAAAAACTGGTCGTTTTCGTGGTCTTCTTTCAGAGAAGGGCTTCGGGATTATCTCGGCTGTTTTTAGCCCGAAGATGAATCTGTTGTCTGTTAGGACGCCGAAAAATGTTTTCTGCGGATTCGACAAGTTAACTTTCGTTGTTTTAACCGCTTCCAATATCTGTTCTCCAAGTTTGCGTTCCAGCTCGATACTCCCAATTTCAGGGGTGACTCCCTTCACCCGTCTAACCCGAACAGCGAAGCTCTCATCACAAATAAACTCGTCCATGACGTCGGAGCTTACGTTAGCTAAGATTTCGGGTAGTTCTGCTTTGCAGTTGAATATTTCTTGGCAGCATATTCGGGTCAGCGCAGACCTGAACTTGATTGCTTCTACGCTGCTTGGGTCAGCTTCTAGCCGCAGAACTTGGGTCATACTCTCCAAAATTTGATACTCGTAGCTTTCCGCTTCTAGGATGGCTTGCGCCTCTGAAACTGGGAGGGTCTGATGTTCGCCTGAAATCAGAAAGAAAAGTTTTGCCACCTGTATGGCACCTATCTGGCTAACGCCTCCGCAATCAGTGGGGCAAGCGAAACCGTCCTAACAGAGCTGGGGATGCTGTCGGTGCCCACTATCTCCTCGGCGCCGTTCTCGAGAATCTTCTGTTTTGCTTCGCTTATTAGCAGCGGATGCACACAGGCAGCGTAGACTCTTCGTGCTCCTTGGGTTTTCAGCATCTTAACTGCCCGGGCTATGGTTCCGCCGGTGCTGATTATGTCATCGAAGACAACAACGTCTCTGCCTTTTACGTTGAGGCTTTTTTCTTCCACCTGAATCTCGCCTGTATAGCGGTCTCGTTCTTTCCGTAGCCAGCCGCATCCGCCCCCAAGAACCCTGTCTGCCTCCTCAGCTAGCTCTACTGCGCCCTTATCTGGAGACAACGCGAAAGCGCCATCTAATCCTCGATTCTTGAAGTGCTCCGCCAGCAAAGTTATGGCTGACAGATTTAATGTTGGGATTGAGAAGCGTTTCAGCGTGTTTTCGGAGTGGATGTTCACGGTTATGAACTGGTCGGTTCCACAAGCTTCGATGAGTTTAACGACGGTGTTGGCGCTGACCACCTCTCCCGCCAAGAACCGTTTGTCTTGTCTGGCAAAAGCCAAGTATGGCACCACAGCGGTTACCTTTTCTGCCCCCAAATCCTTAGCCGCATCCAGCATCAGCAAAAGCTGCATAACATTAGTGTCCTGTGGCTGTCCAGTGGACTGAACAACAACCACCTCTTCACCCTTCAATTCGCCGTCAAAGCGGAGACAATACTCCCCATCAGGAAAGCTCTTATGATTAACGGAGACAGTTCTGGCATTCAATGTTTCAGCGACTTTTTGCCCCAAACTCTTGGATGCTGGACCCGGAATCACTATCACAGTTTTCCCTTCTTTTTGTATTCTTCAAGTAGTTCTTTCGCCCTGTCCATCCGCACCTTACGCTCCGTAACCATCCGCTCAACAATCATGTCTATCAGCGGTCCTGAGGCTCCGGCTGTAATCGCCACGTTTCGGGCATGCAGAGACATGTGACCCTTTTGTATTCCCTCATGGGCTAGAGCACGTAGGGCACCGAGGTTCTGAGCCAAACCAACAGCAGCCATAACTTCCCCAAGCTCGTTGGCTGTTTTTACATCCAAAATCTTCAATGCAACCTTTGCGGTTGGATGCACCTTTGTTGCTCCGCCTATAAGCCCTACAGCCATAGGCAACTCAACCGAGCCCACTAGGTCGCCGTCGCTGTTCTTCTCCCAATACGAAAGAGTGCCATACTGCCCATTTTTTACTGCGTACGCGTGGGCTCCAGCCTCTATGGCGCGGTGATCGTTGCCTGTTGCCATGACAACGCCGATTATGCCGTTTAGGATGCCCTTGTTGTGTGTTGCCGCTCGGTACGGGTCTGCAGCCGCAAAATTGTAAGCCTCCACTATCCCGTCGACGACCTCTTCGCCGCCCACAGCATCCTTCGCTATAACCGCCCATGCCCTTGCCAGCCGCTTCACTGCAAGGTTTGAGATTATCCGTAGGTAGACTCTACCTCCTGTTAACCGTTCAATCATGGGAGCAACCGCCTCAGCCATGGTGTTCACCGCGTTGGCGCCCATGGCGTCCCTGCAGTCAACATGAAGCTCTGTTATAACCATTGGACCAGACTTCGTATCTATCACTTTCACAGCTAGGTCTTTGGCGCCTCCCCCAACAGAAACCAGCATGGGGTCCTGACTGTTGGCTTTCTCCAGAATCTCCTTTTTCGCTGCTAGAATCTTCATCTTCGCCGCGAAGGGGTCTTTTATGTCCACGGCTTGTATCTGCCCAATCATAACTGGGTCGGTGCTGCTGGTGAAGAAGCCGCCCTTTTTTCGTGCCATCTTGGCGGCGTAGGTTGCTGCGGCGACCACTGAGGGTTCCTCGATTGCCATGGGTATCATGTAGTCTTTTTTGTTGATGCAAAAGTTCATGGCGATTCCAAGGGGCAACGGAAACGTTCCCACAACGTTTTCTATCATGCGGTCCGCCAGCTCCATGTCCAAGGCGCCGGTTGACTGCAGAATCTTCACTTCTCGGTCGGTTAGTTTTGCGAAATCTTTGACGTGCTTCATTCTCTCTTTGGGAGTTAGCTTGTAGAAGCCTGAAATTTGGGAAGTTTTTTTCAATGTTAGCATCCTTCTTTGGTAACGCACAGTTTACTTGAGTGGAATCGCATATGAATTTAACTGCGTTGCCATTCTTAATGTTGTTCTAGCCTCTTTCGATGCAGGTTATGTAGTAGACTATGTCCTTCGTGAATTCTCGCCAGCCCTCAGCTATCTCTCTGACTTCAGTTTCTGAGAGTATTCTTTCATCGTCAGAGTAGAATCTTGAAAATGTTCTCCTAACCCCAAGGTCACCAGCGGGAACTGTGGCGTTTCTCTTTAAACCAGCAGCCAGCACCATCTCGGCAGTCCATGTTCCCACTCCCCGAAACCTTTTCAGCGTCTCCGCCACCTGCTCGTTTGAAAGCAGCCTCAAAGCCTCTGAATCGAATTCTCCATCCGCCACTTTGTGAGCTATTCCTTTGATGTACTCTGCTTTTCTCCAGCTTACACCACACTGTCTTATCTCCTCCAGAGTTGCCTCAGCAAGCCTCTTGGCTGTTGGAAAATCGCAGTAGATTACTCCTTCAGCCTCTGTTTTTTCGCCGAATCTGGTCACCATCCTGTTTGTGATAGAGAAAGCTACGCGTATCGAGATTTGCTGCTGGATTATCGATTTTATGATGCTCTCAAACACTGTTGTTCCGATGCTTCCAGCCTTCAATCCATAGAACCTCTGTTTCAAGTCTCTCAGGACATGGTTTTTGGTCATGAAGGCGTAGAGGCTGGTCAGGTCTTGGCTGAAAGAAAACAGCTCATCCAGCTTCTTTTCCAGCTCCTTTTCTGTGGTTGCCTGACAAGTTTTAGCTTCAATTTTTGGCTCCTCAACTGTGCCTATGGAACGTAACTCAACGGGAACCAGCCTGCCCGAGCCTAACCGTATTGCCCGCCTCCACCTCCCCTCCTCGTAGACTTCTGGCATGGGCTTCTCGTAGCTGAAGAGTCGGCAGCTCAAATCGAAATCGTATGGAGGCTTAGGGTAGATGTGAAATGTTTGGGGCGGCAGCATGTTTCCCTCTGTTTTGCATTCAGCAAACTGTTGTCTTCCCTAATAAAACATAACAGAAATAATTGATGGTTACCAAAGTTTTCATGGAAGAAACCCGATGTTTCTAAGCTGGAGACCCGACGCAAAAGCCGTTCTCAGAGACAAAAAGGCTCGAACTAGCCTAGCAAGATACTTTGATGTCATGGAAGACGACAAACCAGCCAAATTCCTTATCGCCAGAAAACTATCCGCCAAATTCAACAAGAACGATTCACTCACGAAACTGTGGAAGCTCCATGAACAACTCACCGAAGACTTCTTTCGTCTCGAAAAGATGATTGACACCAGACAAAAACGCCTAGACGAGTTGGCTACTCCAAAGAAATCGTTTCTTGACCTGAAAACAGAAATAGCAAACCACATCCTCCAGAATTGCCACTTTTGCACTCGCAGATGCGGCTCCAACAGGCTAGAAAGAGAGTTAGGTTACTGCAAATGCGGAACCCAAATTACGGTTTCATCCACGTTTCCGCACACTGGCGAAGAGCCTGAGCTGGTTCCCTCCGGCACCGTTTTCACTTTAGGCTGCACCCTAAGGTGTCTCCACTGCCAAAACTGGAGCATATCCCAGTGGTTCGAGGCAGGAGAAATCTGTTCGCCTAGGCAGCTGGCGAAGGCGATAGAGAATCTTCGCAAGGGCGGCTGCAGAAACGTCAATCTTGTGGGCGGAGACCCCACTTCATGGCTAAGCCAGTGGCTTGAAACCTTCAGGCATGTCCGTGTGAATGTGCCCGTGGTTTGGAACTCCAACTCCTACTACAGCCCAGAAACCGCCAAACTGCTTGCAGGATTCGTGGACGTGTACCTCCTCGACTTCAAGTATGGACCCGAAAAATGCGCAGAAAAACTTTCGGACGCTCCAGAATACTGGATGGCTTGCACCCGAAACCACCTTTACGCCAAAAAGTATGGAGAACTCATCATCCGCGTCTTGGTTCTGCCTGACCATCTAGAGTGCTGCACAAAACCTGTTTTGAGCTGGATTGCCGAAAACCTCGGAGACTGGGTTCGCGTAAACCTGATGTTCCAGTATCGCCCAGAATGGAGAAGCCACGAAGTACCTGAACTGCGAAGATGTCTCACAGAAGCTGAGCGGAGCCGCGCCATCGAACTGGCAAAAGAGGCGGGGTTAACCAACTTTATAACCTAAAAGTTTGAGGCTCAACGCTGTTTCTTTTGTTGTAGACCTGTTATCATGTTCTGGAGTCGCCCTTTCATGTAATCTTCGTTAAACGTATAGGAGCATGTACGTGACTACCCCGAAAACCAAAGATATGAGCCAAAGCAGAACTGTTACATCCATTAGCCGCTTCCTTCTGCTACACGAGGCGCTGTCAGATGGATTCAGAGCCCACAATCCCACCAACATTATCCCCATGATCATTGCGATGGCTCCTGGGACAGCGTGAATCCATGTTGTCTGAATTTCTGGATACGCCGTGTATTCCACAAAAGCGCTGAAGTGCCCAAAGAATATGGGACCCATCACCGCCAGAAACGAAGCTACGTGTAGGATAACTGCGATTCCCATTAACCAGCCGTGTATCTTGAATTTGTTTTTATTCTTGTAAAACAGGCTGATGAGAATGATTGCGAACATTACTATCTGCAGTGTGAGGTTGATGTCTACCTGAAGGTCTGCTCCTGTGCCAAAGATTCCTGTCAATATGTTTTCCCCCAAGAATTTGTCGAGTAAATGTACTGCCCAAAAACGTTAAAAGATTTTTCATGCCACAACAGACACGCGCATCAGCTTCTCTGGGGGATGCAAAATCTATTTTTCCAGCATCTACCTTTATATACTGACATAAGAACAAAAAGAGAAAAGGCGAAGAATATGCGATACTGTCCTGAATGCGGCGGAGAACTACACTATGGATCCAGCACAAAATGTTATGTTTGCAAGAGCTGCGGTCTTTCTCTTTCTCCTCAAGAACTCTACGAGCTGCGTGAAAAGATGAAACCAAGATTCGAAACCGAAGAGGAGCAGCACCGACAGCAGAGAAAGGATTACCTGAAGTGGTGGCTCGGCAAGAAAAAATAGCATGTGCCAAACCATAACGTTTTGACAACAAGGTAGCTAGCATGCTTTATGCCGAAACTTCAATCTTAAACAAAGCAGTTATTACTTCTCAAATTCAATCCAGTAACCAGCATATGGTGCTTTCATGAATCAGATTGTAGAAATAATCTGCGTCGGAAACGAGCTTCTCATAGGCAAAACCCTGAACACAAACGCTCAATGGTTAACCCGAAGAGTCACAAACTTGGGGTTAACCACGCGCCGCGTCACGGTTGTGGGCGACAACATAGACGAAATCTCATCCGCCATCAAAGAAGCCGTTCAACGCAGCCCCGGCTTCATCTTAACCACCGGCGGTTTAGGTCCAACCTTTGACGACAAAACCTTGGAGGGACTAGCCAAAGGTTTGGAGCGTAAGATTAAAGTCAACG
>Ga0272442_10005194_pt1 | contig 17507 bp, 10 predicted proteins | sample SSMForm2O_FD_200262 | JGI IMG/M metagenome (GOLD analysis project Ga0272442, IMG submission 200262) | Marine sediment archaeal communities from Little Sippewissett salt marsh, Falmouth, MA, United States - SSM-Form-2O | ecosystem: Environmental > Aquatic > Marine > Wetlands > Sediment ... | reverse complement strand
CCGACCTGCACCTGCTGCTGGACCCGCAGGTCAGGGAGACGCACGATTTCGTGGGCGGCAAGATCGCCTCGATTGTCTCGGGCAAGTGCATCGGCTGCGGCCGCTGCAAAGAGCTGTGCAACTTCGACGCGCTGCGGTTCAACGGGCCCGCCAACGACGTGGTGGGCAAGACGTACGCGGTGGACCCCATCGCCTGTGAGGGCTGCGGCGTGTGCGCGGCCTTTTGTCCCGTCGAGGCCATCGACTTCCACGACGCGGTCAACGGCCGGTGGTTTCGCTCGGAGACGCGCTTCGGCCCGATGCTGCACGCCAAGCTAGGCATCGCCGAGGAGAACAGCGGCAAGCTGGTCAGTCTCCTGCGCAAGCAGGCCAAGCAGGTGGCCGAAGAACAGGGGCGGGAGTTGATACTCGTGGACGGCTCGCCCGGCATCGGCTGTCCGGTTATCGCCTCGATCAGCGGCGCCGACCTCGTGCTGGCCGTGACCGAGCCCACCCTGTCGGGACAGCACGACCTGGAGCGCGTGGCGGACCTGACGGCGCACTTCGGGATTCCCGCGATGGTCTGCGTCAACAAGTGGGACATCAATCCGCAGATCGCCGACCGAATCGAGGAATCCGCCGGCAAAAGAGGCTTGCAAACGGCCGGACGGATTGCCTACGATGCGTCGGTGACCAAGGCCCAGGTCGCGGGCAAATCGGTGGTAGAGTATTGTGACGAGCCGTTGAGAGGACAGATCGTATCGGTCTGGCAGACGGCGTTGGCGGCATTGAAAACGGCAACGGACGCAGGGAGCACTGTATGACGAAGAACATCAAGCACAAGTATCTGGTTTTGAGCGGCAAAGGCGGCGTCGGCAAGAGCAGTATCGCCGCCAATCTCGCCGTCTACCTGGCGGGCAAGGGAAAGAACGTCGGGCTGCTGGACGTGGACATTCACGGACCCAGTATCCCCAAGCTGCTGAATCTCGACGGGGCGGCCGTGGAGGCGCGGGACGACAAGATCGTACCGGTGCGCTACGGCGAGAGGCTCCAGGTGATGAGCGTGGGGCTGCTGATCAAAAACACGAACGAGGCGCTCATCTGGCGCGGCCCGATGAAGCACAACGTCATCCAGCAGTTCGTCTCCGAAGTTCTATGGGAGGACCCGGACTACCTGGTTGTGGACTGTCCGCCCGGCACGGGCGACGAGCCGCTTTCGGTGGCGCAGTTGCTTGGGGCCGTGGACGGCGCGGTGATCGTGACGACGCCGCAGGAGCTGGCGATCGTGGACGTGCGCAAGTGCGTGACGTTCTGCCGGCAGTTGAGCATTCCCGTGGCGGGCGTGATCCAGAATATGAGCGGGTTTGTGTGTCCCCATTGCAACCGCAAGACGGACGTCTTTGGCGTTGACGGCGGGCAGCGCATGGCCGAGGAGTTCGGCGTTCCCTTCCTCGGCAGCATTCCCATGGACGCTGAACTGGCCGGCGCGTGCGATGTGGGCAAGCCCTTCGTGGAGTTTCACCGGGACAGCCCCACCGCACAGGCCCTGGCGCATGCGTTTGAGCCGCTCTTGAACCAAGAGCAGGAACCTTTGGCTCAGAAGGAGCAGACCACTATGAAGATAGCGATTCCTCTGGTAAACGCCCGCTTGTCGGCCCACTTCGGGCACTGCGAGCAGTTTGCCATTATCGAAGCCGACGAGAACAACGAGATCAAGAACACCGAGCTTCTGACCCCGCCGGCACACGAGCCCGGGGTGTTGCCCAGGTGGCTGGCCGAGCAGGGCGCGAGTTTGATCATCGCCGGCGGCATGGGCCAGCGGGCTCAGGACTTGTTCCGGCAAAACAACATCGAGGTTGTCGTCGGCGCCCCGGACGCCGAGCCGGAGGTGTTGGTGAGCGATTACCTGGCGGGCCGGCTTCAGCCCGGGCAGAACATCTGCGATCATTGACCGATGGGGGTGCGTCGGCATGCCCAGGCCGAGACAATGCAGGCGAGTCGCTCAGCTTCCGCGGGCGACCTATTACAAGCCGCGCGGCGTTCCGTTGCGGGCGCTGGAGTCGGTCACGCTGACGGTGGACGAGTTGGAGGCGATCCGCCTGGCCGACCTGGAAGGTTTGTATCAGGCCGAGGCGGCCCGCCGCATGAACGTGTCCCGGCAGACCTTCGGCCGGGTGCTGGACGCCGCCCACGCCAAGGTGGCCGACGCCCTGGTCAACGGCAAGGCCCTTTCCATTGCGGGCGGTCCCGTGGAGGTGGCCCCGCCGCCGCCGCTGCCGCCGGGCCGAGAAGGGCGGGGACCGGGCGGACCGCCGCCGGGGCGAGGCCGCTGCCGCCGGAGGGGACGACAGTAAGCCGGCGGCAAACCGTCGCGCCAACAATTTCGGCGCCGGTACTCGTGACCGCCGGCTTTTGCCCGACTCATACGAATTCTGATAAATTCCTGGGCGGCATGTCATTCCTTCGGCGGGGCTCAGGACAGGCTCTGAACGTAGCGTAGCGAAGTGAAGGATGGGGCCTGCGGCCGGAACGAACCTATTCTTCGATAGCCAGATCCTTCACCTGCGGCTCAGGATGACAAACGCTCAAACGCCCAAAAGTTTTTCCTGATCCGTATAATACCGACGCCCGCGCGATAACTTCTCCTCATCCGTATCACAAGAGGCTTTCACGCGGCCGCAATTTCAAGTATCGTCAAGCCGAGCCAGGAGCGGAATCTGGCTGCCGGACGAATGTGACGTGCGTCACTTGGCAATCGTCTCGGAAATGGATGACAGGAATTGAGGACGCGGTATCATGCGCGCGGTGATTCAACGAGTTTTGCAGGCGAAGGTCGAGGTCGAAGGTGACGTTGTCGGGCGGATCGAGCGGGGGCTGCTGGTGTATCTCGGCGTCGGCAAGGACGACGACGAGAAGGACGTCGAGTTCATGGCCGACAAGCTGGCGAACCTGCGCATCTTCGCCGACGAAGCGGGCAAGATGAATCGCAGCGTCATCGACGTCGGCGGGGGGATTCTGCTGGTCAGCAACTTCACGCTGCACGGCGACTGCCGCAAGGGACGCCGCCCCGGCTTCGATGCCGCCGGCCCGCCCGAACGCGCCGAGAAACTCTACCAGACCGTCGCCGCCCGCATCACGCAGCATGGCGTCCCCGTCGAAACAGGTTCCTTCGGCGCCTACATGCAAGTCACCAGCCAAAACGACGGCCCCGTAACCTTCCTCCTCGACAGCACCAAACTCTTCTAACCCACCAACAGCGCCGGCGTGTCAAGAAACGCGAAAGATAAAGCGAACCACGGGTCATTCCCCGCCCGGACGACGCACATCCAAAGCACGGACAACAAAGACGCGCCCGCGCACTGGAACGGTCGGGATGTTTTGCTCACTTACCCTCAGTCGTGTGCCTTCTTCGTCGGCGCGCCTGTCGGTCCGGTTTTTTCTCGATCTTTGAGCGGCTTTAGACGATATTGATATGTGTACGGTGAGGTGCGATGAGCTTGATCTGTCGTAGAAGGAAAGAAATGGAACCATACGATCCGCTTGACTACGAGAATCTGGCGCGTAGTGTTGTCGATGCTCTCTTGGAAGGCCCGGAGGGCCCACTTCCGCCGCCGGAGGGGTTCGAGGGATCCGGCGTATACGCCATCTACTACAGCGGCGACTTCGAGGGCTATTCTGGGCTCGTCGAGGCTCATCCGCGGTCGCCCATCTATGTGGGCAAGGCTGTGCCGTCGGGTGCGCGTAAGGGCGGAGGACAGACGTTGCGCGGCCGGGCGCTATACCAAAGGCTCAAGCAACATGGCAGAAGCGTCGAACAAGCCGAGAATCTTAGCCTACAGGATTTTACCTGTCGCTACCTCGTCGTAGTACCGGTGTGGATTTCGCTGGCGGAGCGGTTCCTCGTCGAACACTATCAGCCCCTCTGGAACGTTGCGATTGACGGATTCGGCAACCATGACCCAGGTGCGGGCAGGCGCGCGATGAAACGTCCGTTGTGGGACCTCCTCCACCCGGGCAGACCGTGGGCGGCCGAGTTGACAGCCGAATTATCGTTCGACGAAGTCCTGCAGAAGGTGAAGCTATATCTCGACGAGAGAGCGTAACCATCCACTCCATGCTCGCCGAAAGGCTTCGTCACACGGGTGCTCTTAGCTCCACAGCGGTTTCGTGAAGTTCGACGCGCTGCTTCATCATGCCGGCCCGCACGGACGAATTCACGATGCTTGAACCGGTCCGTTTCTTCCGCACGAGGTGCATTGTTTCCAATCTGAAGCCATGAAGTCGGGCGATTTCCGCAAGGAATCGGTCCGTCTCGATATGAACACCTTGGACGATATTATTTCCAATCACGACGACTGCCAGACCGTTGGGCTTCATCACGCGTTTGGTGACTTCAAAGAACGTATGACAATCGTTGAAGTATGCTGCAGCGTAGTTGGCCCATCCAGCGCCTCCGTAGACTCCCCTTTCCGAATTGCGTTTGCGCACTGTATCCAGGACCTCCTGAAGCTCGGGCAGATCGAAATGCAGTTCGATAGGAGGGCCGTTTCGCACGGTCTGCCAGAAGCGACCAAAATTGTCCTCCTCCAACTGTTTGAGTTTCCCGTTGCCCTGGGTCAGGCCCAGCCAGTAAAGCTGAGGGCGCGTGTTCCGTACGTAGTGGTAGTTGTTGAGGTAGGGTGGGGAGGTAATCAAGATATCGACGCTTGCGCGCGGAAGAGCGTCAGCGCCCCGGAGATAGGAACGCTCGTACACCGTGGCCTCGGGGCGGTGCTTGAATGACTTCATGTGCCGTTGCAGGAAGCGGATATCGGCTTCGATCTCTCTTACCTTGTCGCGAAATATCCCGAACACATCGGCATGTTCGACGGGTGGTTTTCCCGCCGCCGCACGCGTGCTCAGGCTGGGTTCGTAAGAGTAGTTCGAGAAACCGACCATGACGGCGCCGAGGGCAACTCGCAACACCTTCCCGACGAGGGGATTCCTCTGTTCGGCGATGAAATCCTGCAAGAGAAGAACATCGCGCTCGACGGACGGACTGAAGAATGCCGTTCTACTGCGGAAACCGGGTGGCGCCTTCGATTTCGGCTCTCCTCTCTCCCGCGAATTCTGGCTGGCGAGATGCTCCAGTTGACTGACCACCTCGCTGAGCGGTTTCGGCCTGTGTCGGACACACGAGACCTTGAGATCGGATGCCAGGGCGGCATAGGGGTTGATTTCGAATCCCACTACGTTATAGCCCCGCATCAACCCTTCGACCAGCGTTGTACCCACGCCGGCAAACGGATCGAGGACCGTTACCGCGCTGGGGTCGGCCGGGCTCGCACTCTCAAAAACCTCCTGCACAAAAGCGCCGGAGAAGCCGGCAATCCAGGGGACCCAGCGGTGAAGCGGTTCATTGCGGTTCTTCGTGAACGCTGTATCACCGAATCCGGCCTTGCCTCGACTTGGCCGCTTCTCGTCGTGGACATCCGGGAAAAGCATCGCCTGATTAGGTGCGCCAGGGGCTTTTGACGCACAGTGTTTGGCTTTGCGGTGGCCTATGCTTCTACCGCCCTCGGGATAGATGCGATAGGTAAAGCGATCCAGACGTTCGATGGCAACAGCATCTCCTTCGCGCAAGTTATGCCGGGCAAAGAACCGGGCCACCCAGGCGCGCTTGCGAAAGAAGCTCCTTGGCCGCCCGTTGTTTTTGCTGGTGGCGATGTCGGTTTCTACAGGCCGAGTCAGCCCGTCCACCAGGAGAGTGAGTTTGTGGCCGGTACCTTTGCGCGCACTTGACTGGCCATAGCACTCAGCAGGGAAGAAGTCGTGGTATCCGCTGATGTACAGATGGTGGTTGCGGAGGTTGCCGCCGGTAATCGATATGAGTCTCTTGCCGTTGTCGATCTCACCATTCAACCGTGAGTCCCTTCACTCGAGCTTGCGTTTAGACGTATTGTATGAGTTCCTGCCGGAAGTGCAAGCGCCGACCGCACACCGCGCTGTGGCCATGGGCGTTTTCGACGGAGGGCGAATTGACACGGACGGCGGGCGAAGTGGCTTTGGTTCGGCCATGTCGCGGAGAGGGAAGACGAATTGCCGGTTTGGCTCCGGCCGGGCGCTGGGCTTGGCCGGGGAATCGGCGGTGAGGCGATGGGTTGCTTCGTTCGGCGTGACGGCGTCGGTTCCGGCGCGGCTTGCTTCGATGCAGGGCCCGCAGGCCGGATTGAGCAGAGCAGGCAGGGTGGCGGGCCGCCTGTGCAGCCCGGCCGGAACCGATGCCCGTCGTGGTTGTCTTACCGCCGGGCGGGGGGAGGGCCGCCTTCACCGGTGCCTACTCGTTGGAGTCCCTCGTGCACGATGACCAGCTCTTCGCGTGCGCCGCTGAAGGTCAGGCGCGCGGCCCAGCCGTTGTTAAAACTCCACCGCGCCACCGGCTGCACCGATCCGGGCGTGAGCACGACAATGGAGCCGTCCTGGATCGCCATGTCAAGATGCAGGTTCTCCATCGCCTGGCGCCATTGCCAGACGTCCGGGTCGCTGGGGCCGTCCCGCCGCAGCGTGATGTTGTGCCACTGAAGGGTGCTGGGACTCTTCTCCGTGTAGACGATGCCGCCGTTGGTGAACCCGGTCGTCTCCTCGATGTCGTTGCTCGAGCCCAGGCCCAGGCACTCGGTGTAGTCCTGCTGGATGCCGTGCTGCAGTTCGAGCCGGAAGATGTAAGGACCTGATCCGGCCGGCGCCAGCACCTCGGGGCCGGGTCTGCGGACCGGCAGTTGGCCGGGGCCGGTGACCGCCAACGAGACCAGCAGAACAACGCCCACAATAAAAGGCCAGAAATGTTTGCGTCTCATGGTATAGCCTCCGCTTTTCCAAAAAGGTGATTGTCAGCAGTGCGTTTGACGCCTTCCCGCCTTGATGGACAACGGTCAAGGTGCTCTCGGCAGCTTCGCCATTGCCTCTTGCCTCCTTTCTCACCTGCGCCGGGGCGCGGCCGCCCCGATCGATCCTGTCGCCACCGCTTTTCGGGCGGATCGCGTTGTGACCGGGGCGTTCCTGCAACCATCCGGCCAGATGCGCGCGTACCTGCTGCTGTTCCCTTCGTGCGGCCACCGCCGGCGGATTCGTCGCCAGGGCCGGCACGTTGAGCTTCTATGTATATGTCTGGCCAGCCGGGCAAACGTGATGCGGGCGCCGGAGGAAAATACGGATTCCCGGCAAAAAGCCCGCCCATCAGGCAAAGGGGTCCGACGTTAAGGGCCCGGCGGGGCGATGCGCAAAAAGGAACGTACGCGAAGTCTTGCGAATCGAGAGCGGAGACAGAAACGAGTGCTCAAGATGGGTCGCAAGATGCCCTTCTCGCGGCGCTTCCCGCCGAGCGGGTGCGGCTCCAGGCGCGGCCGGGTTTTCATTTCGTCGAGAATCTGAAGATCGTGGTGCTCTCGAATCGTCGGCCGGGGCGCAGGACGGTGGACGGGAAGTGGGGCTTGTTGGGCGAATCGGGAAAGTGCTGCGTTTCCAGGCAGAAGCCGAAGTGCCGGTTGTAGATTTTCCCGCCTTTGCCCTCGATGCCGCGCATGCCGTTGGCGGTATAGAGCTGCAGGCCGGGCTCGGTGGTGTAGGCCTGCATGACCCGGCCGCTGGTCGGCTCGTAGACGCGGGCGGCCGGAACGAGCGCGCCGTACGAACTGTTGAGCACGTAGTTGTGGTCGTAGCCGCGCGTCTCCGTCAGCTCGCCGATACGCGTGCCGATCTTGCGGGGCTCGGTGAAATCCAGCGGCGTGCCTTCGACCTTGTGAATCTCTCCCGTGGGGATCAGGCCTTCGCCGGCGGGTGTGTACCACGGCGCGTTGATGGTAAGCTCGTGGTCGAGCACGTCGCCGTTGCCGGCACCGGCGAGGTTGAAATAGCTGTGGTTGGTGACGTTGAAGATGGTCGGCTTGTCCGTCGTGGCTTGGTAGCCGATTTTGAGCTCGTTCTCGTCGGTCAGCGTATAGGTCACGACGCAGTTGAGATTTCCGGGGAATCCTTCCTCGCCGTCGAGGCTAAGGTGCGTGAAGCGCACGCCCGCTTCGTGGTCGCGTTTGAAGGGGTAGCCCTTCCAGACGACTTTGTCGAAGCGCCGGCTGCGACCGCCGTGGATGTGGTTCTTACCGGCGTTGGCGGTGATGCGGTGCTCGACTCCGTCCAGCATGAAGCTGGCTCCGGCGATGCGGTTGGCATAGCGGCCCACCGTCGAGCCAAAGAGGGGGTGGCCCTTCAAGTAGGGTTCGAGCGCGTCGAATCCAAGCACGACGTCGTCGAGCTTGCCGTTGCGGCCGGGGACCTCGAGCGAGACCAGGATCGCGCCGTATTCCATGACGCGTGCGCGCAGACCGTGCGCGTTGGTCAGCGTGTAGATCGTCACCGCCTCGCCGGTTTCGGTCTGCCCAAACGGTGCGGCGGCCACCGCAAGCGTTGCCCTCTCGGCGCCTTGGGCTGTGCCGACAAATGAATGGACGGTGAGTGCCGCAACGAGACAAACGAGCGTGGGCCTGACGTTCATGACGCGTTCCTCCAGCACAATCCAGGATCACCTTCGTGCAGTTCACATCACCCAACCGGCACCCGCATTGTAGAAACGCCCCGTCACAAGTCAAGCCGCTTGACCGCCGGCGCGGACGGTGGTCTCCGGTGTCAGATCGCGTGGGACAGCTCACCGCAGGCGCCGTGGCGAACGGGCGGGGTGGCGAGACGCCCGCCTGCACTTTGGAAAAGGCGTTTGTTGCAATCTCGCGGGCGCGCGGATACTCTATGGCTTGAAGTGTCCCGATCCGTGAAACCGTGCGATTGAGCAAAACAGGACCGAATACTTGCTTTCGATCACGTCCAATCTGAAGAGCACTTTGGGGAGTCAAATCAGATGATGCAGCCAACTTCGAACCGTCCAAGTCAAGTCAGAACGCACCACTCCTGTCTCCTGGCGATAATTGCCTGCTGCCTGCTGGTCTGCAGCGGCGCCGGCGCGGTCGCGGCCGGGGATTGGCCTACGTACCGGCACGATCTAACGCGCAGCGGCGTCACTTCCGCGAGTCCGGGCGGCGAATTGTCGCTTCGATGGACGTACGCCCCGACGCACCCGCCCAAGCCGGCGTGGCCCACTCCTTCGGAAGAAATGGCGCGCATGCACAGCGACAATGCCTTCCACGTGGCGATGGCCGACGGTCGCGTCTTCTTCGGCTGCTCCGTGACTGATGAGATCTGCGCCATTGAGGCCGACTCAGGCCGGATCGCCTGGCGCTATGCGACGGAAGGTCCCGTTCGCTTTGCGCCGACCGTCTATAACGGCCGCGTCTACGCCGGCTCGGATGACGGTTATGTCTACTGCCTCGATGCGAGCGACGGGTCGCTTCTCTGGAGACGCCGGCCGGGCCCCAGCGACGAGAAGATCCTCGGCAACGGCCGCATGATTTCACTCTGGCCCGTCCGCACGAGCGTATTGGTGGACGATGGTGTGCTCTACTGCGCCGCTGGCGTGTTCCCCTACGAAGGAATCTACATCTGCGCCTTCAATGCCGCCGACGGGTCCGTGGTCTGGAAGAACGATACCATCGGTGACCGGGCTCACGAGCTAAGCTACGGCGGCCTGTCTCCGCACGGTTACCTGGTGGCCTCGGCAGATACGTTGTACGTCCCTTCCGGCCGTGCCATGCCCGCCGCCTTCAGCCGGCGCACGGGCAAGTTCCTCTTCTATGCCTCTCCCGGCGGCAAGCAGGGCGGTACCTGGTCCCTGCTGCACGACAACCAGCTCATCGCCGGCGTGGACCGCTCCGGCACGCCTCACAAGATTGCCTACGACGCCCGCACGGGCGCGCGCAAGGGCGACGTGTTCGCCTGGTTTCCCGGGCTGGACATAGTGATCGAAGGCAATACCGCCTACGTCTTGACGCCCGCCGGCCTGTACGCCATAGACCGCAAGGCACACGCCGAGGCCGTACAGAAAGTCGCCGCCTCGACAAAACAGCGCCAGGCTTTGGGAAAGGAGCTGGCCCAGCTCAAAGAGGACGTCAAAAAAGCAGATGCCGCCAAGCAGGGCGCGATCCGCGAGAGGATCGATGAGATCGGCCGCCTGACCGCCGAACACCTCGCCCGGGAAAAACGCCTTCAAAACTCCTGCTTCGCCTGGCATCTGCCCGCGCCGGGATGCCACCGTCTGATCCTGGCCGGCGACAGGCTTTTCCTCGGCGGCTCCGAGCGGGTTCTCGGGGTCGAGGCCGGGACGGGCCGGCAGGTATGGCAGTCGGCCGTCACCGGAAATGCGATGGGCCTGGCCGCCGCGGGAGGTTGCCTCCTGGTCAGTACGGACGACGGCAAAATATTCTGCTTCGCCGGTGCCGGCAGACGTGCAGCGCCGAAGGAAATTAAGGTGGCCCTCGATCCGACGGCCTTTGACGACCACCCGCAAAAGCAATTGTACCGCGACGCCGCCCGTCGGATCGTTGAGGAAAGCGGGATCACCAAGGGCTACTGCCTCATTTTGGACTGCAACAAGGCCCAGCTCGCCTACGAGCTGACGCAGATCACCGATCTCAAGATCGTCGGACTGGAGAAGGACGCAGGCAAACGGCGCATCGCCCGGCAGCGGCTGCAATCGGCCGGCCTTCTCGGGGTTCGCGTGGTGGTCCAGCCGTGGGACGTTGACTCCCTGCCGGCCTATTTCGCCAATCTGATCGTCTCTGACGGCCTGTTGACCACGGGCGACGTCGACGTGACACGAGAGCAATTGCGCCGGGTTCTTCGCCCGGCCGGCGGGACCGTGGTCGCGGGCATGCCCGATGGCAACAACGCTCTGAGATGGCGTACCTTCGTACGCCCCGCGCTCGAAGGGGCCGGTAGCTGGACGCAGCAGTACGGCAATCCTCAGAACACCGCCTGCTCGACCGACCAATTGGCCAAGGGTCCGTTGGGCATATTGTGGTTCGGCGAGCCGGGACCCCTGGCCATGGTGGAACGTCATGCCAAGGCGCAGAGCCCCCTGTCCATGGGCGGCCGCCTGTTCATACAGGGAGAGGAGCGGATCCTGGCGGTCGATGCGTACAACGGGACGCCCCTGTGGGAGCGGCAGATCCCCGGGGCCGTACGGGCCCGCGTGGACGTGGACGGCGGCAATCTCGCGCTGACACAAGAGGCCCTGTACGTGGGGACCTACGATACATGTCTCCGCCTGGACCCGGTCACCGGCGAGACGGTGCGGGTCTACGGCCTGCCGGACGCCGGCGGGCGAACCTACCGCTGGGGCTGTGTCTCGACGGACCGGAACATTCTCTTCGGCATTCGGGCCGAGCCCCTCAAGCAGCCCTACGCGGCCCAGCTCAAAGCCCGCCACGCCAATCCCAACGAAGACGTGCGCCGGGCCTACACCAGATCGAACGCCAAGTGGTCCCCCATGGCCAATTATCCCTCCTGGGAGAATTACCGGCCGGAGGCGGGCTCGGTCACGAGCAGAATGATGGCTGGCGATATGGTCTTTGCCCTCGATCCCGATACCGGCAAGACGCTCTGGGCCCACGAGGGCAAGCGCATCGCCAACCTGACGTTGTCCGTCGGCGACGGCAAGGTCTTCTTTGCCGAGGGCATCGCCGACAACAGCTTGGCCGGCCGGGCGCTGGACGAGCGCCGAGAGCTGATACGCAAAGGGCTCTACGAAGAGACCGAGAGCATGAAGGCAGCGGATACATATGCGCCGTCGGACGTCAGGCTGGCAGTAGCGCTCGACGCCCGGACGGGCAAAAAACTCTGGGAAAGGCCCGTGGACTTCACCGGTTGTTGCGGGGACACCATGGGTTCGGCCTGTCAGAACGATGTGCTGTTGTTCTTTGGCTGCGTCGGAAATCATGACGCCTACCGGTTCCGCGAAAACCAGCTCGCGTACCGGCGCGTCGTGGCTCTGTCGGCCTCCACGGGAGAGATCCTGTGGTCGCGCCCGCTCAATTACCGCACGCGCCCCGTGGTCGTGGGCGAGCGCGTCATCATCGAGCCGCGCGCGTGCGATCTGCGCACGGGCAAGATTCAGACACGCACCGATCCGATCACGGGACGGCAGGTCCCGTGGGAGTTCCTGCGGCCGGGGCACACGTGTGCCATCACCAGCGCCTCGCCCAGCGCCCTGTTCTACCGCTCGTCCAGCACCGCCATCTACGACCTCGACCGCGACGCCGGCGTTGCCATCTTCGGCGGCATCCGTCCCGGCTGCTGGATCAACATGATCCCGGCCAGCGGGCTCGTGCTGGTGCCGGAGGCCAGCGTGGGCTGCACCTGCTCGTTCCCGCTGCGCTGCTCCTACGCCCTGGTGAACAAGCCCGACCGCGTGCAGCCCTGGACCGTCTTCATCAATCACACGGAGATGGATCGAAAAGGCCGGGTGGTGCCCGACACATACCAGAAGCCGGTGAAACACCTGGCCGTCAATTTCGGAGCGCCGGCGGACATGAAGGACGAGCAGGGCACGCTCTGGCTGGCCTACCCGAATCCGCGCACCGTGTACAGCCAGAACCACTTTACCCATTACGGCATCAAGTTCGATCTGCACGAAGAGATCGCGCCTGAGATGGGGTATTTCTGTCACGATTTCAAAGGTGTGAGCATCGCCGGCACCACGTCTCCGTGGCTCTTCACGTCCGGCTGCCTGGGCTTGCTCCGCTGTACCATCTCCGTGCGGGACGAAGCGTCGAATGACACGTCGGGTCTCTACACGGTCCGACTCGGATTCCGAGCTCGCCCGACCGACCAACCGGGTCGGCGCGTGTGTGACATCAAGCTGCAGGGCCGCACCGTCACCACAGATTTTGACGTCGCCCAAATGGCCGCCGGGACGGACAAGGCGATCGTTCAGGAATTCAGAGACGTCAGTATCGATGCTGATGTTGTGCTGGAACTCGTCCCCAAGGCGGCGCGCCCGGGCGAAACCGAGGCGCCGGTGATCCATTTCGTGGAGGTTATCCGGCAAGGGTGAATCGCTCGATAGCGGCCGATGGCACGAGTTCGAAAGGGTGGAGATGATGGCCCTCGATCAGGCCAAGGAACTGTTGGGCGCATTCAAGGGCCGCTCGTACCGCTTCGGCCCGGGCGTTCTGGGCCAGGCCGGGGAGGTGGTGGCTTCGCTGGGCCGACGGGCTGCGTTGGTGCGCGGTACGTTTCCCGGTAGCGACGATTACGTGGCGGCGATACGCAGCTCGCTGGCGCAGGCGGGCGTCTCGGTGGTTGCCGAGGCGAAGGGCGCCCGGCCGAACACGCCGCGCGAGGACGTGCGGCGCATCGCCGATGAGCTGCGGGCGACCGAGCCGGACGTGATCGTCAGCTTCGGCGGCGGCAGCGCCATCGACGCGACCAAGGCCGCCGCGGTTCTCTACGCCCTCGGCGGGGACATCGAGGACTATTTCGGGACCGCTTTGGTGACGCGCGCCCTCAGGGCCGGGGGAAAGGAGCTTGTGCCGCACGTGGCTATCGCGACGGTGGCGGGCTCGGCGGCGCACCTGACGAAGTACTCCAACGTCACGGATTTCTCAACGAGACAGAAGAAGCTGATCGTCGACGACGCCATCGTGCCGACGCGGTGCATGTTCGATTATCAACTGACGCACAGCACGCCGAAAGACCTGACCGCCGACGGAGCATTCGACGGCATTTCCCACATGCTCGAGGTCCTCTACGGCGCTGCAGGCAGGCCGCACTACGAGAAGGCGGCGGAAATCGCGCGGGCCGGTCTGCCGCTGGCGCTGGAATATCTGCCGCGCGCCTTGCGCGAGCCCGACGACGCCGAAGCCCGCACGGCGCTGGGCCTGGCGACGGACTTAGGCGGCTATGCCATCATGGTCGGCGGCACCAACGGCGGGCACCTGACGAGCTTTTCGCTGGTGGACCTGCTGCCGCACGGCCGGGCCTGCGCGCTGATGAATCCGTACTACACCGTGTTCTTCGCGCCGGCCATCGAGGAGCCGCTGCGTCTGATCGCCGAGATATTCCGCCGTGCCAACGTCGCGGACGTCGACGCCGACCGCTTGCACGGACGGGAGTTGGGCCTGGCGGTGGCCAGTGCGATGATGGCGTTTGCCCGCCAGGTGGGATTCCCGACGACACTTGCGGAGGTGGAAGGCTTTCGCCCGGCTCACATCGAGCGGGCCCTGGAGGCGGCGAAGAATACGCAACTAAAGATGAAGCTGCAAAACATGCCCATTCCGCTGACGTCCGAGATGGTGGACGAATACATGCGGCCGGTCCTGGAGGCGGCCCGCGAGGGAGATCTCGAAAGGGTCAGGAACGTATCGTAGCGGCCCGAACGGGCGACGCCGAGATGAAGATCGTTATCGCCATAGATTCGTTCAAGGGTTCGCTCACGGCGGTGCAGGCCTGTGACATCGTAGCAGCGGCGCTGCGCGCCGAGCGGTCCGAGGCGGAGCTTGTCGCTGTGCCCATGGCCGACGGTGGCGAGGGCACCGCAGCCGCACTCATGGCGACGGCCGGCGGAGAGTGGATCGCGCGGCCCGTCACGGGACCGCTGCCCGAGATGCGCGTCGAGGCCGGCTTTGTGTGGCTGCCTCAGACGCGCACGGCGGTCGTCGAGATGGCCACCGCCAGCGGGCTGCAATTGCTCAGCCAGCGGCAACAGGACCCTCTGCGGACGACCACGTACGGGACGGGCGAGCTTATCGCCGGCGCCATCGAGCACGGCGCCGAGCGCGTTCTCTTGGGCGTCGGCGGCAGCGCCACCGTTGACGGCGGGGTCGGCGCGGCCACGGCTTTGGGCTGGCGGTTCCTCACCGCCGATGGACAGGACATTGCATTGGGCGGCGCAGGCCTGGCCGAGATCCATCGTATCGTTCCGCCGGAGACATGGATGCGGGCCGAGGTCGAAGTCCTCTGCGACGTGGACAATCCGCTGTGCGGTCCGCACGGTGCGGCGCGGGTCTACGGCCCGCAGAAGGGCGCCACGCCGGAGATGGTCGAGGCCCTTGAGGCCGGCTTGTCCCACTTGGCGACCCTGGTGAAAGAGCATCTCGGCCGGGACGTGCGAGATTTGCCGGGCGCCGGGGCGGCCGGGGGACTGGCAGCCGGAGCGGTGGCGTTTATGAACGCCCGCCTGGTCTCGGGAATCGGCACGGTCATGTCCCACAGCGGCCTGGCCGAGGCGCTCGCCGACGCCGACTGGGTCATCACGGGCGAGGGCTGTCTCGACGGGCAGTCCCTGCGGGGCAAGGTCGTCTCCGGCGTGACACGGGCGGCTCAGACAACCGGCGCGAAGGTCGCGGTGCTGGCCGGTCAGGTGCGATTGTCGCCCGCGCAGTACCGCGCCGCCGGCATCGAAGCGGCCGTGCCCTGTGTCGACGCCGGGGCGGACGTCCGGGACGCCATCGCCAACGCCGCCGCGCTGCTGGACCAAGCCGCCCGCCGGCTGGCACGCGTGCATTTCTGCGATTAGCCCGTGGCAGCGGAGCATCGCCAACCTGCGCTTGCCGCCGCCACTCTTTGCCAACCGGGTTGTCGAGCTGGACGATAGACGGAACGGTGGGGCAAGCCCCACCCGACTCGATCAGAGAGGAGATGCAAATGGTCGAGCACGTGGATCGACGGCGTTTCTTGGCGGGTATGGCTGCCCTGGGTGCGACCCCTTTGTGGACGGGTCGGGCGAAAGCCGCAACGGCGACGAGGGCAGGGAAGGCCGCAGGACGCGATCGGATACCCCGCTATTGCCCCCGTCGATTTGACCCGACAGTCCCTTTTTGGTATACTGTATGTCGGCAAAATGGAGAACGCTGCCTGCCTGCTGCCGCACCCTGGTGCGGCGAAAGGCGGACACCACGTTATCGAGGATGGGGGGTGGGAGAACGAAGATGAAGGCGGCGCGTCAGTCACTTACCCCGTGGGCAATCCCTTTGGTGCTCCTCTTGTGCTGGGGCAGTGTCCCGGCCCGGGCGCAATACTCTGGCGGCACGGGCGAGCCGAACGATCCCTACCGAATCGCATCGGTCGCTGATCTGCTGGAGGTGTCGGCCCGGCCGACCGACTGGGACAAGGATTTCGTTTTGGTCGACCATGTGGACATGGATGGGCACCCGCTAACGGACGCCGTAATCAGCCGGGGCGAAGTGGCAGACCAACAGTGGTCTACAGGCACGCTCTTTACGGGCACGTTCGACGGGAATGATTTGGCGATTCGCAACCTGGTCCTTGACAGCGGCGGCCAGAAACGCGATTGCGTCGCCCTGTTCGGAGGGATTGGGACGGCCGGGGTCGTCAAGAACCTGCGTGTGGAAAACGCCTATGTCGCGGCCGCCGATTATGTCGGGGCTCTGGCGGGAATCAACCAGGGCCGAGTGGAAAACTGCATCGCCGGAGGGTTCGTCAGCGGTGACCGAACCGTTGGCGGGTTGCTGGGCGAGAACCAAGGAAGCATTCTCGATAGCCTCAGCACGGGCGAGGTCAACGTCAACAACAACGATGTCGACAGCGAGAACGTCGGAGGCCTTGTCGGTCGCAACGCCCAGGAGGCGGCCATCAGCAAGTGCCGCAGCACCGGTGAGATCAGCGGTTTCGACAAGACGGGCGAGGACTTCGGCGGGTTGGTCGGCTGGAACCAGGGCGCCGTTCTGCATTGTCACAGCAGCGGCCCGGTCAGCGGCTATAGCGACACCAGCACCAACTTCGGCGGGCTCATAGGACACAACGAAGGGACCGTCATCGACTGCTACAGCGAAGGAGCAGTCGTAAACAACGAGAATGTGGGTGGACTCATAGGACGTAACACTGGGCGAGTACGGGATTGTTACTGCACAGGCTCGGCCGCCGGGAACAGGTATGTCGGTGGCCTTGTGGGATTTAACAACGGGACTGCGACCCACTGTTACAGTATCGGCGCGGTCATCGGCCAGGCCAATCAGGGCGGTCTGGTCGGACACAATGCTTACAGTACAAGGGTAAAGGATTGTTTTTGGGACGTCAATTCTTCGGGGCTTGACACGAGCGCCGCCGGCACCGGCTTGCCCACGACTGAGATGACGGACGCAAGCACCTATCAGGCGGCCGGCTGGGATTTCGTCGGCATACGAGAAGACGGGCTGCACGAGACCTGGACGATGTCCCAGGCGCAGGGGTATCCCGTATTGAGTATCTTCAACGGATACGAACCTGCGGCGTTGGCCGGCAGCGGAACGCTTAGAGACCCCTATCGGATTTGCGACGCCGAGCAGCTTGCGGCGGTTTTCTACGGCGACCCCACGGCGCACTATCATTTAGCCTGCGATGTCAATTTGGCGCAGATACACTGGTCCGCTGCGATCCTGCCGGAGTTCGGCGGATGTTTCGATGGCAATGGCCTCGTTGTCAGCGGCCTGACGATTTCCAGCATCGATCCGGCGGGCCTCTTTGGGACCATCCACTCGCAGGCAACCGTGAGGAACGTCGGCGTCGAGGACGCGAACGTGGCCGGTGCCGACTATGTCGGCGGTCTGGGCGGAAGGAACAGCGGCAAGATCCACGGCTGCTACGTCACCGGCAAAGTCAAAGGGACCAAC
>Ga0272442_10005192_pt1 | contig 17510 bp, 8 predicted proteins | sample SSMForm2O_FD_200262 | JGI IMG/M metagenome (GOLD analysis project Ga0272442, IMG submission 200262) | Marine sediment archaeal communities from Little Sippewissett salt marsh, Falmouth, MA, United States - SSM-Form-2O | ecosystem: Environmental > Aquatic > Marine > Wetlands > Sediment ... | reverse complement strand
AGTTATTCAGATAGCATAAGTGTCTGTCGTGCCCGGCGTGGGGCATTTTAATATCAGTCATGATGTTTTCCTTTCAAAAAAACTTATTCTATTAAGTGTATTATGGAGAGCCACCCATTAAATTATGTTTTTCCAGGTCTGCCAGCGGGCTGGGAGCGGGCCATGGCTGCAGAGACTACCTTTTAGTATTTGATTTTGCGGCCCAGGAGGAAGAACTTGCGGTCGGGATACCATAATACGGCCTGGTTGTTACGAAAAGTCAAACTGGAATAAAGGGCTAAATCCAGTCTTCCTCTTCCCCTCTGGGCAGGTGCGCCGAGGCTTACGCCATTATGGTCCATGAAAAATTCGGGTTCATCAAACCAAACGGGCTGTCTGGCATCTGGTTTAAAATGGCCTTTAACAATATAGATGGGGCGACGATGCCAAGAGGTGTCAGTGGGGCCCCATTTTTTATAGTGACCATCGTGATTATGGATAAAAAGTACGTAACGGCCGCTGCCGGCGGTGTTGCCACCGACATCGTAAATAGGGCAAGGTGAGAGGGGATGCAGGAGGGCAGCGCCACCATCTTGACGTAGCAGTCGCTGGGGAGAGGTCCAGGTCTCGCCATAGTCATTACTAACTGACCAGAAGGGGCTGCCGGCAGAGGTGCGCATAACACAGAAGAGCCGATTGTCGGGAAGTTTTACAATAGAAGGTTCCTGGCAGGCACTTACTTGGGGGTGGCCCGGGAAAGGAACGGAGAGGGCCTTGTCATTGGCGGCAAACCAACTTATCTTCAGCTTGGAAACGGGAGGATTATCATCGAGGTTGTCGAAGCGCATAAATTCCACGCGGGAATCATGAGATATCCAGGACTTGGTGGGATTTTTCATAACGGCCTTGCTCGTCCAGCGAGTAAAACCGGCGAGATATTTTCCATCTTTAGCCAGGCGCAGAGGTTTTTGCCAACAGATCCAGTTGGCGGGATAGCTCAGGTCGGGATTGTCGCGGTTGCTGCGGGGCATAGCAATGTTTTGGGGCTTGGAGAATGTTTTGCCGTTGTCATCACTGTAAATGCCATGCATCAGGCCGGTGGTGTGGCGAAAAGTGTCGTATTTACCCACATTCTGGCTATAAAGAACATAAATTCGTCCTTTTTTACTTACCATAGGAAAGGCCCAGCTAGCCATTAGACCAGCGCCGGCGCGGGCCGGGCCGGCAATGATTTTCGGGGTTGACCAGGTTACACCTTCATCAAGACTTTGACTGAATACGATGTGCTGGTCAGGCTGTCCCTCGTGGGTGCTCTGGGTCCAAATAGCCATGAGTGAGCCGTCGGGTCCATCGAAAACAAGAAAGTGCTCATTACCGGTGTCGCTAACACCGCTTTGAGTTACCTTGGGGATAAAGACAATATAATCGGGCTGGGTTGATCTTAATTCGCTTTTCATGCGTTGTTTTAATACTTCAACAGAAGGCACAAAAAGAGGATGAGGTTTTTGGTCGTTGGGGGGAGCGAAACAGATTGTAGAATTGTAAAGCGACCAAAACAAACAGACGATGACTGTGCTGAAATATGTCTTTGAATTTATATGCATGATAACCTCACGGTATTTGTACAACAATATTACTCTGTTAAGAACTAGCATAAATGGCGGGCACGGCCCGCCCTACCAAACTAGCATCCATCTAAAAATTAAATATCCAATTTATATCAACAGTATAAATAGAATCCGACGGAAATTCAACCCGACTTTGTATAGGCAGGCCACCTAACTATAGTCGGTGGTCAGGGGAGGGTGAGGAGGTTGAAGAGGTTCAACTGGTAAGGAGACTGGTAGAGATGGGCGGCGTTGTAAAAGGGACTAATCGAGCCGGAGGCGATCAGGCCGTAAGAATGGGAGGCGGTGGTGGTGTCGGCGAGGGAGTTATAGCCGAAGATGATACGACGGATGGAGCCGGCGGAGGCGGGGGTGTCGTCGGCGGTGAAGAAAGTTAGATCGAGGCCGGGATCGACGGCGGCGGAAGCGATAGAGCCGGAGTAGTTACCGGTTATCATCAGGAAATTGATATCACCGCCGGTGAAGTTATCGTTGCCTGAGCCCAAGATGCCGTCAGGACCGAGATCGGAGCCGGAGAGGAATAAGTTGTCGAGGGCGTCGCCACCGACGCGGACAAGGCCAAGATCGGTGCCGGCGGAGATGGTGCTATCAGTGAGGTCACGGAAAAAGAACATACGATCAATCGACTCGGCAGCGGAGATACGAACGTTTTGGCCGGTGCGGGATTGAATGGTTTCAATATAAGAGGCGGAGCGAATCAAAGAGTTATCAATCTGCGGGGCGTAGAGAAATTCAATGGAGTCGGCGGAAATATCACCGGTGAGGTTGCCCTGCAGGAGGTACAAACTACCGAGCCGGCCGGCTATATCGAGGTCGCCGGTAAGGTTGCCGCGGTAAACAAACATGCGTTCAAGGTCGCCCGAGGTTATGTCAATATCGGCGGAGCAGTTACCCTGAGTGACAGCCAGGGAAGAAATGGAAGCGGCGGTGAGAGTGCCGGAGGCGTAGGAAGTGGCACGGAAAGATTGCAGATGGCCGGTAATGTTAATGTCAACATCAGAGCCAATGACGCCGGTGGTAAGATATAAACCATTGTTATCGTCCTGCGGAGTCATCTCAGGAGAAGTCAGGGTAAGGGCAACGTCGTCCCGGAGGGTTGCTACGTTGAGACGGGTGAGGCCCTGGGGGAAGGCGATCTGTTCGGTTATTTCGGCAAGCGGAGCAATAACAGAATGGACGGGATAGTCGGAAAGAATTCTGCCGATAGTCAAGGGAGACTGGCCGGGGGCGGCGATAATCGTTAAAGTAGAAGTTTCATCCGTTTCTCGCAGGATAATCTGTTCGATGGTGTTGTCGGAACCAAGGGAAGAGCCGGTGAGTAGGCGGGCTTCACCAGAACCATTGAGGACGACGATAACGTGTTTGCCGGTGGAGGTGGTAAAACTATACGTTCGGCCGGGGCGAATGATTTGGGTTTGCACGACGGTAAATTCCTGGGAGGCGGTCTGGGTAAGGAAGTTGCCGGCGGCGTCGCGGATGGTACTGTCGGCCAGAACGATTACACGGTAGGAATCGGGATCCAACTCGGAGGTACCGGTTACGGTCTGGGGGAGAGTCAGAAGGATTGACTGGTTGGCGGAGATGTAACTGGCAGCGATAGGAGCAATCGGGGTTTCGTTGCCGTCGTCAAAGGTGCCGTCGCCGCCGGAGGCCAAGATAGTATAATTGTCCAGGTCCAAAACGGAAGTGGGATCGATCCGGGATTCGTTCAAAACAATGCTGAGCTGGGTGGGACCTTCGTCGAACCAGAGGTCATCCACGACAATCGCGGTTACCTGGGGAGACTGGTTGTCATAAACCAGAGAAGTTATTTCAGAAAGTTCGGAGCTGTTGCCGAGCGAGTCGAAGGCGCGGGCCAGGAGCAGGTTTTCACCCGAACGAACAAGAGAGCTATCGAGGAATAACTGATAGGAGCCGGGCTGGGTCTCATTGGCGAAGCCGGCGGAAAGTCCGTTACAAATCAGTTGCACGGAAATTTCCGGATCTGCGGTGATTTGGATCAAAGGGGCGGAGATATTGGTAATGCTGTCGTTGTTATAAAGGCCGCTGTCGTAGGCGGGGGCGATTTGAGGGGCGGCCGGGGCGGGAGGACCGGCGGTATCAATGGTAAAGGTCAGGGTAAGCGGTTGAGTATCAAAGGAATAGTCTGAGCCAGAAGTTGAAAGATTTAACTGGGCGGGATTGCCGGCTTCATCGCGTAAAGAAGTATCGGGCAGAACGGTCAGTTGATAAGCATCATCGGTAAGGATTACGGAGGTGTTTAACTGGACGAGAGAGGTTACCGGTTCCACAATGACCGAGCTGATGGGTATGGTCCATTCGTTACCGTCGCTGAAGGTGCCGTCGCCACCGGAACCAATAAGCTGATAGCCGGCGAGGTCGGCAGCGGCAAGGTTATCCAGATCGTTGCCATAGATATACAACTCGATCATCTGGCAGGTATGGGTATAAGTGCCGCGGGGGAAAAAGTTGTAGAGCGCGGGTGGAGTAGTATCCAGTTCGAGTTCGAGAATTGCAGAGCGGGCGGTATTGCCGACGGGGTCGGTGGAAAGGACTTCGATATAGTTAGTGCCTTCGCTGAGCTGGCCGGGGGTGAAGGTGTATTGCCAATTACCCTGTTCGTCGGCCCAGACGGAACCAACGGAATTACCGTAAACGAGAATCTCGACCTGGCTGGAAGGTTTGACGGTACCGACGATTTCAGGGGTGGTCAGTTTAGTAAGGGAGTCAGTAGAACTCGATCCGGTATCAGAAGCAGTGGTAAGGGCGGGTGTTTCAGGATTGTCCTGGGCAATATCAAGGACGATGGTCAGCAGATCGGAAGGATCGGAGATATTACCGGCGACATCGGTGACAATTACATATATTTCGTTGGCGCCCTCGATTAAGGCGGTGGGGGAGAAGGTGTAGGAGAAACTGCCGGCGGCGGTGGTCGAAAGGCGGGTAACATATTCATCGTTGAGGTAAAGATCGACAAGGGCGGACGGTTCGGTGGTGCCGGCGATAGTAGCGGTGCGGTCGCTGGTGAGATTGTCGGAATCGCTCAGGCCGGTATCGCTGGCGGCGGTGAGATCGGGCAGGGGAGCGAGCGGAGAAGTTGTATCGAAAGTAATAGTGAGCGGATAGGAAGAAGAGCTACGCAGGCCGGAAGAGTCTTCGGTGATGATGGTGACTTCGTTTTCGCCCTCGGCAAGATCATTCAGACCCAAGGTGTGCTGCCAAAAGCCATTGGAATCGGCGGTGGTGGTACCCTTGAGGGAAGTGCCCACGTATATCTCGACGGTACGGTTGACATCGGCCTTGCCATCGATGACGGCCTGGGCGATGTTGGTCCAGTTGTCGGTGCTGATGGCGCCACTATCGGAGGCAGCCTGGAGATTGGGGGCGGCGGGTTGAGTGGGAACAACGTTGAGCCAGATGGTTATATCTTCACTGGGGACGGAGACGTTGCCGGCGGTATCGGTGGCGATGACATCGACGCGGCGAACCCCGGTTTGGATCTCGCCCTGGGCAAAGGTATAGGTCCAGGCACCGGCGGCGTCGGCATCAAAAGTGTTAATCGTTTCACCGTCCACCCTGATAGTAATGTGAGTGTTGGGATCGGCGGTGCCGGTGAAGGTGGGGGTGACATCGGAGGTTACTTCATCGTCGTTGCTAGTGCCGGTATCGGATTCGTCGGCGAGGTCGAGAGGGCCGGGCTGAGAAACGGTTTGATCGAGGGTAATGGTAAGGCCGGCTGAAGAAGCAGAAACATTGGCGGCCTTGTCGGTAGCAATAACGGTTACTTCATTGGGACCCTCGGTCAATTGGCCGGTAGAGAAGGTATAGGTGTAGGTGCCGGAAGAGATCAATTGTTCACTGATGGTGTCGATAAGGGCCGGGCCGGAACCCTGATCGATATAAAGCTGCAGGGAACTGTTGGTCTCGACGGTGCCGGTGATGGTAACGTTAGCGAGGTTAGTAAGATTGTCATCGTTGGCATCGCCGGTGTCACCGGAGGATTGCAGGTCGGGCAGAGAGGGGGCAGCCACCTGATCGTCGAGGGTGACGGTTAAGATATCGCTATAGGCGGAGGAGTTACCGGCCACGTCGGTCTGGGAAACTTTGATGGAATTGGCGGTGCCGGTAGCGGAGCCATTGAGGGGGGCGGCGAAGGTGTAGGACCAGACGCCGTCGCTGTCGGCGTCGGTGGCGGTGCCGACATCAACATTATTGAGATTGATAGTTATCGTGGCGGAGATTTCACATAGGCCGCTGATAGTGGGAGTTGAAACGCCGGTATAATTATCCGTGTCAATGCTGCCACTATCGGAGGCGGCTTCCAGATCGGGGGCGGTGGGGGTTGCGATGGTAGTGTCGAGGGTGATAATAAGATCGTCGGAAAAGGCGCTGACGTTACCGGAAGAATCTTCGGCATTGGCATCTATTATGTTTGAACCTTCGATGAGGTCGTCGACGCCGTCAAAGGTGTAGCTCCAGGAACCGGCGCCGTTACTAGTGGTAGAACCGACGACAGTACCATTGACGCGGACGTAAACGGTGCAATTCGAATCGGCGGCGCCGGTTACGGTGGCGGTGGTAAGCGAGGTTATGTCGTCACTATCGTCGCTGCCGAGATCGGAGGCGGCTTCAAGATCGGGGGCGGTGGGGACGGAAATAAGGGTTTCCAGGTATATATCGAGTTCGGGGGAATCGGCGCTGTTGCCGGCGATGTCGGTGCTGAGGACGTCAATCTCATTAGTACCCTCGGAGAGGACACCACTGGCAAAGGTATAGCTCCAGTCACCGGCGGCATCGGCCTGGGTGGTGCCGACAGCGGTGGGGGCCGTGGTAGGATTCAGACGGACGGTTATGGTGGTGTTGGGATCAGCGGTACCAATGATGCGAGGATTGGAGTGGGTGGTGATGTTATCAGTGGTACTGGAGCCGGTGTCGGTGGCGGCGGTGAGATCGGGCAGCGAAGGAGTGTTAATCGTGGTGTCGAGCTGGAAGGTCAGGTCGGCGGCATTAAGAGCGGTGTTGCCGGCCACGTCGGTGGCGGTGACCGAGATGGTATTGTTTCCTTCGCTGAGCCAGCCGTCGGTTATGTCATAGCTCCAGGTGCCGGCGGGGGAGACAAGGGCGGTATCGGTGTGAGCGCCGGCGTTAACGTCGATGGTGACGGTGCTACCAGCTTCGGCGGTCCCGGTGATGGTGGGGTCGGTGACGTTGGTGATGTCGTCGCCACTGCTGGAGCCGGAATCGTCGGCGGTGATCAGGTTCGGCTGGGTGGGAGCAGCAAGGGTGGTATCGAGGGTGACGAGCAGGTCAATACTCCAGTCGGTGGTATTGTTGCTGGTGTCGATGGTGAGAAAGTCGATGGTATTGGAACCTTCGCTGAGGACGCCGCCGGCAAAGGTATAAGTCCATTGTCCCGCAGCAGCATTGCCATCGTCACCGTCGTTGTCGGTGAAGCTGACTATGGTAGTGCTATTGACGCGAAGTCTGATCTGGGCGTTGTCGGGACAGGTGCCGGAAATGGTGGGGGTGCTGTCATTAGTTATATTATCATCATCGGCGGAACCGGTGTCGGAGGCGGCCTCGAGATCGGGGGCGGCCTCGGAGCCGGTATCAAAGTTTATGGTGACGTTCAGGTCCGATGAGGAATTTGATGTGTTGCCGGCCGGATCAACAGCGACGATGCGTACCTTATTGACACCTTCTTCCAAAGGAGAGGCAGAGGTAAACGTATAACTCCAGGAACCATTAGCAGCGGCGGTAGTGGTACCGACTTGAGTATCGGGTGCCGAGGGGGTATCGAGCCAAACATAGACGGTGCTGAGGGCTTCGACGGAGGCGGCGGCACCCTGGACGGTGGGCCTGGTTTCGGAGGTGACGTTGTCGGAGCTGCTGGAGCCGGTATCTGAAGCTTCAGCTAAATCAGGAGTGGCGGGATCGGCAACGCTGGTATCAAGAGTGACAGATAGGTCGTCGGAATCAGCGGAGGTGTTACCGGCCGGATCGATGTAATAGATATCAACAGCATTTATCCCCTGATTCAGATCGCCTGCCTGTACGGTTATAGAATAAGAGCCGTCGGCGGCAGCGGTGGTACTGCGTTTATCCACGGTGTCCACACGGAGCCAAACAGTTGAATTGGCTTCCACACTATCAGCCAGTCCGGTAAAGGTGGTAGTGGTATCGTTGGTAAGATTGTCGGTGCTGCTGGTGCCGGTGTCACTGGCGGAGCTAAGGTCAGGAGCGGCGGCAGGGGCAGCAGCGGAAGTATCGAGAGTAACCGAGAGGTTGGGCGAGTCGGAGGAGGTGTTACCAGCGGTGTCGATATAAATTATATCAATGATATTAGTTCCCTCGGTCAGATCGCCATTGAGGAGAGTGAGGGAATAGGAGCCGTCGCCAGCAGCGGTGGTACTGCGGGTGTTAGTGCCGTCAACCCGGAGCCAAACTGTGGCGGAGGCTTCGACGGAGCCGGCGAGACCTGTGAATGTTGGGGTGGTGTCGGTGGTTATGTTGTCGGTGGTGGAGTCGCCGGTGTCGGAGGCGGGATCGAGATCGGGGGCAGAAGCAGGGGCGGCGGCGGTTACATCAAGGGTTATGGTAAGGTCGGCGGAAGTAGCGGAATCATTTCCGGCAAGGTCGGTAATATAAACTTCAACCAGATTGGTCCCTTCGGCCAAATCGTCAACGCCATCGAAGGTATAACTCCAGTTGCCACTGCCGTCGGCGACAGTAGTACCCACTTCGGTCCAGCCGGCAGCGTTTTTGTTGGTGCGTACATGAACGGTAGAGCCTGCTTCGACAGGATTAGCCTGGGCAACCGAACCATAAACCACCGCGGCAGAAATATTGGTGATTTGATCGGCGGAGCTGGAACCGGAGTCACTAGTAGATAAAAGTTTGGGAGCGTTGGGGGTGGTACCGGTGGCATCATAGGTTACCACCAAGGCGGGGGAAGTAGCGGTGTTGCCGGCCAGATCGGTGACTTGAACAGTAACGTTGTTGGCGCCGGCGGCCAGATCACCGTTGCTTAATTGGATCGTGAAGGCACCGGTGCTGGCATCGGCGGTGTCGGTGTCTTTTCCAACGGCGCCGACATAGAGTTGTACGGTGGCGGACGGCTCAGCGTAGCCGTCAAAGAAGGCGGCATTGTCACTAGTTATGTTATCAGTATCGCTGGAACCAGTATCGCTGGCGGTGCGAAGGTCGGGAGCAGAAGGGGTGGCCATGATGGTATCAAGGGTGACAGTCAGGTTGGGCGAGTCGGAGGAGGTGTTGTCAGCGGTGTCGATATAAATTATATCGATAGAATTAGCACCTTCGGATAGATCGCCCGCCAAGAGAGTAATACTATATGAGCCGTCACCGGCAGCGGTGGTGGAACGAATGTTGACACCAGCAACCCGCAGCCAAACAGTGGAGTCGTCGGCAACAGAACCGGCAATCCCGCTAAAAGTGGCGGTGGTATCATTGGTGATATTATCGCTGTTACTGGAACCGGTATCACTACCGGAGGTAAGATCGGGCGCGGCGGCCGGGGCGGCGGCAGTGGTGTCGAGAGTTACGGTCAGGTCGGCCGAGTCGGTGGAGGTGTTGCCGGCCGGGTCGATGTAAATGATGTCGATATCGTTGTCACCTTCGGCGAGGTCGCCGGCCTGCAAAGTTATGCTGTATGAGCCGTCACCGGCGGCGGTGGTCGAACGAGTGTTGACCGTGCCAACCCGTAACCATACCGTAGAGTCGGCTTCGACACTGGCGGCCGGGCCGGTAAAAGTGGGGGTAGTGTCGTTGGTCAAATTGTCGCTGTTGCTGGAACCGGTGTCACTGCCGGCGGCCAGGTCGGGAGCGGCGGCGGGAGCAAGAGCAGTTGTATCGAGGGTAACTGTGAGGTTAGCTGAATCGGTGGAAGTATTATCCGCCTGGTCAATATAATAAATATCGATGGTGTTGGCGCCTTCGGCGAGGTCGTCGGGAAGCAGGGTTATGGAATAGGAACCATCGGCATTAGCGGTGGTGCTGCGAGTATCGGCGGCACCGACACGGAGCCAAACGGTAGCGGAATCTTCCACGGAGCCGGTGGGGCCTGTGAAAGTAGCGGCGGTGTCATTGGTCAGATCGTCGGAGGTACTGTCGCCGGTGTCACTACCAGAGTCCAGGTCCGGAGCAGCTGGCGCAGAAGTACCGGTATCATAAGTTACGGTCAAGGCCGGGGAGAGACCGCTGGTTTCATCGGAACCGTTGGTGGAATAGGCCACCAGGATATTGTCGGTACCGGCTGCCGAGCCAGTTAAATCGCCGCCGGCAAAGCTATAGGTATATAAGCCGGAGCTGTCACTTTCGGCACCACCGGGATCAACGGGGGGATTGGGGTCGGTGGTTATGACCAGACGATCAAGTTCGGAATACGATTCACGGACATGCACCTCTAAAAAATGCCAACCAGCGGCCAAGTCCCAAGTTTTAACAGCAGGCTGATTTACGATATTAACGGCCGTATCAAAATGCCAGACAGAACCAAAGGCACTATCCGTATTCGGCACACCAGGACCGGTTTCCGGATTTGTCCAGGTATCGTCGATATTTATATAGAACGAATTCTCACTGGTATCACCATACTTGGTGCGAGCGTGGACGTAATAGGTACCCGGGGTGGAGATATAGAAATGATAGAGTGCAATGCCATTGGTGTTGTTATCCCAGATGTAGGAGCCTACCGAGCCGCCGCCGCCAGTGGTGGTCATTCCAGAGATGTCACCATTTTCCGCTTCGATAATTACCGTGCCGGAATCTTCAATAAAGGCCGAGACACCGGTGTCGGTAGCATCACCCAGATTAGCGCCGGTCGAAATGTTGAACACGGAGATGGTATTGCCCGGTTCGGCATAGATTTTTAAGACTTCCGAATCAGAATTGGTGATGTCGGGGCAGGGACCGCTGTCGTCGGCGTACCAAAGTCCGAGATAGTCGGGCGCTACCGGAGCGGCCAATAAGAGACGCTCTTCCAAATGTTCCAAAATCAATTTCATAAATGACTTTCGATAGAAGAACCGCAGGGGCATGGTTCGACAAGCTCACCACCGGCGGAGCCAATACTACGCTTCTCTTAAGCTACTGGTGACAATACTATTTAGGTAGTATTATCCCCAGTCTTTATCGGCCTGTATTTAAGCACGAGTGAGTAGTGAATTCTCCTGCAATAGCTGTTTTTTTAATAACAAATGGGCCAACCATCCAGAAGGGGGAATTTGAGACTGATGAAGCTATAGGGGGCTTTTTATAGGTCCGGTCATTGGAGCCGGAGGGGGAGTGAATAATATGATGAGTAGTGCATATGAAGGCAAATGTTTATCGGTCGCAGAGAATAAGAGAATTAGTCGCAGAGGTTTAGGTGCGGGCGAAGATGTAATATAGAACAAAGAGGATAGAACAGATATAGACCATGGGTGGACATTGGCGGAATCTACCGGTACAAAGTTTAAGAAGAGCGAAACTGATAAAGCCCCAGGCTATGCCATCGGTAATACTCATAGAAAACTGCATAACCACAATGGTCAGAAAGGCAGGCAGGGCCTGGGAGAAGTCGTCCCACTTAATACGGCCGATTACCGGGAGCATATAGCAGCCCACAACGATGAGGACCGGTGCCACAACGGGATAACATTTGACGCTGTTAAAAAATTCCGGTTCGACCACCAATTTAGAGCCCAGTTGCGCCGCGGACAATTGCACCTCGGTGCCCAAGATACCTACGAGGGGATAAGCAAAAATAGAAACCAAAAATAATCCCGCGGTGATTACCGTGGCCAGGCCCGTGCGGGCACCGGCGCTGATACCGGCGCTGGATTCGACATAACTGGTAATAGTACTGGTGCCCATTACGGTACCGCTGATGGTACCAACAGCGTCGGCGATCATGGCGCGGCGGGCGCGGGGTAGTTTGCCGTCCTGCATAAGTCCGGCCCGTTCACTTACGCCAACAAGCGTACCGATGGTGTCGAACACATCCAGGATCAGAAAGGTGAAAATTACCAGGAGAACCTGGGGCAGGGAGTGAGAGGAGCTGAAAAGGCTGCCGAGGCCGTGCCAGAATTTTCCGACGGTAGCGGTGACATCCGGGAATTTCTGCAGATGAGCTTCGGTGACCAGGGCAAAGCCCCAATCCTGACCCCATAGTCTGGTGGCCAGGAAACCAGCCAGAGCGGTTAAAACCATGCCAAGAAGTATGGCGGCGCGAAAGCGCAAGACCAACATGATACCGGTAATCAATAAACCAAAAAGAGATAACAAAGTCACCGGATTTTTAAAGGTACCTAAACCGACATAGGTGGCGGGTTTGCCGACTACAATGCCTGCCCATTCCAAACCTATAAAGGCGATAAAAAGACCGATACCGGCGGCTATGGCATATTTGAGGCAGTCGGGCAGGGCGTCCATAATAGCTGCGCGCAGACCGAAGACCGAAACCAATAAGAATAAAATACCGGCGATAAAGTTTGCAGCGAGGGCTTCGGGCCAGGTCAGGGCAAAGACACCGGTGCCCACTGTTCCGCATACAGTAAAGGCGAAGAAAAAATTATGTCCCATGGCCGGGGCCAGGGCGATGGGTAAGTTAGCCCATAATCCCATTACCAGGCAGGCCAGGGCGGAACAGATGCAGGTGGCAAACATCACGGCGGCGCGGTCCATCGGGCCGGTCTGACACTGACTGAGCACGGCGGGCTGAACGAAAATAATATAGCTCAAGGCCATGAAGGTGGAGGCACCACCCAAGATTTCGCGGGCTATGGTGCTGCCGCGTGAGTGAATCTGAAAAAAATTATCCAGAGATAATTTCACCGCCATAAGTATTTTGCTTCTTCTATTTCAAAATTTATTTGGTATTTTCCGGACTTTTGTCGAATGCACGAGCGAGGGAACCTGCACCTGCAACAAAAACCAGATAAGATGTATGTTTTTTTATAACCGAGCCGGAAAGGAAATAAAAGGGAAAACTCAGCAACTGCATGGGCTAAAGCCCATCCTGCGGGAGATATTTAGAGATTGCCTTATGAGGTCAAGCGTGTTTAAGCTTGTTTATTCCAGGGATAAAGTGCGCGTAAATCATGCCTGCCAGGGATGAGGAGGGATGATTGTTACAACTGGTTGGTCTGGGGGAGGAAATTATTATCGGTGAGACCGGTATTTACCTTCAAATCGCCGTAAGTATAACGACTAATAAGATTACCCTGCCAATCATAGCTGGTAAGGTCGATAGGCAAAAGATTCTCTACGTCCAAATTGATGACCATGCGGGCATCAGGATAATTTTTGCGGGGGGGGAGTATGCGCTCTATGGTTATGCAACGGCGTCCCAGTACTTCATTGATACCCAGGAAATTGGTGCGCAGGTCATTTTTCTTTTGGGCCCGATCGTAAATCCGCAAGAGATTTTTCAGGTTGCGAGCAAAGCCAAACTGATCACAGGTACGTAAATTAGATTCGCGTGCTTTTTTGCAATCGGGCTGGCGTTTTACCGACTTGACCCAGGAAAATATACCAGTAGGATGAACGATCATCTGGTTATCATAACTGCCTTCAACATAAAGCAGCTTATCAATGACACCGGCATTTTTCTCCCACTCCATCAACAGCGAAAAGGGCTGTTCCTTGAAACAAACCGACATCTCCTGGATGGGTTTGAGTTTACCGTTGATGCGCTCCTGCTTGGAGAAACTGGTGGTATAATCGCGGATGTTTTTTTGGTAATTCTCCAGGGACCATTTCAATAAGGCAATATGGTCGTTGCGGGCCAATTGCTCCAGGCGTTCAATCCGAGACGACGTCGGCTGGTGCCGCTGACTGAGGATTAACTCTTCATCGGGATATTTAATAATATCGGGATGGTTAAAAGCAGAGAAGCCGGCGGCTGAGGCCAATAATGGTTCCTTAGAAGCCGGGATTGAATTGTCCTGGGCTAAAAGATGCAGACACAAAAGTACCAGGACTAAAGTTCCGATAAAAATCTGGACGGTCCAGATGCTACGCGTGGAATAATTTTTGTTTTTCATGGTAAATAGCCATATTCATACTAAGCTCAGGTAATAATTATCGGCGGGAAACGGGGCAGGGCTTAACCTTACCAGGGGGGTATTTTTTCTTACCTATTAACGACAACTCTCAAGTCATTAAAATTATAGTATGCACAATTCTCCTAAGCAAGCAAAGTGGGTCCGATAACTATAGAGGGAAAAAAATATTTTGTTAAGAAATAGGAATTATTGGAGTTGGATAAAGAACCAGACGCAGGGAAGATCCGGCAGGGTGAAGTGTTCAGGATTCCAGATGGCGAATAATCAGCCAATCAATAAGTGCAGCTAACAATACGGCCAGGGCCGTGATGAGAAGCAGATGTCGGGGACGAGATTTTTTTTTGTTGGTATTATCGGAATCGTCTTGAAGGCGCTCGGAGGGAAGAGGTTCAAAGAGTTTATGTTTTCGAACGGCCTGGACAATCTGGGCGATGAGCAGGTTGGCCCGGAATACAGGAATGTTCGTTTGTTGGGCTAATTTAAGGAGTTCACGGCGGGAGTCGAAGCGGATCAGGTCCCCTTCGAGGCGATAAATCACTTCGCGACAAAATTGGTCCTCAAGTTGAATTTGGCTGTGTTTTTGATCATTGCGGTGTTCTGATGACTGGACATTTTTATCAAACTGAATATGGGGTAAATTAGCAGGGAAAAGAGAGGTATTTTCACTAATTGATTTTACCGGCGGTTTGGGGGGCAGAGGTGCTATTTCGGCGGCCCGGCGGGCTAACAGAGACAAAGGACGAGCGGAGATTTGGGGAGAGGGCTGTTTTAAGGATTTATAAGCCCGTTCCACCGCGTCTAAGAGGTCGCGGCGATAAAAACGAAGAGGCCCCCTGCTGGTCAGGCGCATATAACGGGTGCGACTGCGTTTATAAGCCGTTTCCAGTTGCTGAGGCGAAACGGGCCGGGTCAATTGCAAGATGGATAAATATTCGCTAGACATAACAGGTCCTCTATTCGATGATAGCAGATTAGGAGTGTTTTTGGTAGCCGGATAACCAGGGCTAAATACCGGCAGCGAATGAATTTCCCCCCGGGAAGGTTAATTTGTAGTGATTGTAAGGAAAAAACGATTTAGGCGAGTGTTGTTCTGGGTGTTAACGGCGGTGCTGGTGCTGGTCTTAATCCTGCTGTTGACTTGCTTCATGCTGGTATATCGTCCGCGCGATTATCGTCCCTGTCCGTTAACCAAGGCGCTTCAGAAGAATATCGAAAGCGAAATGATGAGCAGGTCGGATACTTATATGAATGAGATGGCGCTGCCGGAACGATTCACATTGAGCTTTACACAAGATCTTCTCAACGGTGTATTACTCCATGAGGATTACGAATATTATATGAGGAAATCTATTCAATCGGCGATGGACCTATTTGAGCAACCGCAGGTACGATTGTCAGAAGACTGCATCGAGGTCATGGGCCGGGTAAGCTATGAGGGTCGGTCCGTAATATTGACAATAGGCCTAAGGGTAATAATGACGGATGCGGGCAAGATAGAACTGAAGATGCTGCCGGTAAAAATTGGCGCGGTACCACTACCGGAAAAACTTATTAGACAATATCTCGACAGGGCAGCCGACGTTCTGGATAAAGGAATGGAAAATGTGCAATCCAGCGCGGAAGCCGAAATTTCAAACAGTCTCAAACATAAGCTTGTACCAGTTTTGCACGATTTGATCAATAAACAGGAAGTTCTCTGGGAGCCGGAGTATCGGGCGTTTGAAGATTACTGGGTGCGCATAACGGATTTCAAAATCAGGGAAAATGTGGTAGAATTAGAATTTGAACCGCTAGGCAAACGAAAGTGATTACGAAGTTATATGGTACGCATCACTAAAGGAATTCCGTTGTATATTGACACTGCCACCGGCAGGCTCGGGTGGGGGTGGGTCAAAAGTCTGGGCTGCAGGGAGGTTCCTTTAAAATTGTGGCTGACATTCGAAGGCGAATGTGAGTCGGAAAGCGGGATGGTGATAAACGTAACCGAGATAGCAAGGGCACTGAGAGAGAAGCTGAACGGAGAAGATGTTCGGAAACAAAACGCCCAGGAAATAATTGAGTGGATTTGGCAGGTGTTCGAAAGTAAGTACCACGCGCGAAAGCTGGTACAAGCGGCGCTGGATATACATGAGGCCCTGCGAATGGCCCGGAGGGCCAAGGAGCCAAATATGATAAAAATTACCACTAAATATGAATTGGCGGCCTCGCATCGACTGAGGAACCGAGGATGGGACGAAAAGCGGAATCGTGAAGTTTTCGGCAAATGCAGTAACCCGGCCGGTCACGGACATAATTACAGTCTGGAAATAACCCTTAGTGGTCAGGCGGATAAGGAAACCGGAGAGGTTGTGGACCTGGAGATGGTTGACAGGATTGTCCGGGAACAGATTATTGACAGATACGATCATAAAAATCTTAACGAGGACATCAACGAATTCGCCGATTTGCTGCCCACAGTGGAAAATATGGCCAAGTTGTTTTGGGAAAGTCTGACAGGGCAATTTGGAGAGGCAAGGCTGGAAAGTATAAGGGTATGGGAAACACCGCAGAGTTATGCGGAATATTCCGGCTAAACAAACAACTAACATGTAGCAGTAGTGATAAATTTTTACATTTTAAAATACGGTCATGAATAAGTATTGTTTTCTATTTCGTGCGGGAGTTATTTTTCTGGTGGGAGTCTACCTTAGTGCCACGGGGCAACAAAATCTGGATTTGCAGTCGTCGGATTCACTAGAGTTCGAGATAATAGAAGCGCCGACAGGACCGGTGATTGATGAGAATCATCCGGAGTTGGAGGGAAATAAATACGGCTTTGAGGGGGGCAGCGTGGTGAAAGAGGGAGGAGTTTATCATCTTTTCGTGGCGGAGCTGGCGGGTGATCCGTTCTGGGCGCGGATGCGGCTGGCGCACTGGACGAGTCGGGATGCGCGCAAATGGAAACGAGAGGCGACGCTCTATGAGACCAGCGGAGCGATGGATACCAAGGATATACGCTTTTCGATCTGGCTGCCGGAGATGATCTTTAATGAGCAGGAAGAGCGCTGGAATATGTTTTACATTACCTATCGTCCGGCCAGTGCCGATCCGAAGAAAGTAATGCATCTGGACGGCCGCGTGTGGAGGGCGATTTCAGAAGTCAAGGGGCGCGGAGGGATCGGCGGGCCGTATCGCGATGTGGGGATCATTCTTGAACCTGATGCAGATTCGCAGGAGTGGGAAGGTCAGCAGGGCACAGATTCGTTTTATCCGTGGCGGGTAGGAAATAAATGGTATGCTTTTTACGGCAGCCACAAATACGATCCGCATGGGCCGTGGCTGATTGGTCTGGCTGAAGCAGAAGAACTGGCGGGACCGTGGAAGCGCTGTGTGGGGCTTAATCCGTCGCCCATCGAAAAAAAATTCATCGAATGTCCTTTTGTAGTACGTATAGGAGAGAAGTATGTGGCGGTGTATGACAGTTCGTCTGAAGATACGAATCCCCGCTATGTTATCGATGGACACCATGTGGGATACTCGGTATCTGAGGACGGTATTAACTGGCCGCGGGGGCGAAGGTTGGACGTGCAACCGGGTAAGGCCAACTGGTCGGAAGATATTCGCACGCCACTTTGCCTGATTCCGGAGGGCAATGATATCTATACCATGCTTTATACGGGCAAGCGCAAGGGAAAATTATTCTGGTCAATCGGGCTGGTGAAGTTGAAACTGGTAAAATGGGATCAACCTACAACCAAAAAGGAAACAGATAAATGAATGCACGTGATAGGTTTTTGAAAGTATTCGCAGGGGAACAGCCGGACAGGGTGCCGATTACTTTATTTATCGTGGACCAGGG
>Ga0272442_10005187_pt1 | contig 17519 bp, 11 predicted proteins | sample SSMForm2O_FD_200262 | JGI IMG/M metagenome (GOLD analysis project Ga0272442, IMG submission 200262) | Marine sediment archaeal communities from Little Sippewissett salt marsh, Falmouth, MA, United States - SSM-Form-2O | ecosystem: Environmental > Aquatic > Marine > Wetlands > Sediment ... | reverse complement strand
GTGTGTGCCGGCGCCGGATGGCAGGCGTCCAGGCTCGTCGAGTTCGACCCCTTCTGGGGCATCCTGCTCGGCCTCACCATGTTCCTCATCATCCTCACACTCGAGGTCGTATTCACCGGCAAGGAGTCCGTGGCCAACCTCCTGGCCGTAGTCTTCGGCATCACCGTCGGCATCCTCCTGGCCATCCTGGGCGAGAAGATCACCACCCTGGTGCTCCCGCCGCCCGTGGCGGAGACCACCGAGGCGGCCAACCGCATCGCCGAGGCACAAACCTCCGCTATCCGCATCATTCTCACCGCCATGTTCTGCTACCTGTGTACCATGATTGTGTTCCGCACGCGCGACCGATTCCGCTTCGTCATCCCCTACGTCGAGTTCAAGCGCGAACAGAAAGGCCCGCGGGCACTCCTGCTCGACACCAGTGCCATCATCGACGGCCGCATCGCCGCCATCTGCCGCACCGGCTTCATCGAGACGCCCATCTACATCCCCGACTTCATTCTCGAGGAGCTCCACACCATCGCCGACTCCGCCGACCGACTCAAGCGCGTGCGCGGCCGACGCGGCCTCGAGCTCGTCAACCAGCTCCAGCGCACCCGCAGCATTGACATCTCGATCTACGAGAACAGCGATCCCGCCGACGGCCCCGTGGACGCCAAGCTCGTCCACCTCGCACGCGAACTCGAAGCCCACATCTGCACGACCGACTTCAATCTCAACAAGGTGGCTCAGGCCCAGGGCATCGCCGTGCTCAACATCAACGATCTCGCCAACGCCCTCAAGCCTTCTGTGATCCCCGGCGAAACCCTCTCCGTCCGTCTCGTCCGGCGCGGCGAAGAAACCAAGCAGGGCGTCGGCTTCCTCGACGATGGCACCATGGTCGTCGTCGAGGACGGCGAAAGCCGTATCGGGAACGACGTGAATGTCGAGATCGTCCGCGTGCTCCAGAAGAGCTCCGGCCGCCTCATCTTTGGGAAGCCCGCCTGACGCTGCCCCGCCCCCGGAGCCCCACCCGTGGCCACCAGCCCGTCAAAGCCTTCCGTCGCACTCCTCCTGCCCGCAGCGGGGCTTGGCACCCGCATGGGCACACGCAAGACGCTTCTCGGACTGGCCGGCAAGCCCCTCGTGATCCACACCCTCGAACGGTTCCTGCCCTTCCGCGACCAGATCGTGCAGACCATCCTCATCGTCCACCCCGACGATGCCGACGCCCTGACCGAACGCTGTGGCGATGAGCTCCAGGCCCGCTTCGCCGTCACCCACGTCGTCCCTGGCGGCGCGACGCGCCAGAAGTCAGTCCGCGCCGGACTCGGCCTCGTCTCGACCGATGCCGATCTTGTGGCCATCCACGACGCCGTGCGCCCCTTTGTCTCGTCTCATGCGGTGGCCGAGGCATTCGAGGCCGCGGAGCAGGTCGGCGCCGCCATCGTCGCCACGCCAGTCAAGCCCACGGTCAAGCGCGTTGCCGACGGACGCATCGAGGCCACCATCGACCGCACGAAGCTCTGGTGTGCGCAGACGCCCCAGGTCTTCCGGCGAAGCCTCATCCTCGAAGCCATCGACGCCGCCAGCCGCGAAGGCCTGGTGGTAACCGACGATGCTCAACTCGTCGAGCGCCTCGGCCACCCCGTCGCCATCGTCCCCGGCTCCGAGCTCAACCTCAAGATCACCACGCCCCAGGACCTCGCCCTGGCCGAGGCGATCCTCGCCTCGGGCGTCCTCACCCAGTGAACACTGCATGCCGTGTCGGACCTGTCGCTCAGTGTGGCAACAGGGCGTCCAGCACCGTCGTCGTTCCCCGCCCCACGCAGCTCCCCACGATGAGCCCCAGGAAGAAGAGCGTCGACCGCCGATACACCGCAGGGCCGCCGTAGCGCAGGATGAGCTTCTTGAACAGCCACGCCAGGAAGATACTGAACCAGTCGATCCACACGGTGTTCGTCATCGCGATGGCCAGCCCAATGGGGTGGAGCGGCCAGCCGGCGAAGCGCAGTTGCGCCCACGAGAGCGCCGCCGTCACGCCGGCCCCCACGCCGAGAAACGCTGTCCGCCCCCAGTGCGGCTCCCGACCATACATAATGCAGTCCGCGATCCAGCCCCAGTGGTAGCGTGGCGAGTTCACGAAGTACCAGCCGTAGCCGTTCGCCATCCCCCCTCGATAGCCGAAGTAGAGGTAGGAGCCGTAGCAGGCCAGCAGGCTCACGATGAGCGCGAGAGCGAGGATCCAGAAGAGGCCACGAGCCCGCCGCCGCGCTTCGCTCGCCACCTTCGTCGCTTGCGCCAGCGTGCCCATCACGAAGAGCTGAATGTCGCCCGCCCACACGAAGCTCATCCCCAGGCCGCCCAGGCCCTGCGAGCCCAGCGGGGCCGTGCCCACCAGGTTGGTGAGCAACGCAGGCGCCGAAGCGGGGGCTCGCATCCGCCCCACCCCCGCCTGGGCGAGCAGCCGCGTGACCCCAAACATCAGCCCCAGGCCGATGAGCAGCAGGAGCACCGCCATCGGCCAGGGCAGGCCCGTGGCTCGCAGGAACGCCGCCGTGCCCGCCAGCCCGAGCACCAGGCACACGAGTAGCGTGGTGGGGGCCGCCAGCCCCCGCTCGGCCTCCCGTCGAGCCGCGTCTCTGCGGAAGAGCGCCACGATCGAGCGCCGCCCCAGCCACAGCGCCACCACTGCCAGGAACAGCATCGAGCCCGCCTGCTGGTTCGCCAGCGCCGAGCCCCCCGCCGCGTGAGGCTCCGCCGGCCCGATCAGGCGGAAGCCCACGCGGTTGAACGCCGCCTTCTCCGCCAGCGCCACCAGGTGGAACACCCACACGCTGAACGACACCTCGAGGTTCAGCAGATACGACAGCCCGAGCACCAGCGTGTCGAAGGTGAACAGCACGTCCACCCCCGAGCGCTCGAACTCGATCCGCGACGAGAGCTCGAGCGGCGTCCATCCGCTGGCCGGCCCCAGGCGCCCCGCGGCGTAGTTGTACAGGATGAGCCCGGCGGAGAAGACCAGGCCCGCCCACATCATCCCACTGCGGAAGAACGCGCCGCGCCGGCCCCCCGCCGCCACCATCTCCATCGGCACGATCGCCAGCGGGTAGACCAGCTTCTCCTCCTCCACCCAGCGCCGCCGCAGCAGCCCCACCACCGCCACGCTCACCAGGTAGAGGGAGACGACGAACACCGTCCAGAACGCCAGCGGCACCACCCAGTCGCCCCAGGGGATCGCCCCGCCCTCGGGCAGGCCCTCGTAGAGGTGTCGGATGGTATCGTGGCTGCCCGGCGCGAGCCACCGCGGCACGTTAGGCTGCACCACCTCGGCCCAGCGGTTCTCGGGCGAAGCGTAGTAGAACACCCCCGTGGTCAGCGGGAACAGGTAGCCGCCCAGCCCCATCGTGGGCACCGCCGTGCCCACCATCAGCATCCCGTACACGACCACCAAGTCGCTCTCGCGCAGTACCCGCAGCCGACGCCCGAGCACCCAATGGGCCAGAGCCGCCAGCGCCGCAACCCAGAAGAAAAGGAAGATCACGCCCACCGTGTTGAAGTGGTCCGCAAAGCCGCTGTAGCGATCCACCAGCGCGTAGCTGCGCACCGCCAGCACGTTGAGCACCACGCACAGGCCCGCACCCACCACCACACCCCGCCAGGGCACGTCGGCGGGACGCCGGGGCGGCGCCGCGTTGGTTGCATCAGGAGCCATCGTGGATGTCGAACAGAATGCGTGCGTTGCGGGTAGTCGTCTCGGCCACGCATGCGAAGTCCACGCCGATCACCTCGGCCAGCCGCTCCGCCGTGAATCGCACGTAGGCGGGCTCGTTGCTGCCCCGCTTCGGCCGGGGCGTCAGGTACGGGGCGTCCGTCTCCACCACGAGCCGCTCGAGCGGCAGCCCGCTCACCACCCGGCGCAGGGCCTCCTCGCGGGGAAACGTGAGGCTCCCGCCGATGCCGAGCACCATGCCAAGGTCCAGCGCCTGCCGCGCCACCGCCTCGTCGCCCAGGAAGCAATGCATCACGCCACGGACCGGAGGCGGCCACTCGCGGCGGAGGATGTCCAGGCACTCGGCGTAGGCGTCGCGGCAGTGCACCACCACGGGCAGGCCGGCCTCCCGTGCCAGCGCCAGGTGCTGGGCGAAGACGCGGCGCTGGACGTCGCGCGGGCTCAGGTCGCGGAAGAAGTCCAGCCCGCACTCGCCCACGGCCACCACAGGGGGCTCTGCGGCCAGCCGCCGCAGCTCATCCAGGTCGCCCGCCGCCACGTCCGAGGCGTCGTGCGGGTGCACGCCCACCGTGGCAAGCACCTCGGGCCGACGCGCCGCGATCACCACCGCCGCGCGGCTCGACTCCATGTCCACCCCCACGGCCACCACGGTGCCCACCCCCGCCGCTCGGGCGCGCGCCAGCGCCCCCTCCTCGTCCCGCGCAAGCTTCGGCGCATCCAGATGAGCGTGCGTATCGATCAGCACGGGCATCGCCTCCGCATCGGTCGCCATGGCCACTCCTCCTGAGGTCGCCGCCGTATCATACGGGCCGCGGACCGCGAAGGCAAGTGCCTGCGTGGACAGGCCGCGGGCCGCGCGCTAGAATTGAGGGAGAACGGACTCATCAAGAAAGGCAACCCATGCTGCTCACCGCGAACGTCGGGAACACACGCATCCGCCTCGGCGGCTTCGAGGATGGCGACGAGCCTGTCTTCGTGCGCGCCACGAGCGTCGACGATATCGAGGGGCTCGATGTGCCCGACCGCACACCCGAGGCGCTCGTGCTGGCCTCCGTCCATCCCATCGTGGGCTCCCAGGTGCGCCTGTGGGCCGAGGAAACGCTCGACTGCCCAGTCTTCGAGCTGCGCGTCGAGCTGCCCGTGCCCATCCGATTCACCTGCGCGTCGCCCCACAGGGTGGGCACCGACCGCGTGGCCAACGCCATTGCGCTCCATCACCACACGGGCCGTGGCGGCATCGCCGTCGACTTCGGCACGGCCATCAACCTCGTGGCCGTCTCGCCCGACGGCGAGTTCATCGGCGGAGCCATCGCACCAGGCCTCCGCATGTCGGCCCGAGCTCTCCATGTCGATACCGCCCTCCTGCCGCTTGTCGACCCCGCGGCGGCGGCCCCTGCCGTGAGCTGCGAGACCGAGGTCGCCATCGCGGCCGGCCTCCTGTGGGGACTCGGCGGCATGGTCGACCGCCTGGTCGAGCATCTGGCCGAGCCGTGGCCAGAGGCCCCCGTCGTGGCCACGGGCGGCGACGCCGATCTCCTCGCGCCCCATTGCCGCACCGTCCACGAGGTGCTCCCGCACCTCACGCTCCAGGGCCTTCGCGAGGCCTATCGCCAGCGGCCGCTGTGACCGCAGATTCAAGATCTGACCCCAATCAGCGGAGAGGAGCGACGTGGAGCCCGAAACCGCCATACTCACGCCCATCGGGCAGGGAGGGATCGGGGTCGTGCGAGTCGTCGGGCCGGGGGCGGTGGAGCTCGTCGGGCGGGTCTTCCGGGCCAGGAGCGGGGCGCTGGTCGAGGTTGATCCCACTCGCATTCACTACGGGCACATCGTGGACGATGGGGAGATGGTCGATGAGGTGCTCGTGCGCTTCGTGCCGCCCGACGCGGCGGAGGTGGACTGCCACGGCGGCATCGTGGCCGTTCAGCGGGTGCTCGAATGCCTCGTGAAACAGGGTGCCACGGCGGTGGAGCCCAAGACGCTCCTCGACCGTCAGGCGCCCAGCCGCATCCGTGCCGAAGCCGCCACGGCCCTTCTCCGCGCCGCCACGCCGCTGGGCGTCGAGGCTCTGCTCGACCAGCTCAACGGCGCTCTCGAAGCCGCGCTCGGCGCCCTCCCCTGGGACGAGCCTGCCCATGCCGCCGACGCCCTCCGCCACCTCCTCCCCTCCGAGCGCTTCGGCCGCGCGCTCTGGCAGGCGCCGGCCGTGGCCATCGTGGGGCCGGCCAACGCAGGGAAGTCCACCCTCTTCAACGCCCTGGCCCGCGAGGAGCGCATGATCGTCTTGCCCCAGCCCGGCACCACGCGCGACGCGGTGAGCACCGAAGTGGCCATCGCGGGCCTGCCCGTGTGGCTGGTGGACACCGCGGGCGAGCGCGAGCCCGATTCGGCCATCGAGGTGGAGGCCATCGCGCGGAGCCGCTCCGCCGCCGCCGCTGCCCGCCTCGTGCTCCTGCTCCTGGACGGCGCCCAGCCGGAGCCGCCGGCCGCCGACCTGGTCGGCCGAGCCCGCCTCCCCCACCATCTCGCCGTGCTCAACAAGGCGGACCTCGGCCTCGCCGCCTGGACGGCCGACCTGCCCGACGCCATCGCCATCTCCGCCGCCACCGGCGATGGCCTCGACGAGTTGTGCCGCCGCATCGCCGCAGCGCTCGTGGGCAACCCGCAACATGCGCGGGGCGAGCCAATGGTCTTCACGGAGCGTCAGGGAAACCTGCTACGCAGTGCCGTCGCCGCCATCGAGGCCGGTCGCCCCGAGGAGGCACGCGAGCAGATTACGCAGGTTATCGGCCAGCGGGGCTCTTGAGCGGGATGGACAGCCCCACGACCGAGGCGGAAGGCACGAGGCGCTCCGCCGCCTCGCGCCACGGCAGCCGCTCGCGCACCAGCGACACGGATGCCGGCCCGCCGAGTTCCATCCTGGCCCACGGATCCCGTCCCGACAGCGTGGTGACCGTGGCTTCGCCCTGCGGCGTGAGGCCGCCGAGCGCCCAGGCGATGCGCGCCGGCCGTCGCGGGTCGCGGTTGATCGCGGTGATGTGGAGCGTGCCCCGGTCCTCCGAGAGCGTCGCCGCCACATCCACCAGGGGCATGCCCCTGAGCCGCGGGCAGGTTGCCGCGGCGGCCACGCTCCACGGCCCCGAGTGGTCGGCGAAGAGGCGGAAGGCGAGGAAGACGGGGGTCTGAAGCACGCGTGTCGCGTCGCAGCGGAGCGCTCCGATCACGTTCACCAGCAGCGCCAGGTTGCCGATCGCCACGTCGCCGCCGCAGCGCTGCATGGCGTGGAACACGCCTGCCGCGTAGAGCGCATCGGGCAGCCCGTGCCCGCCCGCGCCGTGCTCCGGCACCGTGTTCCACTCATCGAAGGTCAGCGGCAGGTGCTTGCCGGCGGCCTCCCTGGCGATGCGGACGGTGTTGCGCAGCGCCCCCTCGATCCGCAGCGGCGCGCCCACCACCCGCCGCCACACCGCCTCCGTACACTGACGGGCGTCGTAGTTCGTGTAGTCGTGCACGGACAGCATGTCCACGGAGGGTCCGCAGACCTTGAGCATGCGGCGGTTCCAGTCCTCGAAGCCGTTGTCGAGCACGCCGGAGGCGATGAGCACAATGCTGGGGTCTTCCCGCCGCATGGCCCGCGCGAACTCGACGGCACGCAGGCCGTACTGCTCCGGCCCTGTGTGGCCGAGCTGCCAGGAGCCCCAGATCTCGTTCCCGATGTCCCAGTGCTTCACGCCGTAGGGCTCGGGGTGGCCGTTGCGTGCTCGGAGCCTGCCCATCGGGGTATCGGGGGCGCCGTTGCAGTATTGCACCCAGGCGGCAGCCTCGTAGACCGTGCCCTCGCCCGCGTTCACGCAGATACACGGCTCGGCGCCCAGCAGTCGGCAGTAGCGGATGAACTCGTCGGTGCCCATATCGTTGTAGACCCAGGCCTTCCAGGCGCGGTCCCAGCGGGTGGGCCGCCTGTCGTGCGGGCCGATGCCGTCGCGCCAGTGGTAGCCCGAGGCCATGTTGCCCCCCGGCCATCGGAAGCTCGGCGCTCTGGCCAGTCGGGTGACCTCGAGTAGGTCGCGTCGGAAGCCCTCGGCGTGATCCGCGGGCATGAGGGAGGCGGCGCCGAGCCAGAGGGTTCCCGGTCCCTTCGCGGCGATGACCAGTGCGGCGTCGCGGGCACCCCTGCTCGCCGTCAGCGTGCAGGTCAGGGTCTTCCAGTCGGCGCCCTTGAGCGAGAGGGAGTGGGCGTCGATGGCGCCGCGCGCATCGTGGAGTGCCACGCGAAGCGAGCCCACGCTGCCCATGGCCTTGGCCACGATGCGGAGGGCATGCGTGGAGCCGCTCGCGAGCGCCAGGCCGCGCTGCTGGATTCCGCCCTCCGCGGCCGTGAGTGCGATCCGCTGGCTCTGCGGCTCGGCATACGGCTCCGCACGGTCGGGAGCGTAGTCTTTCGCCTGCCCGAAGGGCTCCCACTTCCACACGATGCCCGTGGCGGCGCCCGGGCCGATGAACTTGCGGTTGTGCAGCCGCTCCGCCCAGATGCCCTGGAAGATGCAGTGGCCGAGGAACTCGAGGAAGAAGCCTCGTTGGCTGCCTGGGAGCCGCTCGCCCACCTTGCCGATCGCCGCCGTCGCCGCGAACGGCTCAGCGGCAGGCTCAAGGTGGGGTGTGAGGGCAATGAAGTCCACGTCGAGCGCACCCGCGGGATTCGCGGCGAACGACTTGCCGAGCAGTCCCACAGACTGCGGCGACGCCCCGCAACTCGGGTAGCAGCCCGCCTCCGTCCACGCCGCCTCCTCTGCCCGGCGGTGGCGGAGACGATAGGTCTCTGCCCGCTTCGCGATCTGGAGCTCGAGGTCCTGCGTCCCCACGTCGGCCCGCAGGTAGGCGCCCCGGCCGGTCGGCTCGGCCCAGATCTCGGGGCGCGTCATCTCGGGGTACAGAGCCTTGCTCAGGAACGGGCCCCAGGCCAGCACGTGCTCGGGCGAGAAGCCGACCACCAGCCCGAGGTGGAGATTCGAGTTCGGCTTGTGGGCGGAGAGCTTCAACCGTGCGGTCAGATCCCAGTCCCCGCCGGGCGCGGGAGTTCGCAGCACTGCGGCGTCCTGCACGCGGACCCAATGGTTGAAGCCCCTCGGCGCCTGGGGCACGGTGAGCCGCAGCCAGCCGCGCCGCGCGGCCAGCGAGATCGTGGGGCCGGGCACGGGCACATGCCACGTCCATCGCTCGTGGAGCTTCGGGCCACCGAAGTTGTCGCGCCACTCCCCCGCCACCGCCACTGCTGCGGCGGCGAGCACGGCGAGACCTGCCAGCCCATGCGTCATGCGATGTCGCTCCATTCCCCTGCTCAGCCGAGCAGGGCCTCGAGAATGGCCTGCACGTCCTCTGCGGTCACCTTCTTTGGGTTGGCCTTCAGCGAGCCGGAGGGCATGCTCTCGGCCACGATCGCGGGGAAGTCCTCGCGGGGGATGGTGACCCCGTCGAGCGCGGCGGCGAGGCCGAAGCGTTCGACCAATCCCTCGACGAACGCAATGATCTCGCTACCCACCACGTGGAAGAGCCTTCGGTACTTGTCGCCCACGTGGTCGCGGTTCAGGCGCATCACGTGCGGCATGAGGAGACCGCAGACGACGCCGTGCTCCAGGCCGTAGCGTGCGCCGAGTGGATGGGCGATACCGTGAACCGCGCCGAGGCGTGCGTTCGCGAAAGCCATGCCCGCCATCAGGCTGCCACAGGCGCACTGCTCGCGGGCCTCGAGGTTCGCCCCATCGTCGTAGGCCGTCGGGAGCCACCGGCTCAGCCGGCGGGCGGCGTCGAAGGCCAGGGCATCGGTGATGGGGGTGGCATGCACGGATGTGTAGGCCTCGATGGCCTGCACGAGGGCATCCATGCCCGATGCGGCGGTGACGCCCGGCGGGCACGAGAGGGTAAGCTGGGGGTCCACAATCGCCACGGCGGGCATCATCGAGTCCGTGCGGATGCTCTTCTTCACCGCCCGCTCGCGGTCGGTGATCACCGCGTTCTTCGTCACCTCGGCGCCCGTGCCCGAGGTGGTGGGGATGGCGATCTGATGGAGGGCCGGCTGCTCGATGGGGCGGCCTTCGTGGAACTCGCGGGTCGGCGCCGTCTCGTTGGCCAGACCCGCGATGGCCTTCGCCGCGTCGATGGCACTCCCGCCGCCCAGGCCGATCACCACCGAGCACTGCCGCTCGCGGCACAGCGCGCGGCCGGCATCCACCGTCGTCACGTCGGGGTCGTGCTCCACGGCCTCGAAGGCCGCCGCCGCCACGCCCGCGTCGCGCAGCAGCCCGAGCACCCTGTCTGTCGTGCCGCTGGCCCGCATCGCCGTGCGACCGGTCACGACCAGTGCGCGGCTGCCCCGCGCCGCCGCCCGCTCGCCGACGCACTTCACGGCCCCCGCGCCCGTCACAATCTCCTGAGCCGTCCTGAACGACTGCATGCTCGTCTCCTTGCTCGCCCCTTGCCTGTACGCTCGTGGCGCCGATTATCGTGGCGCTCACCACGCCTGTCAATCGGCACCCACGGCTTGCAGCCCTGGAACATTCTCTGTACGATACGGCATCCGAAGCACAGAGCAGGAGACGCCATGAGGGACAGCCCTGAGTTGAGCATCGACGTTGCGATCCTGGGCGCGGGGCCGGCCGGCCTCTCGGCGGCGTGCGCGTGCCAGGACCACGGGCTGTCGTATGTGCTTCTGGACAGTGCGGGTCTGGCGCAGTCGTTCTTCGAGTACCCACACGCGCTGCGGTTCTTCTCGCCGCCGGACGAGATGGAGGTCGGCGGGGTGCCGCTACCGGTCTCCGGGGGCGAGAAGCCCACGCGCGAGCACTACCTGGCCTACCTGCGTGCCGTGGTCCGCGCCCGACGCATCGAGCTGGCCACTTGGGAGTCCGTCCGGACCTTCGAGGCCCGGCCCGACGGCACGTTCACATTCGAGACCCGCTTCGAGCCGAACGCGACGGGCGGCCGCACGCTCCATGCGCGGGGCGTGGTGCTGGCCACGGGCGTGTGGGCGGAGCCGATCGCGCTCGGCGTCCCCGGCTCCGGCGGGGCGAACGTCTTCTCGGAGTTCCACGAGCCCACCCGCTTCACGGGCCACGACGTGCTGGTGGTCGGCGGCGGCAACTCGGCGGTCGGGGCGGCGCTCAGCCTCATGGAGGCCAGGGCTCGCGTGGTCCTCGCGATGCGCCGCCCGCCGAAGGACTACCGCTGCGGCCTCCGGCCCTTCGTCAAGCGCGACCTCGACTTCGCAGTCGACGAGGGCAAGGTCGATCTGCGCGCCAACACCATCGTGGCCGCCATCCGCCCCTTCGAGGCCGGCCTCCAGCCCGTCCGCTACGCCGGCTCCGAAGACCTCTCCGAGGGCACGATGGACGACTACGAGCCCGACGGGGAGCCCTTCGCCGTGCCCTGCCGCTTCGTGTTCGCCCTCCTCGGCCACCGTCCCGACACGCGGTTTTTTCGTGAGACCATCGGCCTCCCGCTACGCCCCGATGGTCGCCCCGAGGTGAACCCCAAGACCTGGGAGACCCCGATCCCCAACGTCTTCCTCGCCGGCAGCCTCGCCGACCGCGCGATCGACGTCGTGCTCAAGCTCCGAACCCAGGCCACCCAGGTGGTGGCCACCCTGGCCAGCCGTCTGGATGGCGGAGGGTAGCCCCGATGGGCATCTCGCGGCGCCACTTCCTCCAGACGACCGTTGCGGGACTGGCGGCGTGCCTCCGCCCTGCCCGCGCCATTGCAGCGGAGAAGACCATGCGACCACAGAACCTGGTCGTCATCATGACCGACAACCAAGGTGCCTGGACGCTCGGCTGCTATGGCAACCCCGACATCCGCACGCCGCACATCGACCGGATGGCCCACGAGGGGATGCGGTTCACCCGCGCCTACAGCGTGAACGCCGTCTGCTCCCCCTGCCGCGCCACCTTCCTCACCGGCCTCATCCCGTCGCAGCACGGCGTCCACTGCTGGCTTCGCGGCGGCCACGCCCAGATGGGGCCGCAGGCCTACTCCACCATCCGCGAGTTCCGCTCCCTCCCGAAGATCCTCGCCGAGGCCGGCTACACGTGCGGCCTGGTGGGCAAGTGGCATCTGGGCGCCAACCTCCATCCCCAGGAGGGCTTCTCCACCTGGATCACCAAGCCCCACGGCCACACCACCGCATTCTACGACGTCCCCATCATCCACCACGGCAGGGTCCGAAACGAGCCCCGCTACACCACCGACCTGTGGACCGACCACGCCGTCCGGTTCATCGAGGAGAACCGCGACCGCCCCTTCTTCCTCTTCCTCCCCTACAACGGCCCCTACGGCCTCGGCCAGAGCCTCCTGCGGCCCGCCCGGAACCGCCACGCCGCCCACTACGCCGACAAGCCGATGGCCTCCTTCCCCCGACAGCCCGTCCACCCCTGGCTCCACAACAACCGCCAGTTCGTCAACAACGTGAAGGCGATGCGCCGCTACGCCGCCGAGTGCAGCGGCGTGGACGACGGGGTGGGCCAGGTGATGGCCGCCCTCGAACGCCTCGGCATCGACGGCCGCACCCTCGTCGTCTACACCGCCGACCAGGGCTGGGGCGGAGGCCAGCACGGCATCTGGGGCATGGGCGACCACACCCGACCCCTCCACACCTTCGACGAGACCATGCACGTGCCCCTTATCCTCCGCCACCCGGAGGCCATCCCCGCCGGCCGAACCTGCGACCTCATGGTGAGCGACTACGACCTGCTGCCCACCCTCCTCGCCTCCCTCGGCCTGGCGGACCGGATGCCGACGACCCCGCCCTCTCCCGGCCGCAGCTTCGCCCAGGCCCTTCGCGGCGACGCGCCCCCGTGGGACAACCTGGTCTTCTATGAGTTCGAGAACACCCGGGCCATCCGCACAGCCGACTGGAAGCTCACCCGCCGCCACCCCGACGGCCCGAACGAGCTCTACCACTTGGCCGACGACCCCGGCGAAACGAAGAACCTGATCGACGCCCCGGCCCATGCGGCAACCCGCCGCAAGCTCGACGAGCGCCTCGCCGCCTTCTTCGCCCGCTACGCCGACCCCCAGTACGATCTCTGGCGGGGCGGCCGCTCGAAGGCAGGGCGGCTGACGCGCCCATGAGACGGGCACGGCAATGCCGTGCCCTTGCTCAACGCAGGGAAGGTGCAGCGGGACCTATGGCTCGGCGCGAAGCTCGGGCGGGAGTGGGATGGTGACCTTGCCCGTGGCAGCCCACTCGGTGCCGCGCAGCATCAGGGCTCTCTCGCCTGCCGTCTTGAGCGAACGGGCGTCGTGGCCGAGAATGAGGTGGAAGCAGCGGCCCTTGCCGAACTCGCGCCAGTGGGCCGCCGGCTCGTCCGCGCCCGAGCCGCCCTTCGCTTTGTCCGAGAAGGCCGTGCACAGGACGTTCAGCTTGTCCGTCACGCCCACGCGGTGCCACAGCTCGTCGGTCGTCGTGAAGCCCTTCATCCCCTTCGTGATGGGGTGCGCCTTGTCCGTGATGGTCACCTTGAACTCGTGGTAGCTGCCGTGGCCGGTCTGGCCGAGCTTCCAGGTGGAGCCGGCGAGCTGCTGGAACTCAGGCCAGGCGTGGAACGTGGCCGCTCCCGCGTGGAAGACCACGAAGCCCTTGCCGCCGCGGATGGCGTCGAGGAACGCCTTCTCGGTGTCGGCCCCCCAGTCGCGGTCCTTCGTCTTCGGCCAGTTCGACCAGTTGCACAGCAGCACGTCGTAGGGAGCGAAGGCCGCGGCGTCGCACTTCTCGGGCTCGGTCGTCACGTCCACCGCAAACCGCCCCGCGCCCTCGAGGATCTCCTTGAGAGCGGGCGTGGTGGCCTTCCAGTTGTGGTTGTTGCGGCCCGTGAGGATGAGCACGCGAAGCCGCTTCGCCTCCCCCTCCGCCGCCACCGCCGAGCCGAGACCTGCCGCAATGGCCAACAGCACAACAAGACCCCTGGGCATCTTCCATCTCCTGATCGGTCTCCCGCGGACACATGCTCCTGTTGACATTAAAGCCTCCTTCGCCGATCATTGCAACGTTCCTTGCCACCCGTCGAGAAGGGCGACATCAATGTGCGACGCACGAGCCACTGGAGCGACGGCATTCCTGGCGGCGCTCGCGGCCCTGAGTGGCCTCGGCGGCGAGGCGGCGCCGGCCACCGATGTGTTCAGGGACCGCGATGAGGCGGCGGCCATGCTCCTCGGCTACTTCGAGGAGATGTGCACGCCGAAGCCCTTCGTGTGCCGCACGGGCGACGCCTTCAAAGCGCATCAGCGGCAGCTCAGGGAGCGTCTGCTCGCGTGTGCGGGGCTGTGGCCGCTGCCCGAGCGGGTGCCTCTCACCCCCCAGTCCAGCTCGCCGCTGGACCACGAGTGGTGCACCGTCCGCCGAATCGCCTATCGGCTGTGGCCGGGCGTCTACAGCACCGGCCTGCTCTACCTGCCGAAGCAGTTCGCCGAGCGGCCCGCGCCCGCCGTGCTCTGCCCCCACGGCCACTGGGCAAACGGCAACGCCCATCCCGAGGTCCAGAAGCGATGCCTCGCCCTCGCCAGGATGGGCTACGTGGTCTTCTCCTCCACCCAGAACCACTACGAGGACCCCGCGCTCGGAATCTCGCACCAGACGCTGATGATCTGGAACAACATCCGTGCACTCGACTACCTGACGAGCCTGCCCGAGGCCGACGCGGGCCGCATCGGCTGTGCGGGCGCCTCAGGCGGCGGCCTCCAGGCCCAGATGATCGTCGCCCTCGACGGCCGTATCAAGGCGGCCACCATCGTGGGCATGACCTGCGACTACCGCGAAATCCTCTTCCCTGGAAGCCACCACTGCGGCTGCAACCACTTCCCAAACATCATGCGCCACACGGACGAGCCCGAACTCTCCGCGCTCGGCCTCCCCGCCGCCGTCCAGTATCTCACGATGAACGACTGGACGCGCACCTTCGCGCAGAACAACTTCCCCGCCGTCCGCCGCCTCTACGAGGCCAACGGCATGGCCGACCGCGTCGAGTGCCACTACTGGCCCACCGCCCACTCCTACGACAAGCCGAAGCGCGAACGCACGTATGCATGGATGGAGAAATGGCTCCGCGGAAGGGACCCAGGCGGCCCCGTGCCTGAGCCCGAGGTCACGACGTTCCCCGTCCACGCTCTGACTGGCCTGAAGGCGCCCATGCCGGGCAACAAGGGCTTCGGCGAGATCAGCCGCCTGGTCGCCAAACGCATCGGCTATGCCGTCCCGGAGCTTTCCAGCCGCGAGCAGTGGGCAACCTGGCGCGATGGGATGCGTGCCGCGCTCGGCGAGCTGCTGGGCAAGCCCCTGCCGCGCCGTGACATCCTCAGGAGCATGGGCACCGAGGTGCGCGACGGCCTCAGCCTTCAACGCCTCGCGTGCCCGAGTGAGGGCGACATCCTCGTGCCCGCCCTGCTGCTTCGCCCCAGCGAGGCCAAGGGCAAGCTGCCCGTCGTCGTCATCTGCGATTCACGCGGCAAGGGCGAACTCCTCGCCGCCACAGGGCAGGACTCGCCCTCCGAACTGGCCCGCAGGGGGGCACTCGTGGTGCTGTCCGACGTGCGCTTCACCGGCGAGACGGCCCTGGCGAGCTTCGCCGGCCGTACCGGGCACTTCCTGAAGTTCAAGCTCTGTTCCCCTGGAGGCGAGGGAGAGCCGAAGTCCTTCCCTGCGGTCTGGCAGCGCAACGCAATGCTCTGGGGCCGGCCTCTGCCCGCCATGGCCGTCACCGACATCCAGGCCGTCCTCGATGCCGTGCTCGCCCGCCCCGACGCCGACCCCGCATCGGTGACTCTCATCGGACGCGGCGACGTGGCCGTCGCCGCGCTCTTCGCCGCGGCGCTCGACCCCCGCATCGCTGCCGCCGACATCAATCTCGCCTCGAAGTGCTTCCGGGCGCGCACGCTCCCGCTCGTGCCCTTCGTGCTCCAGCACGGCGACGTGCTCGAGTTCGCCGCGCTCCTCGCGGACCGCCGCCTCCGCCTCGCCGGCGTGGCGGAAGCAGCGGGCGCCCCCCAGTGGCTCGAGAACGTCTTCAAGTCGGTGGGAAACGCCGACGGGCTGAGCATCCGCCCGCTCACAGCCGGGAGATGAGCACGAACACGCCCACGAGCGCCGCCACGCACGCCCAGCCGATCAGGAAGCCCAAGACCGAGGTGCGTGAGGGCACGGCGATCTCCAGGCTCCTGTTCGAGAACAGCTTTCGGCGCGGCAGGGTGGTCGCGCCGTCGGGGATCGTGCACGGCTCGCCCGGCTCCTCGCCGGGCTGGATCGGGGTGCGGGTGAGTGCGTAGAAGTTGTCCAGCTTACCTTCCGCCACAGGGCGCGTGAGCAGGCTCACCACGATCCCTACCACCGTGCCCACCACCAGGTAGAAGACCATCGACCACGGCAGATAGACCGTCTCGCCCTTTGGCGTCGACCACACGAGCCGCAGGGCCTCCGCGCGCGGCAGGTCGTTGAGCCAGGCGACGAAGAACCCCTGCGTGGTGAGCCACCAGGCCCCCAACGAGCTGAGCGTAGCGGCCCACGCGCCCGCGACCGTGGCCCGCCGCCAGAAGAAGCCCAGCCAGAACGCCACCCCCACCATCGCGGCCATCTTCCAGAAGATCTGGAGTCCCTCCTTGATCCCCGGCACCGTGTAGGCGAAGATCAGCCCTCCGATGACCACGCCGAACGATGCGAGCCGCCCCACAAGCAGATAGTGCTCCTGCGGCCGCCGGGGTGCAAGGAGGCGATAGATGTTCCGCGTGAACAGCCCCGAGCACGCGGTCATGAACGAGTCGCACGAACTCATCACCGCCGCGAGCAGCGACGCCAGGAACACCCCGAGGAGCCCCGCGGGCAGGAACTCTCTGGCCACGCGTCCGAAGACCAACTCGGGGTCCACCTTCTCGGGGAAGTAGGCCAGGGCGGCGAAGGCAATGAGACACCAGGCAATAGTGCACACGCGCTTGATCATCGTGCCCCACATGAAGCCCACACGCCCCTCCATTTCGGTCTTGCCCGCCGCGCAGATGCCCAGCGTGTGGGGCTGGACCACGATGCCCACCAGGGCGTTGAACGAGATCACCACGATGTAGAAGAACCCGATCTCCCCAGGCGCCACCAGGGAGAACATGTGCTTCATCTGCTCGGGGTCGGCGAACGAGGCGCGGATTCCGCTCATCCCGCCCACAGAGTGGAGGACGAACGGCAGGAGGACGAACGAGAAGATGATGGTCATGATCCCCTGCACGAAGTCGGTTACGATGGCCGCCGAGAGGCCGCCCGCGATGCCGTAGATCACGAAGAGCAGGGTCATCGCCGGGATGACGTAGTAGGCGTGGATGACGCCGCCCGTAGCCGCCTCCACCACCTTCCCCGCGCCCAGCAGCATCACCCCGATGTTCAGGGTGAGCTGTGCCATGCCGATGATCGCATAGAGAACGCCCACACTTCTGTCGTAGCGCGCCTCGAACACGTCGCCCGTCGTGATGGCGCGGAACCGCTTCATGAACGGCGCCATCAGCCAGTAGAAGGGCGTGCAGAAGAGCCACAGCCACTGGTACCAGATCCCCGAGAGCCCGTTCGTGTAGGTCACGCGGGCCACGCCCACCGCCTGGTCGGAGTGGGTGCCCGTGCCGAACGTGTGCATCATCATCATTGCCTTGCCGAACCGCCGGGGCATGAAGAAGTCGCGCACGCTGTGCACCAGCCGCGCCGCGCGCAAGCCCACGAACGTGATGACAGCCAAGTAGAGGATCAGGCACACGATGTCGGCGGTGTCGAGTCCGAGCAAGGGTTTGGCCT
>Ga0272442_10005186_pt1 | contig 17520 bp, 10 predicted proteins | sample SSMForm2O_FD_200262 | JGI IMG/M metagenome (GOLD analysis project Ga0272442, IMG submission 200262) | Marine sediment archaeal communities from Little Sippewissett salt marsh, Falmouth, MA, United States - SSM-Form-2O | ecosystem: Environmental > Aquatic > Marine > Wetlands > Sediment ... | reverse complement strand
ACCGGGCAAAAGGCCCGGAATGGATGGTTTTTGACCAACGGATACGGCGTTTTAAGAAAAGCAAACCCAATCATCAGGAAACTATTATCAAAACTGCAGCCATTCTTAAGAAAAGTCTGGAAAAAGAAGGGCTTGCTCTCATAGATATTGAAAGCATTTTAATGTTTACCAATCCCCGGACGCTTGTCGATACAGCTCGGCCAAGAGTCCGCATTGTCCCTGCAGATGCTGTGGATTATTTCGCAGCAAATCTCCAACAGCTTCCCGAAGCCCTCGATAAAGAGGATATCAAATACCTGACCGGCATCCTGCTTCGAAACACTCAACCTGTCGAAGAAAAGGAACCAGAACCGGCTGAAATCTTGCCAGAGAGGAATGAAACTCTTCGGGAACTTGATTATGTATCTGAGGTTCCTGCTGCCCCTGGCTATGAGCCGGATCTCGATCCTGCACTGAGTTACGAGCCTGATCTGAATCCTGATCCGGCTTATGCACAGGAAGACTTTCCCGATTCAAGTTATGTTCCTGCATTTCTGGAGGATGAAGCATATTTTCCGGATATTGAAGATGAGCAGATCGAAGCAAAACCCGAACGCGGCAAATTCCGGTTTGAGCGCAAACAGTGGATAATTATTGGCGGCCTGCTTCTTGTTGAGCTTATCATTCTTGCACTGTTTGTTTTCCTTGTACTCCAGAACCTCAACATTCTTTTTTAGCTGCATCTTCCCGGAGCTATTATGGCCCTGCTTTCAATAATTATTCCTGCTCACAATGAAGAAGAACGCCTGGCCAGGAGTCTGGACAAAATCCTGGACTTTCTTTCACAGCAGGAGTATGACTCAGAAATCATCATTGTTGAAAATGGAAGTACAGATCGTACACAGGAAATTGCACAGGAGTATGTGTCCCGATTTTCAAATGTGCAGTTGATTATTAAAACACAAGCGGGAAAAGGTCTCGCTGTCAGAAGCGGGATACTTGCGGCTGAAGGAACATACCGGTTTATCTGTGACGCCGACCTCTCCATGCCTATCGAGCAGGTCAGCCGATTCCTTCCTCCCGCATGCGAGGAATATGACATTGCAATAGGGTCCCGAGAAGTTCCCGGATCCATGCGCTACAACGAACCCGAAACGCGTCATCTGATTGGCAGGATCTATAACTTACTGGTCAGACTTATTGCGCTGCCTGATCTTCAGGACACACAATGCGGTTTTAAGTGTTTCCATCATACCGTTGTCGAACGCTTGTTTTCTGTACAGCAGCTTGACGGCTGGGCTTTCGATGTGGAGCTCCTTTTTATCGCACAAAAAATCGGCCTGCACATTATCGAAATACCGATTGATTGGTACTACATGCCCGGGAGCCGTATCCGCATCCTGCGAGATTCGGTGAAAATGTTCTCCGATTTATTTACCATACGTCGTAACTGGCGAAAAGGAATGTATGAGCGCAAAGGAAGCACCAACATCCCCAACGCTGAAGATTGAGCACGATCTTTATTTGAGGGGAGCATGGCCAGCCGCAGGCCTGGACGAGGTGGGTCGCGGCGCATGGGCAGGCCCGGTTGTTGCTGCAGCGGTTATTCTGCCACCGCCTTCAAAAAAACTCGCTGGACAGCTGCATGGTGTCCGGGACTCAAAACTGATGTCCGCTTCTCAGCGGGAACACTGGTCGGAATTGATCAAACAAACAGCCGTTGAAATCAGTCTGGGTGTGGTGCCGGCTCCACAAGTCGACGCAATCGGCGTTCTGGGCGCCACACGCCTCGCTATGTCCATTTGTTTAAAGAAACTCCAGCAACGTCCTGCCCACCTGATTATCGATTACCTTGAACTGCATGATGTAGATATTCCCCAAACAGCCGTCACACATGGCGACAGCCTGGTTCTTTCGATCGCAGCAGCCTCTGTTATAGCCAAAGTAGCACGTGACCAGATGATGGTCAAAATCGATAAGGAGTATCCCCGATATGCTTTCTCCCGTAATAAAGGGTATGGAACCCGGGAACACCGTGAGGCTTTGAGGGAAAACGGAATTTGCCCATATCACCGTCGTTCATACAGGCCAATCGCCCAACTGCCGCTCCCTGGTATGGCAGAGTAGAAACGATACAGGCCGAATCAGATTGCTCCATCCCCTTTTTTTGTAAAAGTTGCTGATCCAGACAACTGATGCATTAACACCTGACATTCCTAACTTGACCTTTTATGCCCCATACTTTACTCTTTTCCCTTGGTACTAGTTGGAAAGTAATCTTTTTAGTCCAATGCACCATAAAAATTTATCTGTTCTCAATGATATTTTGGCTGATTCAGAATGAACTGATGCTCTATATTTTCCAGAACGTTCTTGAACGTATTCCACAGCTTCACATCCCGATTCGGTTAATATCTATGAGAAATCAGGAATAAAACGGGATTTAACAGCCTGCAGACAATGTAGAAATATAAAAAAGCACGAATCTGCCTAAAAAAACACTGCAAGGCTAGCGATCTCGTATATACTAAATAAGAGGAGCATAACGGTGTCAATCGAAGCATTTTTTTCTCCAGAAGCCGTAGCAGTAATCGGCGCATCCACAAATCCCAGCAAGCTGGGATATGCTGTAGTTCAGAATCTGGTTGAAGGGGGATATCTTTCAGACGATCGCAAAGTCTACCCCATCAATCCGAAAGCGGATGAAATCCTAGGCCTGAAGGCTTATCCATCCATAATGGAAGTAGCCGGCCCTATCGATCTGGCTGTGATTGTTATCCCGGTAAAATATGTCCCCGAAGCACTGAAGATGTGTGGTGAAAAGGATATTCACGCCGTGATCATCATTACCGCAGGTTTCCGCGAGTCCGGCCGCGAAGGTATGGAACGGGAACTTGAGATTCTGGAAATCGCCCGCGAGTATAATATTAACATTGTCGGTCCGAACTGCCTCGGTGTTATCGATACTGTTACGCCGATGAATGCCTCATTTTCGGCAGGTTCTCCACCCAATGGCCCAATGGCCTTCATGTCTCAGTCGGGTGCTCTTGGTACCGCAATCCTGGACTGGGCGATGGCAGGTGAGCTTGGCTTGAGCCAATTTGTTTCTCTCGGCAACAAGGCAGATGTCGACGAAACAGCGCTGCTTCGTGCCTGGGAAGATGACCCTTCTTCAAATGTCATCCTTACATACACAGAAGGCCTTCCAGACGGACAGGAATTTATCCGGGTTGCGCGCGAAGTGAGCAAGAAAAAACCGGTTATTGCCCTTAAATCAGGCATCACCCAGGCTGGGGCACGTGCAGTCAGCTCGCATACAGGCTCACTCGCCGGTTCCGAGCAGGCCTACCAAGCCGCGTTCCGACAGGCAGGCGTCATCAGGGCAAACTCACTCCAGGATATGTTCGATTATGGCATCGCCTTCGGATATCTTCCTCCACTCAAAGGTGACCGAATTGCAATCATAACCAATGCCGGAGGTCCCGGCATTCTTGCAACAGACGCATTAGAAAGAGCTGGCCTTCAACTTGCCGAACTGGAAACCGATTGTGTGCGTGATCTCGAAGCCTTCCTGCCTGACGCAGCCAGTGCAGCCAACCCGGTCGATGTTCTCGGGGATGCCCAATCGGACCGCTACCGGAAGTCGATTGAGCGGGTCCTTCAAGACCCGAATGTCGATGCACTGCTTGTGATCCTCACCCCCCAGGCAAATACGGATATCAAGAACGTTGCTGATGTCGTTGTCGATGTTGCGAAGGACTCAGACATTCCGATTATTGGCTGCTGGATGGGTGAGGCTCGTGTGAAAGTGGGGACTGAAGTTCTCAAAGCGAATAATATTCCCAATTACTCCTACCCGGAACGGGCAGCCATGGTTCTGAAAGCCATGAGTACGTATCGCGGCTTCAAGAATGAACCTCTGCCCGAATTCGAACAACTCGACGTAGATAAGGACCGCGCTCGTAAAGCGTTTGATAAGGTGATTGCTGACGGCAGATACTCGCTGGGCGACTACGAATCCCGCGATATTCTTGAAGCATACGGCCTGCCATTCCCGGATGCACAGCTCGCCAAAAGCCCGGAGGAAGCAGCGGACATCGCGGCTGAGTTTGGCTTTCCGGTAGTGCTGAAGATCGCTTCGCCCGACATTCTGCACAAAACAGATGTTGGTGGCGTAAAAGTAGGTTTGGACTCAGCGTCCGATGTTCGTGACGCGTTCGATCTGATCACATACCGGGCACAGCGCTATGTGCCAGATGCCCGGATCTGGGGCTGCCTGGTCCAAAAAATGGCACCTTCAGGATTGGAAGTTCTTATCGGTATGAACCGTGATCCTCAATTTGGCCCACTGGTCACTTTCGGCCTGGGCGGTATTTTTGTCGAAGTATTGAAGGATGTCTCATTCAGGGTGGCACCTTTCTCACGCTATGAAGCAGAGCAAATGATTTATGAAATCCGTACCCGTGCCCTGCTCGACGGCGTTCGAGGTAATCCGCCCGCCGACAAGGAGGTGCTTATCGACGCAATCCTCAGAATCGGACAGCTTGTCACAGACTTTCCGGAAATCACCGAACTCGATATCAACCCCTTCATCATCTACGAAAAAGGGCAAGGTGGTATGGCAATTGATATGCGCCTGGTGCTTGATCCTGATAAGCATGCCAGGAGTTGAGCCATTCATCCGGACATTCAATGAGAGGAGGGAGTGCTTAAAATGAAATCACTCTACATTACCTCGGTTGAACCTTATTCAGGGAAAACCGCTGTTTGTCTGGCACTGGGAAAACAGCTTAAGGCAGACGGTTACAAAGTAGGGTATCTAAAACCGGTAAGCACCCAACCCTGGCGTACTCCAGTAGGGCAGCTTGTCGATCAGGATGTGGTCTTCGTTAAACGAATGCTCCAGCTCGAGGAAGATCCATCTGTTCTCTCTCCTGTTGTCATTACTTCATCCAAGCTTCGTTCCTGCCTGACGACAGGACCACAGGCAGATTACAATAAACTAATCCGCGATGCTGCCGCTGAAGCAGGAGAGGGCAAAGATATTCTCCTGCTTGAAGGCGGCAGCAGCCTGCGCGAAGGGCATGCCATGGGATTGTCCAATCTCAGCCTGGCAAAAGACTTCGCTGCTCCAGCCATGACGGTTATCCGCTACCGAAACGATATTCAGGTCCTGGACGACGCATTGGCAGCAAAATTCCGGCTTGGCGATCAGCTCAACTGTACTCTCCTGAACCATATACCATCCGAAGCAGAAGACTTTATCAAGGATGTTGTTATTCCATGTCTGGAGAAAGAAGAAATCTGTGTGCATGGTGCACTGCCGAAACGTCCGCGTCTTTCTGCAATCAGTATCGGCGAGCTGACTTCTGTCCTTGAGGCTGAAATCCTCACCAAGGACATTAACCCGGACACACTCGTCGAAAGCTTTGCAGTTGGTGCTATGACTCTCGACGCCGCCCTGGCACGGTTCCGCCATCAACGCAATAAAGCAGTCATTACCGGAGGGGATCGGGCAGAAATCCAGCTTGCAGCACTGGAAACCTCAACTGTTGCATTGATTCTGACAGGAAATCTACACCCGAGCTCACTTGTCGTTCAACAGGCGGAAAAATTGAACGTACCAATTCTTCTCGTCAAAGAAAACACCATGGAAACTGTCAATTCCATTGAGAATGTATGGAGTCGAACGCGCCTGGCCCAGCCAGAAAAACTCGATGCGTTTGTAAAATTAATGGAAGAAGAAGCCGTATTCGATTCGATCTATAAGACTCTAGGATTAGAACGCAAGAAGTAATCAGGGCGCGGGTACTTAATCCGTATATTTCGGGAGCCAGATAGTGAAGGTTGTACCTTCATTCAACTGGCTCCTGACTGTTATATCGCCATTGTGGCGGTTCAGTATCTCCTTGCAGATAGCCAGTCCAAGCCCTGTCCCCGATGTTTTCATTCTCCTGCTGGCAGAACCACGGAAGAAGCGTGAAAATAGCTGATCCTGCTCCTCTTCGCTTATACCAAGCCCTGTATCCTCCACATCCACACAAACCCCTTCCCTATCATCCTTCGAACAGATCAGCGTTCGGAGTGAAACACGCCCTCCCTTTGGTGTATACTGCAGCGCATTTGTCAGCAAATTTGCGATAACCTGGGAGAGAGCCCCCTCATCCCCCATTACTTTTGCAAGCGGTCGGGCGGGAAGGAATTCCAGCGCTACTTGATTCTCCCTGAACAATCGTCTCCTGTCCTCAACAAGGCGTTCAACGATAGCATTCAGATCGAGCTCTTGAATATTCATAGTGACAGTATCTGTATCAAGCCGGGATATCGCCAGGAGACTCTCAATCAAAGTTGTCAGACGCTCGGTTTCACGATGGAGTGTACTCATATACTCCGAACTCTTGTTTTCGCTCCCCATTTCAAGCAGCTCCAGATACAGCTGAATATTTGTCAGTGGTGTACGCAGTTCATGGGAAACATCCGCCACAAACTGTGTCTTGAGTTTGTCTGCTTGCTGCGCTTTCTCCAGCGCGCTTTCGAGCTCGGCTGTACGTTCGGCTACCAATTCCTCCAGCTGCAGTGTCTGGTTTCGCAGGCGTTCATACAATCCGGCTCGCTCTGAAGCCACTGCGATCTGATCAGAAATAAGCGTTAGAAGGCGGAGATCATCCATATGCAGCTTCCGTCTGCGGCTGGCCTCCACATTCAACATACCTATCACTTCATCTGCCCGCATGAGCGGTACGGCAATTTCAGACACAATAAACTCTTTATCCCCGATAAAATCAGGGTCCTTGCTGCAGTCTTCTATGAGTAACGGTCTCTTTTCCCTTGCAGCCCTTCCGACGACTCCTTGATCGATTGGTATTCGCAAGTTTTCCTTTGAATGGTCGCCGTTTTTCGCTCTCAAACAAAGATGATCTCCTTCACGTAGAAATACTTCCACCAGTTCGAGATCAAGCAGGGCAGCAATCTGATCCGCCACTTCTTTCAACAGTGGTTCCAATTCAAAACGGCGGTTTACCGCCTGTGCAATTTGCTGCAGCAATTGTCTTTCGTTCAGTTTGCGTTGAAGTGATTGGTAGCTTGCTGCATTGGAAATAGCCAATCCCACCTGACGGCTTACTGCCAATACCATGTCAATCTGCGCCTGATCGAACTGCTTTTCTGACAGTATTGAAAGGACTCCATACAGATCCTCACCGGATATGAGCGGCACCGCTATCATGGCGACAACTTGATCCGGAATGGGTATCCCAAAATTTTTCCATCGAGGGTCTGAGCGAAAATCGTCAATTACTGCGCTTTCGCGGTTTTCCGCCACCCAGCCTTCCACACCTTCGCCTGCATGAATCCGCTTCTTTACAGACCAGGATGAAGCTTCTTCTCGTTCACGTGTATAAGTACAACTGGTTTCAATCTGATTTGTATCGGGAAAGTAAATGAATGCAGTTCCAAGATAGCCATCCAGATTTCTGGTAATACGTTCGGTTGCCTGCTTCAGGGTCTTCTTCAAACTCAGGCTGCTTCCGACCTCGCGTGCTACATCGTACAGGAACGATACACGGCGGCGTTCTGCATCCATCCTGTCGAACAGCCTTGCATTTTCCAGTGCAATCGCTGCCTGGTCGGCCATCAATTCAAGAACCCGAATCTCCGCATGTGAAAATTTATGCGGCTCATCATAGGCAACATTCATCACGCCAAGAACATGTTTGCCTACCTGAATCGGAAGCCCGATGATGGCTCCTCCCCAATTCCAGCTTTTAAAAAGAGGATGCTCATTTACGTTTTCAACAACAATACGTCGACCGCTTTGTGCAACACTGTATGTAAGTCCATCCTTTCGCGGTTCCTTGTAAGGCTCGGGTTGGTATTCACCCGACCACCTGGCAGCACCAAACATCAGCCGGTCACCCTCATACAGGAACACATGTGCATCTTCCCCGTTTACCATCTGCAGTGTTTGTTCAAGAATTGTTTCCAGAACCAGACGAATATCCAGGCTTGATGTAATGCTCAAATTCGCCTGGCGAAGCGCTTCCAGCTCGATGCTCCGCTTCTGCTCCGCCTCAAAAGCCTGTGTTTTTGCCAGTGCAAGTACTGCCTGTGCCGCAGCTTGCTCACACAGTTGTATCTCTTCCTCATGAAAGATATGATCATTCATAAACGTGAGAACTATGACGCCGAGCCATTGGTTACCAGTTATCAATGGCAGCACCATGCCAGTCCTGGATGACTGGACCAGTATCGATTTTTCCAGATTGAACCCGTTGTGGGAAAAATCCTCAAAAAGATAAGGACGGGCCGTACTCAAAACACTCCGTATCATCTCATGATCGTTAACACTGAGCTTCGTCTGTGGAAAAATATCACGTTCCGCGCCATATGCCGACATTGGTATCGGCTCTTCTCGATCCTCATCCCACAATACTATCAGGCATCCATCAGCGTGAATAAGATCTGCCATCCCCTCAGAGACAACCCGAAGCAGTGACTGTAAATCGCCGGCTCGAAGAGCCGCATTTGTCAGGTGATTCATCTGCAGTACACGGACTGCCCGCTCCTGTACTGTGGAAATCAGTGCCGAGTTTTCAACAACCATTGAGGCCTGGGATGCAAACAGCTGAAGGATTTCGTACTCTGCAGAAGAAAACTGCCGGGATTTCTCACGCGCTGCGAGGATAATGCCTTCAACAGCGTTATTGATAATAATGGGTTCTACTACAGCAAACAAATCATTATTTGAGGAGGGGAAATCAAGTCCCAGATCGTCAAGTGATGTCGAAGAAAGTACCAGTCTGTTGTGGACTTCATCACATCCTTTCCCCAAATCTCGTACTTTTTCCAGATCGAGTCCTGATAACTGGCTTATTTGTGGATATATCAATACGAGGGCATCAGAATCCTGATCCATTGCATTCATGACAATGATTCCCCCTGCGGTCTCGAGGACAATCTCAATTCTTTCAAGGATATTATAAAGAAGCTCAGAAATATTCTGCTTCTTTTTAATCCGCTGTGTAATAAATGATGTCCCTATTCTATCCATCCACAAACTCCAACATCAAACAGAAAGCGGTATGTTCAGGGCTTGACATAATCGTAAGCCTTGAACGAAAATTTACCACTCCTTGGTTACAGATTGGAATCTATCAGTTTATTGCATCGAATGCCATAAAAGGTAACCAAAAATCATCAATGGCGAAAGCTGCCATAATTTCATATCTTTTTCAACCGGGAATAAAGAAATACGAAGGAAACAGCAGCTTTTTACAAGTTCGTCTGTGAAACACCCTGATAACCTGAAGGGAATTACCGGCTGTAGCGATATGCGTAGAAACCGATCCCGCCGGCAGCCAGAAGCAGTACAACACCCAGGATTCCCAGTACCAGCGAGCGTTGATTAACCTGATCATTATCAGGGAGATCGATGGCTCCGCTGGTTTGTGCACCAAACTGGATATAGCTGACATCACCTGCCTCGAGTGTGATCCCCAGGTTCATGCTGGTCGTGGCATTATAATTTTCGGGGACGGCAGCACTCACATTGTAATCACCAAAGTCAACATTTTCGAAGCAGAAGCCCTCGGGATCTGTATCTGTTGTATGTTCACCTATCAGTGTTCCATCTACACTGATCACACTGATCTGCCCCTCAGGAAGCGCACTTTCTGTCTCGTCCAAACGTGCGTTCCCATTTTCATCTTCAAAAATCAGGATGCAAATTTCACCAACTCCATAGACCGGAGTGGGAGGGATTGCCAATGCCGTTTCAGTAAGTTGGGCTGCAGGCGGATCTGTTGCAGTAGGAAGAGGCGCATTACCAAGCAAAAGCTGCATGCCTGGTGTAATAAAATCGTCCGGCTGCATGCCGTTCAAGGCGTATAATTCCTCCAGTGTGATCCCTGCAACAGCAGCTATCGTCCATGGGGAATCGCCTTCCTGTACCTGGTAAATAATATTTCCATCCGCATCGGGGGTAGGCGTTGGGAACGTCCCCTGGGAAAGGGAAGAGGTCTCAACAGAGTAGAGGTTAAATGGATTGAGAAAGGCAGCAAGAAGTACTACAATCGGAATGCTGAGCATCAGCTTACTTTTATTACTCATACGAGCCATCCTCCGTTCCTGATTATAGCCTGATCACTGCTTCTGGAACAGATTAACAAAGTCTGCCGCACAAGAGTATTATGCTAAAGATAACGCATATCATCATGGAATCGTTACAATGTGCAAATTCTCTGGTATTATGCGGTTGTGTTGTGGAAAACCTGGTTTTTCCCGCAAGGAGGGAACCATGCCGCTTGATATGATTCTTGGCGCACAATGGGGAGATGAAGGTAAAGGCCGTATTACCGACCTGCTGGCAATAGAAGCAGACATCACAGCCCGATTTTCAGGCGGTGATAATGCCGGGCATACCATCACCGTCGGAAGCCAGATTTATAAACTGCACCTGATCCCCTCGGGTGTTATTCATCCGCATACAATCTGCATTCTTGGAAACGGGATGGTTATCAATCCCGAACGCTTGATTGTTGAGCTGGAAGACCTGGAAAAGCTGGGTGTTGATATCAGCCCTGAACGGATAAAAATCTCGCGTGCAGCTCATATTCTTACACCTGCCCACATTGCCCTGGATGTGGCACAGGAAACCCGGCGCGGTGGAGAGAAAATTGGTACAACGAAGCGAGGCATTGGGCCAGCTTATATGGATAAAACCGCTCGACGAGGTATTCGTGCCGGCGCCATGGAAAACCCTGAATCATTTGCTGATCTGATTAAACAGCACATCACAGACACAAACCACTTTCTCGAACAAATCTATGATCAACCGCCTCTCGATGCAGAGGAAATCGGATCCCTCTTCTATGAGATCGCGGTTCGATTAAAACCATACCTGGCCGATACAGGTTCAATGATCGCCAATGCCCTTTCAGAAGGGAAAAATGTCCTTGCAGAAGGCGCCCAGGGCACCCTCCTCGATATCGATCACGGCAGCTACCCCTATGTTACAAGCTCAAGCCCTACAGCACCTGGAGCCCTGCTCGGTCTTGGCATCGGACCCACACATCTGCGGCGCATTATCGGCGTTACCAAAGCTTTTCAGACACGGGTTGGAGAAGGCCCCTTCCCCACTGAACTTTCCGGCCTTGTTGGAGACCAGCTGCGCGGTACCGGTGAAAACCCCTGGGATGAATTCGGTACTACCACCGGCCGTCCACGACGCTGCGGGTGGCTTGATCTTGTCCTGCTCCGTTATGCCGCCAGGGTCAACGGCTTTACAGAACTCGTAATTACGAAGCTTGACATTCTCTCCGGAATCTCCCCGCTGCGAATTTGTACTGCCTACTCAAGCAGCGGTATTTCCTCTTCTATCCTTGCGGATACGCCTGACGCCGTTGAGGACTATACGCCAGAGTATACCGGCCTGCCGGGGTGGGAGCAGGATATAACAAGCGTAAGAGAAGCAGATCTTCTCCCTGCAGGAGCCCAGGATTATATAAAACTTATCGAGACTGAGACCAATCTCCCGGTACGAATGGTTTCAGTAGGCCCTGAGCGTGATGCCCTGGTCCACCGATAGTTCAACCACTCAACTCTCGGTTATAATTCTGCCATGGCTCTAACACCACGGAAAAAGACCCTGTTGTGGATCATTGGAATTCCTGTTCTCGCAGGGATACTCGCTGTATCCCTGTATCAAATTCCGTTTATCCATGAAAAATTATCCTGGCGTATTGATGAACTGCGTACACGGATAAAATACGCCCTGAACCCGCCCGAAGAAGCAGTATTTCTTCCGGAGCAGCAGGATGAACTTGCTACTATCGTTCAGGAAACATTGTCTGCGCTCACACCGGAGGCTACCGCAACACCTGAAACATCCACCCCGGAACCGCCGACACCAACACCCACTCTTCAACCGCTCCCTGAGTCTGTCATACTCGAAGGCGTACAATACGAAGACCAGCACAACCGTTGGAATTACTGCGGCCCCTCCAATCTCTCCATGTCGCTCACTTTCTGGGGATGGGATGGCAATCGGGATATCGTTGGTGAATACGTAAAGCCTTCCGACAAGGACAAAAATGTCCTCCCTTCCGAAATGGAGGAATTTGTCCGCACCCAAACATTTCTCAACATGCTTATCCGCCAGGGGGGCGATATCCAGGTCCTCAAACAGCTGCTGGCTGCCGGCTTCCCGGTTCTGGTTGAAAAAGGATATTATGAAGTGGATTACACCGGCACCCTCGGCTGGCTTGGCCACTACCAGTATGTTACCGGGTATGACGACTCGATCGATTCCCTCCTTGTTCAGGATACATACATCACCGACGGGCAAAACCACTGGACGACATACGACGAATTCCTGGATGGCTGGATCTCATTCAACTACATCTTCATGGTTGTTTACCCTGCGGAACAGCTGGAGGCACTGAATACAGCACTGGGCCCATGGATCGACGCCAGCTGGGCCGCGCAGCACGGACTTGATACAGCCACTGCACAAACGCAATCCGAGACCGGATTGAACGAGTTTTTCGCATGGTTTAATGTCGGCACCAGCCATGTTGCCCTCCAACAGTATGTGGACGCCGCATATGCCTATGACCAGGCTTTTGCCGTCTACGCCGCTATGCAGGTCGACGATGTCTCCCGCCCATACCGAATTATGTGGTATCAGACCGGCCCGTATTGGGCATACTACTACAGCGGACGCTATACGGACGTAATCAACCTCGCCAACACTACATTGCTCGAAACAGTCAGCGAACCGGTGCTTGAGGAAAGTTTCTACTGGCGAGGATTGGCTTATGAAGGGCTGGGAGATCTTGACCAGGCTGTATACGACTGGCAAGTCGCTCTGGAATTACATCCTGATTGGGATCCGGCTCGATTCCAGCTTGAAAGAGTCGGGGCATATCCGTAAGGAACAAATTTCGCTTTACAATAGGGGCTGCCTCATGGAACCAGATACACAAAAGGTGAAGGAAAAGAAACCTCTCTTATCGCATGTCGCCCGATCTTCACTTCTGCTGGCCGTCTTTTTTACTCTCGACAAATTATTCGGGGTTCTCCGCCAGGTTGTAATCGGCAGGCAGTTCGGCGTCAGCACAGATCTTGACGTTTTTAACGCTGCGAACAATCTGCCTGACCTCCTTTTTGCTGCCATTTCCGGCGGAGCACTTGCGGTAGCTTTTATACCTGTGCTCTCTGAAACACTTGATCGCTCCGGCCGCGAATATCTCTGGAGTCTATTCAGTCGTGTTGCAAACTGGGCGTTTCTGATCACAGCATTTATTTCCATCATTCTGGCTGTCTTTGCCAACCAGATTGTCCAGGCAGAAGCCGGTATTGTCCCGGGTTTCAACCAGGAAATGCAGAATCTTGTTGCTGATTTGATGCGATTGAACCTGATCGCTACCCTGATCTTCTCACTCAGCGGCCTCGTCAGCGCTGGGCTGCAAGCCAATCAACACTTCCTTCTTCCCGCTCTGGCACCAGTATTGTTCGACATCGGCCAGATCTTCGGAGCTCTTGTTCTTGCCCCCGCCGAAGGGTATCAAATTGGAACCTTCACCCTTCCAGCCTTTGGGCTGGGAATCCATGGGCTGGTCTATGGTGTGATCCTTGGATCTGTACTCCATCTCGTCATCCAGGTTCCAGGCTTGATTCGGTTCAAGTTCAGATGGACACCCAGCTTGCAGGTGCGCTACCCGGGAGTACTGCGTGTTGCGCGTCTGTTTGCGCCGCGTATTCTCACCATCGGTGCTTTTCAACTTATCTTCGTTGTCCAGGATAATCTCGCCTCCCGACTCGATACCGGCTCAATCACAGCACTCGCTTATGGCTGGTTGATCATGCAGGTGCCGGAGACAATTTTTGGAACAGCTATCGGAACCGCCATTCATCCCACACTCTCGGAACATTTTGCGCGAAAGGATGATCAATCCTTTGCTGCCTCCGTTCAACGCGCCATTCAAACGATTCTTGCACTGACAATACCTTCAGCCGTTCTGATGTCAGTAACGATCCGGCCTCTTGTCGGGGCAGTTTTCGGGTTTGACGCATATGGCACAACCCTGGTCGTTCACGCTGCCTGGGCCTATCTGCTGGGATTGATTGGCCATTCTCTACTTGAGATTGCCGCTCGTGCTTTTTATGCTCGGCAGAACGCTCGTATACCGCTTCTGGGCCGCGGTATTGGCACCGTCATCTTTATACTCTCCGGAATTTTATTATATCGATGGATGGGTGCCGCTGGTATCGCATTGAGCAACAGCCTTGCGTTTACACTGGAAACAGCCCTGCTGCTGTATCTGTTGTCCCGCAGCCATCCAACCATCCTGCAGCAGGGGAAACCTCTCATCCGTATCATTGGGGGAACGGTTCTGGGCGCAGGTGTAAGCCTGCTTGTTGGCTCGCTCGTAAGTTTCTCCCCGCTAATTTCAGGCAGTGCCGCATTAGCTGCAGGAGCACTCGTTGTGATCCCATTTTTACTGCCTGAACTGCGCCAGCTGCGAAGCCTCTGATCGCTGCCATATACAGTTTTTATCAACCTGTATAAAAGAACCTGAAGGATTTATCTTCAATTCCGTCAGGTTCCATGCCATTCTGGTTTTGTATAGCTGAAAAAAATCAGTCACCGGGTGCTGCAATACAGGAAGATTCTTGAGAACGAATGTGTTCGTTCTTTCCTGACAGGTATTCCTGTATGGCTGCCGCTGCTTTCCGTCCGGCACTCATAGCCAGAATCACTGTTGCGCCGCCGGTAACAATATCGCCTCCTGCAAAAACCCCTTCCTTACTGGTGCACATAGAATCACCATCAACAACGATATTTCCCCTGCTATTAAACTCGAGATCGGGTGTGGTCTTTTGAATAATAGGATTCGCTCCATTACCGATCGCAATAATCACGCTGTCTACAGCCATCTCGAACTCTGAGCCTTCGATCGGTTTCGGCCTGCGACGACCGCTTGCATCCGGCTCACCCAATTCCATCCTCACAAGGCGGATTCCCTTCAGCCAGTCATTCTCATCACCATAGAATGCTTCTGGATTGCACAGAAATTGGAACTGGACTCCCTCGCTTTTTGCATGCTTGATCTCTTCGATCCTGCCAGGCATCTCTGCCTCACTCCGCCGATAGATAACATCCACTCTTCTTGCGCCTAATCGCAAGGCAACTCGCGCCGAATCCAGCGCTGTATTTCCGCCGCCAATTACAGCTACATGCTTCCCCTCGACATTGAACACAGGCGTATCTACTCTTGGAAACTGCCAGGCCTTCATAAGATTTACCCTGGTCAGGAACTCATTGGCTGAAAAAACACCGATCAGATTTTCACCAGGAATATTCATAAAATACGGCAGCCCTGCACCCACTCCAATGAATACTGCATCGAACCCCTGCTGTGTGAGCAGTTCATCAATTGTAAAGGTAACTCCTATGAGTGTATTCGCCTGGAATTTCACCCCTAAAGCCTGCAGCGCTTCTATATCATTACGAACGATTTCCTTGGGCAGGCGGAATTCCGGAATACCATAGATCAACACTCCCCCGAAATCATGGAAAGCTTCAAATACCGTGACATCATAACCAGCCCGGATCAAATCACCTGCACAACTCAGTCCTGCCGGGCCGGATCCGACCACTGCAACACTGTATCCCAGCTTACTGATCGGAGGCATCTCTTCAACAGTTTCATGCTCCACGGCATAATCCGTGACAAAACGCGCCAGGGCACCTATTGCAACTGCTTCGCCCCGTTTCGTCAAAATGCAGGCTCCCTCGCATTGTTCAGACTGAGGGCATACACGCGCACAGACCCGTGACAGGACATTATCTACCTGGATGATTCGAGCCGCTTTTATAAATTCCTGATGTTCAATATGATGCAGAAAATCCGGAATGTCTACCCCGACAGGGCATCCTTCCACGCAGGATGGATGTCGACACTGCAGGCAGCGATGAGCCTCCTGGATCGCCAGTTCTTCCGTGAATCCTGTATTCACTTCCTTGAAATTGTGGATTCTCTCCTGTACCGGGCGTTCAGGCATTTCCTGACGGGGAATTTCCATCCGCTCCTTAGGACTTAACGATTTTAACCTTTCAATATTTTCTTCAAGAGCACACTGCTCTTCATACCTGTGTGCACGATTGCGGTTAATGAGTGAAGTAAAATCCACAAGGTGCCCGTCAAATTCAGGGCCGTCAACACAGGCAAATTTGTTTTCGCCACCTACCCGTACACGGCATCCGCCGCACATACCTGTCCCGTCCACCATAATCGGATTCAAACTCACCCTGGTAGGAATGTCATACGCACGGGTAATTTCTGTTATCGCCTGCATCATGGGCAGCGGACCAATGGCATAGGCGCAATCGAAATGTGTCCCATCTTCCAGCATGGATCTCAGAATATCGGTTACAAAACCCTTTTGCCCAAAACTTCCATCATCCGTTGTAATGCGGCAAACATCGCTGACAGCACACATCTCGTCCTCGAGGATGATCAGATCCTTACTTCTGGCACCAAGTATTGTCGTAACATGGTTTCCGGCATTCTTGAGCGCTTTTGTCACAGGGTAGCTGACAGCTGTTCCAACGCCCCCTCCAATCACAACAACCCGACTGTTCTCTGCGATCTCTGATGCGTTTCCCAAAGGACCGACAAGATCCCTGATACAGTCTCCGCTCTCCATTTCAGCCAGAAGTTTGGTGGTTTTTCCAACTTCCTGTACGATCAGTGTGATCGTTCCATCTTCAGGGCTTGTGTCCACGATGGTCAGAGGGATTCGTTCCCCCTCTTCTTCAACTCTAAGAATGATAAATTGTCCTGCTCTTGCTTTTAAGGCGATTTCAGGCGCCTGTACAACGTAGCGCTTAATATTGTCAGCGATGGCTTCGTCGAAGAGAATAGTATTGTTTTGCATCGATGTTCCTTGTTGACGCTGTTTTTTTAACCCTACTAATTATAAGGGCTGGGATCTGTTGTTCATGTTAAAAACATAATGAATTTACTCCGCTTTTTTACTGATGTTGATACTATTTTGCCTTTAAAGGATACAAATCGGCTTAAAGTTCTCAGAATCAGATGCCTGAAAGAACAGCATCCGATCGTAAACACTCCCTGTCTATTTTTTCGCTTCACAGCATTGGAGTTGTCTGGATATGATCTAAATGCAAATATCCATTTTGCAGGTTTTTTAGCTCATTGTTGAAGGAGGGCTAGAGAAAAGATTAGCTCAATCAGTTTCCATTCACCGTTAGATTGTAGTGTGGAATGGCATGAAACTCCGACAGCGGCCAATAGACAAGGATTGCTTTTCCCAACAGGTCGTCTAATGGAACATTGCCCCATCTGGATGAATCATTGGAATTATTACGGTTATCCCCCAGAACAAAAACTTCGCCTTCCTCCACAGTCCACTCCCCTGTATACGCAGGAGTATCAGCAAGATAAGGCTCAAAGAGCACAATCCCATTGACACTGGTTTGCCCGTTCTGCACCACCACATGGTCGCCGGGGATTC
>Ga0272442_10005185_pt1 | contig 17520 bp, 19 predicted proteins | sample SSMForm2O_FD_200262 | JGI IMG/M metagenome (GOLD analysis project Ga0272442, IMG submission 200262) | Marine sediment archaeal communities from Little Sippewissett salt marsh, Falmouth, MA, United States - SSM-Form-2O | ecosystem: Environmental > Aquatic > Marine > Wetlands > Sediment ... | reverse complement strand
TTCTTCTTCTTTTAACATGGATTGTCGTTGGCAGTATTGTCTATATTTACACCCAAGAAAAACATCAGTTACATTGGAGATTACAAAAACAACAGAGAAAAGAAAAAGAAACTGCTGATAAAGAGTTAATAAAGGAATTAGTGGATTCTGAAAAAGACAAGATTTCAATAAAGAAAAATAAATAAAATCTATTTTAAAGGCTATAAGATATAAATGATATGAAATATTGTTTCAATATTAATAGAAAAAAGTGGTATGAAACATTTCAGAACCAATTCATTTTTTTCTCCTCTTTGCTTTTCTTATTTTCTCGTTTTAAGAATTCTTTTTGAAATTTTTCTATAAATCCATTCAATAGTGAAACAACTTAAAATGACCAATATCAATATCAATAGAGTTATTGGTGAATGATTTATCTCATAAAATGTAAGAACACAAAAGAATATAATACAACTTATAACCGAGGCAACGATGATTAAAGGTTTGGCACCTGTTTCTTTATAGAGTTTAAGATGTGATACATTGACAGCACCATAAATAAGAAGAAAAGATGCACTACCAAGCATTGCGATACCTTCCAATTCTAAAAAATTAGCAAAAAACAGGACAATTAATGATGTTATAAATAAGCCTTCGGTGCTTCTACCCCATATTTTACGTTCAAATATTTTTGGGAGTTCTCCATGTTTTGCAATGGTATAACTAACGTTTGCTCCACCATATAGTGTTGCATTTATTGCTGATGATGTGGAAAACAATGCTGCTATTGCAATAAATATAAAACCAATTTTACCTAAGAAAGGTTCTGCAGCTGCTGCAAGAGCATAATCCTTCGCACCTATAATTTCACCAATAGGTAAATTTCCAAGAACAGTAATTGATACAAGAACATAGATTATCAAAGTGATTATTACAGCAAGATACAATGCTCTTGGAAGTGTTTTCTTAGGATTTTTCATTTCTTCTGCAGTATTTGTTATCAGACCAAATCCTTCATAGGCTAGAAATACTATTGCTGTTCCAAAAAATATGTTTGTAGTCTGTGGTAGATTAGATAATGCAAGTCTTGAAGGATCTATGAATAAAAAACCTATCACAACAAATATAAAAAGAATTGCAACTTTTGTTACAACTATAAATATCTCTGATTTTCCAACTGCTTTTGCACCAACAAAGTTTATTCCTGTGAATACAAGTATTATTAGTGTAATGAAAATATTCAACCATATACCTGGTGAATCAGGTAGTAGAAATGTCATTGCATATCCACCAAATGCTTTTGCGTATAATGCAAGGGCAAAAACATAACCAATCCAAAGCAGAATATTAAAACCACCACTAAGAACATTATCTCCAAAACCTTTAACGAGAAACTCGACAGGCCCACCTGCAGAAGGATAAGTTGAACCAAGTTTTGCATATGAATATGTGCATAATAGAGCAATTAGCCCTGCTATCAAAAAAGATATATACATTGCATGACCTGCAATTTGAGCAGATACCCCAAGAATTGAAAATATTCCTGCACCTATCATTCCTCCAATTCCAATTGATACTGCAGACCAAAGACCTATTGATTTTTTATTTTTCATTAAATCATATTCCTTTTTATGTAATATATAAAATTTGATTTATTTTTTCGGAAAGGTGTTTAATATTTTTATCTCATATTTTTTAAAACAATTATTAAGATGAGCATTAAACAAATCATGTTTATCCCGTGTTAAAATATCTGCGTTGACTCTTACTGCTGTAGCAAGAAGAACAGCATCACTTGGGTCATGTTCTTTACAATTAAAATCTTTCATTATTGAAGTGACATACTTTTTTTCTTTATCTTTATTACCTGGGTGAATTGGAATTTTTAAAAGAAAAAGATTTGCTGAATTATGAAAAAACCTTCTCTCTGCCTCTTTTAATTTATCATGAATCCTATGTGTAACATGGATTAGTTCTTCTGCATTAAAGGATGTAATTGCACAAGTATTCTTTTTTAAGAATTTTTCAAATTGTTTATCTTTATTGTGTTCAAATATCCAAATAAAAAAACAGGTGTCTATAAGATAATCAATTTTAGTATTAAAATTGGCATGTGGTAATTTTTTTAATAATTCTTTCATATTTATTATCCTTTTATTTCTCCTGCTTTTTTTAGTGAAATTTTAGCAATAATTGGACCAATGAGTTCATGTATTATTGTTGCACCAATAATTACACTGATTATTACATCTGCTATTTGATTAAAGGTATTATTTTGTTTGATTAATAAAGCTAGACCAATTACTATACCTCCTTGCGGTATCAAACCACCTGCTATATACTTTTTAACTTTTACCGGTGATTTTGCAAGATGGGCTCCAAATTTTGCACCTGATACCTTTCCAACTGTTCTAAATATAACAAAAAACAATATTAGTATATATGAAGTTGATAGTACTGAAAAATTTAGATGCATTCCACTTATCGTAAAAAACAAAACAAAAATGAGTTCTTCTGTATATCTTTCAAGTATTTTGAATATCTTTTCTCTTAATCTGTTAAAATTTACTACGATTGCCCCCATTGACATAGTTGCAAGAAGTTCATCGACACCAATTATTTTTGCAACTCCAAAGCAAAGCAACAAAAAGCACACTATAATCACAATAAACATTCCTTCTGTTTCTCTTTTCACTAGCCATGTAATAGAATTGAAAATAAATCCAAAAACTATTCCTAATAGTATTGCTCCAAATATGACAAACAAAGGATCGAAAACGGAGGAAAATACGTCGAATGTTTTATTAATTATTAAAATTCCACCTATTGTAATTGCAAGGCTATAATTTACAATTCCAAGAGCATCATCAAAAGCAGCGACACCCATGATTGTCTGAGATACCTCCCCTTTTGCTTTATACTCATGGGTAATAGCAAGAGTTGATGAAGGATCTGTTGGTGATGCAAGGGCTGCTAAAAGAAGACTTATTGGTATAAAAACCACGAACCAAGTAGCATTTGCGATATTTAAAAAAAATGGAGTTATACTTAAAAAACCTAAGAATACTGCAAGAAAAGAAAACTCTGCTTCAAAAAAGGTAATGCTAATTATTTCTTTACCCAGTTTTTTTATTTTTTTGTATAATAGTGTTCCTCCAACTGAGAAGGTTATAAATGAAAGAGCAATATTTGTTATAACATCAGTATGTTCATTAAAACTCGAGGGGATTATATGAAAAAGTCCTGGGTTTAATAGTATCCCTGCTAAAATATAACCTGTGATTTTTGGGAGTTTTATTTTTGAGACAATTTCACCAAGAACAAAACCAGTGAATAAAATTATACCTATAATTAGCAAAGATTCCATCTAATTTTTCTCCCCAGATATATAAATTAGATAAGGCTATTAGTAATATCCTTAGATAAATAATTATCTAAATTTTAAACATAAATTTAATTAGATTTATGCAATTCTAAAATTACTGAAAATGGAAGGTTTTGATATGAAAAAAGAAAATTTAATAGGATTAATACTTGTAATCGCAATTGTTTTTATTATTTTTTTAATTTTGATATTTTCTAGCGCTGAAAAGAAGGACATTGAAGTAAATGTACTGGATATAACATATGAAAATAATCAATATTTTGTTAATATTTCTCTTAAAAATAACCAAAATAAAAAAGGCTGGATATCCGATACATATTTAGAAACAGTGGAAGGAGGAGTTATTGATTTAACTGGGGCAGGAATAGATAAAAAAGTTAACCCTGGAGAAACAACTTATATACAATTATTTTCTGTAGAAGTTACAGAAAGTATTATTGATCCTCCCATTACATTGAGTTATACTGTATTTCCAAGTGGAAAAACATATTCTGTTAAAATTTAAAATAAAATACATAGTAAGTATTTGGAGGATAAATAGGAATATTGAATTTAAAAATATGACAAAAAGGCATCCGGCTTTTATCGGCTCATACTTTATTGGATTACGAGGAGTTTTTGCTGCCCTTACAATATCATATTTTGTTGCTGGTATTATATCAAAATTTGTTCTAAACAAAATTATTTTATCAAAGGAAAAATCAAATAAAGCTACATCTTCTTAATAATCAGTAAGTAGAATTTTAACAGTAAAAAATGTTAATTTTCTACTTTTAGATATTTTTTAATTTTAATATAGGACTAGAAAAAGCTATTAAACTCATCCCAATAATCAGTATAGTAATTCTAAAGGCGACAGGTGCTATTCCAAACCACATTAAAGTAGCACCTATTAATGCTATTAAGATCCCTAGTATAATTAATATTTCAGATATTTGTTTTTCTTTCATGTTATAACCTCTTAAATTTCATTAAAGAACTGCTTCATTTTTTTTCTATATTCATCAAAAGCTTGTCTTCCCTTTTCAGTTAATTTTAACATTGTATGAGGTTTTTTCCCAATAAATTCCTTAATAATCTCAATATACTCTGCTTTTTCAAGCTTACTCATATGAGCAGACAGATTTCCAAAAGTCAGTCCCGTCTGACGCATCATGAAAAGAAAATCAGCACTTTCAACAACATAAAGATGCGCCATAATGTTTAATCGAGCTGGTTCATGAATTAGCTTGTCAATAGTATTTGGAGTATGAACGTCATCGCTAATCTTATTTTTACCTTTTGACATTTGGTAACTCCACTCTATCTATTGGGTAATTTTTTATGAATTTGATAAGTGTGAATATACCATAGATAAGTATTAGAGTCCCTGATATTCCAAAGCTAATTATGTAATGCAGTGGATCTCCAAAGATAGGTTTTATTAATGCTGCTAAAGGGATTCCTAGTCCAATTGAAACCGCATATAGATAAAAATGGGTATAATCCATAATGTATGCAATAACACTAAGTAGAATAAGAGCAAATAATCCTGCACCTACTGGTACTATATAACCTCCTATCTTAACATTATAAACACCTAAATATGTTAGAACAACTATTATCACAGTTATTGGAAAAAGTATTGCAATTAAAAGTCCGATTTTTTTTCTTGATTTAGTTCTTTTTTGATTGAATTTTGCAATTCCAATTCTGGGGATAGTAATATAAATTTTTCCAAGAATGAGTATTAAAGGAGCCGGTAAAACTAAAAAAATTATGTAACTAGGGTATAGTATTTCTCTTAAAATTGGAGCAATAGCAATAAAGAATATCATAGAACCATATGCCATATCATATAGACCATCGGTAAAGGTAAATTGATATGTTTGTTTCTCAATTTTTTTTAAATCTATTTTTTCATTCATTTTTATCACTGCATTACATATATGTCATTTGTACTATATAATACTTTGCATTACAAAGTTATTTGTAATAATACTGATTTTAAACTAATTTAATAAACCTAGAAAAAAGGTTTTTTTTATAACTATTTACTGGTAAAAATATTACTAGATAACAAGATATGATCTATTTATAAAAGATTTACAGATTAAAAACCGTTAGTTTATTTTTAAAAAAAATAAAAGAGAATATAGACTCTTTGTATTTTTATTTTTTAATTTGTAATCCTATATTCTCACATAGATTTTATGGATTTTTCCATACCGTTATATTTTTCAAATCTAATGAACGTTTTATAGATAACAAACCAAGACAATGTTACATAAACTAAAGCAGATAACCCTAGAAATCCCTCTAAAGACATCAAATAATAGGCAGGTATTATAGGAATATAAGTAAAAAGGAAAAACCAAAACAGAAATTGCCAAGCATCCTTACCTTTTCGACTCATCCAATTTAACATTTTTTATCACATCCTTCAACTATAATTTAATATTGGATGGAATAACTTATATAATTTAACCGGAACAAACCGGAACAACTAGAAATTTATGTTTTTTTAGTAAAATTGTGCTGGAGACGAGATTTTAACCTGTTTTTATCGGTAAAATAACAGGTTTTTCTCTTTAAAGACTGAAATTACAAAACTCCTTAAATTCACCAAGTAATAATGCTTCAAATGTTGGAATACATATATTAATATTTAACTGATTTAAAAACAATATGAAAAAGTGGTATGAATCTCTTTTTGAGAATTATGGTAAAAACTATGATAATGAAAGATTTACAAAGGGAACAATAGGTGAATGTGACTTCATTGAAAAGGAAATAGATTTTGATAAATCACTGAAAATAATAGATATTGGATGTGGAACAGGTAGACACTCGATTGAATTAACAAAAAGAGGATATAATATTATAGGTATTGATTTTTCGGATTCGCAACTAAAACAGGCAAAGGAAAAAGCGAAAGCACAAAATTTGGAAATAGAATTTCTGAAATATGATGCAAGAAAATTACCTTTCAAAGATGATTTTGATTTAGCAATAATGCTTTGTGAAGGTGGATTTTGTTTGATGGAAACAGATGAAATGAATTTTGAGATATTAAGAAATGTTGCTGAATCTTTAAAGAATTCTGGCAAGCTGATTTTTACAGCACTTAATGGATTATTTCCCCTATATCATTCAATTGAAAAATTTTATTCTTCAAAAACTGATAAAGGAAATACTAATTGTAGAAAAAATACTTTTGATTTAATGACTCTTAGAGACCATAATATTACAACAGTAGAAGATGACTCTGGTAATAAAAAGGAATTAGAATGCAATGAGAGGTTTTATGTTCCATCTGAAATTACATGGTTGTTAAAGACTCTGGGTTTTAAAAAAATTGATATTTATGGAGCAAAACTTGGTGCTTTTTCAAGAAACGATGAACTTACAACTGAAGATTTTGAGATGCTAGTTATTGCTGATTACGTTTCCCAATGTTGAGTATATAAAAGAATGCAGGGGACGAGATTTGAACTCGGTTTTACCAGTAAAATAATCAAGTTTTCTCCTGTTGACTAATTTTCATGGTTAATAAAAATTCCTCAACATCATTAATAAATTTCAATGTACTTTTTCAATTTTTTTTTTGTTAATGGGATAATTTTATATAGATATCTCTGTTACTTATAAATATGGTTCGAAAAAACGAACGTATGTCCGATAAAGTGAACATAACACCTATGGGTTTGCACATTCTTATATTTTTAGCACGAAATCCAGATAAACAATTTTACATTAGAGAAATAGCTAAAATTATGGATAAAAGTGTTGGCGGAACTCATAAAACACTCAAATCATTAAAAGAGATGGATTTTATTAAAGAAAATAAAAGTGGAAAAAACATTTACTATCAAATCAACCAAATGGATCCTTCTGTTAAGAATTTTAAAATATTTATGACAATAAATGAATTAAAAACTTTAGTAGATAAACTTAAAGAAATTTCAGAAAAAATTATTCTATTTGGTAGTTGTTCTACAGGGGAAGATACTTATGAAAGTGATATTGATTTACTTGTTTTAACAAATGAAAAGGAAAAAGTCAATAAGAAGATTATTAATAAGAAATTAAATAGAAAAATACAAGCAATTATTGTAAACACAGTGGATTTAATGAAAATTAAAGAAAAAGACAAAGGTTTTTATCATGAGATAAATAAAGGAATTACTTTGTGGAATGTTAAAAATGAATGATTTTGAACGTTGTATAAAAGAAAGACGATTAACCAAGATTAAACCTTCAAATGAGATGATTCAAAAAGAAGTCAAGAGTGCAGAATATGATCTTGAAAGGGCTAGAAATAGTCTGGATGAAGATGATTTCAAATGGGCTGCTGTGCAATCATATTACTCTATGTTTCATGCTGCAAAAGCATTAGTTTTAAAAAGAGGGTATCGTGAAAAGAGTCATTTTTGTTTAATTATTGCTTTGAGAGAACTTTATGTTAAAGAAGATAAATTTAATGCAGAAATGGTTGAGAATCTTGAACTTTGTATGAGTTTAAGACATGAAGCAGATTATGGGCTTACATATCATCAAGAAAGTGCTGAGACAGCATTAAAATATGCAAAAGAGTTCTTAAACGAAGTATTAAATCTAATATAAAAAAACTCATTTTTCTCCTGTAAAAATGACAAAATAGTGCAGGGGACGAGATTTGAACTCGGTTTTACCGGTAAAATAACGCCCCAAGTATTGAATTTAAGGTATTTTTATATTTTATCACAAACTATACTTTTTCATCTCCCGAAGCCATGAATCTCCTTCTTGTAATTTATGAATTATATGGGCAGGCATACCAGCAAAATAGATTTCTAATCCTCCTTTTTTTGGATGAGCAGGCCAAATAAGAACTTGGTCGCCCAAATCATGGGGTATGACAGATACTGGTTTCCCTGAACCAAAGTCTATGTCATAGATAGGAAGACTTGAAAAGTTATTAATATGAATCACTGTTGGTTTTTTTGAGTGTAATTCTGTAAAATCAAATGGAAAAACAAGTAATTTGTGATACATTAGGTTAATACTCATTGTCATTATTTCTTTTACTTTTTGTGAGGGTGTTTTCCTGATTGGTTCAATGGTTTGATGGATAATTCTTGCAATTTCATCAACACTTGCACTTGCTAAAAAGGATGTTGTTGTGATGAAGGTCGATGCATTTCCTACAAAGTTTGATGGAATACCTTCAAGATGATTACGTATATTTGCCACTGTTACTTGTTTGCATTTGGTTTTTTCATCATGTTCAAAGAGTTTTATGCACATTTTTGTAATAAATGATGAAAGTGCTATATTTGTACTGCAATTAAAAGCATTATCAGTTGATACTTTTTCTTTTAATAGTTTAAGTGATGTAGGAGATATATAAAATGCGTTGCTGCGTTCTTTCAAGATTCCGGAAATAAGTTTTGGGAGGAATCGTAAAAAAGATAATTTAGGGATTTTTTCCCATCCATGTTCATATGCAGTTTTTAAAACCTGATCTTTGGTGCGATTCTCCGGAGCAGGAATTAATGACTGTTCCAGGAGAGGTGGTTTGAAATCCTCTTTCTTGCAGATTTTTCCCCAGTTGTATACCATTGTATAAAAACTATCTCCATCCATAAGCATATGAGAGCATTGTATACCTAAAATACTCCCATTTTTTAACGTGGTAATCTTTATACTCATCGGTGGATCAATACCACGCTTTATCTTAGGAGGTTTTATCTCTGAAGTAAAATGTTTTATGAGGTTTTCCATTTTATAGACATCTTTTATTGTTAAATCTGATTCATCATTAACAGTGAACGGAACTCCATCGTTGGTAAAATAAATGGCTTTTTTATCCTTCATCCTTCCTGAAAGATGGGGATAATAATTAAGCAGTTTCTTAAGGCCTGTTTTCATGATATTTACATCTAAGCGCTTATCAAAAATCCAAGTTCCCCTGATTACCATTGGATAACATGAATGATCCAATAAGGACAATTTCCATTCCTTTAATGGATGGATATTCTCTACTGCTCTTATGCATTCAACAGTGGCTTGTTTATTCATGATTCAAACGCCTTCGGTACCAGTACTTATTTATTTTACCGATTACTAATCATCCTCACAATAATAAAATAGCACATTCGGATTTATAATTGTTCTGAAAAAAACATTATTTTATTTACATAGTAAATAAAAAATGCAGGGGACGAGATTTGAACTCGCGGACCTCTACAGGACAAGGCCCTCAACCTTGCGCCGTTGACCAGGCTTGGCTACCCCTGCAAAAACAGAGAGTCTCAAAATAATAAATACAATATTTATCTTTTCTGGTACTAACTTTAAATATTATTTAAATCAACACCGCAAATATCACTAAGTTCCTTATGAAGTGAGGTAAGACGTCTTGCATATTCATTGTGACCTTCTAATAATGCCTTTTCAACTGCCTTTTCAATAGTTTGTTTTCTATTGTTATCAATCAAAGAATCTGCATGACATACAATTTTTTCCTCAAGTGTTTCAGGAATATAATCCTTTGCAGGAAGACCTAATCGTTTAGCCTCATCAGACTCAAGTCCTGCACCAATGTGCCTTTTAATAATATTAATTATTTTATCTGGCAAACCCAACTCTTTAGCAATCTTCACGCCCTCAATTGCATGACTAATCTCATGGGTTTTTGAACGCCCAACATCGTGAAGAAGTGCACCTGCTTCAACAAGCTCAACATCAGCTTTAGCTTTTTTTGCAATCTTTACAGCAATATCTCTTACAGCTTTACAGTGGTTGATTACCTCTTCAGAGCATCCACTTATTTCAAGATAATTTAAACATTCCTTAGGACTTGGTATCTTATCCATAATTAAACCTAACTATCCTTTGATATGACCCTTTTCCCTTTATCAGAAGGTAGGATTTCTATTTTTCCATTAAATCTTTTTTTCTGCCACAAACCATTCGTGTATCTATCAAGAAATATTGAAAGTGCGGAAACCTCAGAATGAGGTTGGTTACCAATTGAAATATTAAAATCAGCCTTTTCATAAATCAAGGGTCTTACCTTTTCTGCTCCAACAATTATGAGCAAATCCTTTTCCTTATCAATTTTTTTTATTGACTTAGTAAGTTCCTCACCATACATCGTAAGATGAACAATTGTTCCATTCCACTCACTTAATGTTTTTTTAACATTAAATCCTGACTTTATTTTAAAAGGTCCTCCAAAACGGGTGCAAATTGAGTTTATTGTATCCTCAATTTTTTTATCCTTTGAATCGATAAATATATTATCAGCACCAAAAGCCCTAGCTACAAGAGCGACATGTGTTGTTATTCTCTTATCTCTGCTTATTCTATGACCTATTCTTAAAACTGTTATCATTTTACTACAAGAAACATGAAAAAAGAATTCAATTAATAATTATTCCTTTTATTTTGGTTTGTAACTACCACTAAACGTACCATCTGTGTTTTGAATTAGAACTGTTGCACCTTTTTGCTTTGCTATCTTTCTTGCCTGTGTTATTGCACTTTCTTTTAACCTGTGATGACTATAGATCTTGCCATGCCCTCTAACAGCCCAGTCACCCTTCACCTGACCGGGCTGGGGTTTGCTTACAACATAAATAACATTTGGCGGTTTTTTTGGTGGAGGGATTTTCTTTCCTTTTCTTCTTAAAATTATATTATCAACCCTTTCTTCAAGCCTTTCTATAGGTTTTACGACCTTTTTTACTTCCATGGTGTCTATATTTCTCTCAATTGAGTGCATATCTCTCCATATTCTTTGATCTGTTAAGGCTTGTTTGCTTCTCTTTATTGCTGATTTAGATCCTGTATAAAGCGTCTCTTTGTATTCTGCTAAAATCTCCTCTTCTTCTTTTAAGTTCTGTTGTTTGCTACTCTCAATTTCAATATCTTGAGTCTTCTCCTCGTTAATTGCTTCTTGGGGCTTTGTTTTTTCCTCCTCTTTTGATTTTGACTTACTAAATAGTTTCCACCTTGACATTTAATAAAGACCCCCATATGAACTTACAGATTATTTGATAAGTCTTGTTTGTTGATAAATCTTTTTCTTTAATAATAAATTATTTATTTTCTTCTTTTAGATAGATATATCTTGCTTTGAAAAGAATAAAAACAAGCATAATAGTAAGAGCCATAATAAAGGCAATAATAATTGACCAAGGAATACTTACATCATCAGAACCATAGGATTCGCTTTTTTCTATAACCTTACTTCCTACAACTGCAAATGTTGAAAATCCTGGGGATGCTGCTGTATAAGATATAAATGTCTCATTTTCACTTGTAAGAGTTGTTGATAGGTTTTGCCACACACCATCATGGTATCTTATTAGTATTATCGTATATTTATCAATCTCATTATTTGCTATCCAAGTTTTTTCTACCTTAAAATTAAAATTAAGCGAGCTAATTTCTTCCTCATCTATAAATGTGTTATTAGAGCTGAGTTTTATATCCAGATATTTATAGATAGACACATTCTTTTTAGGTGGGTCTATTATCTCTTCAGGTTTGTCTTTAAGTTTTATTACTGTTACTTTTACCTCTTCAATATCTGTTGAAGTAGTAAGTGTTACACTATTGATATCTGCAGATGATCCTAGTTTTACTTCTGTTTCTATTCCACTTGTTAAATCTCCAATTGTATTTTCAGTTTTTGATACAATTTCATCTGTTGTAACAATCCTTTCATTTGGCGCATAATTATAAGTTTCATCAAATAAGGTCTTAATAGAAGAATCGGCCGTGTTGTTTCCCATAATTAAATCTGAATCATCATAATCTGTTGATTTATCATCATCAGAAGATTCATCACTAGAGTTAGAGGTTTTATCATTGGTATTATAAGTGCTATCAACTGTATCTGTCGTGGTATCATCAGCGAGTGTTGAATCACCATTCGTATCTGTTTGTGTATTATCTACAACAGTTGATTCGCCATCAGTATCAGAGGAGGTGTCATCATTACTAGTGGTTTCACTATCAGAACTTGTTGAGGTATCATCCTTATCCATTGTACCGGAATCTGAACCAGAGGGAGCATCACCAACAGCAGGAAGACTACCACCTGAATCAGATGTTTTTGAGTCACATCCAAGCTTATCTGAGGTGGTAATTGATGCAACTGTAAAAGGCATAATCAGAAGCTCAACAATAAAAAACATCACCATGAAGTTAATTAATAATTTTTTATTTAGAATATTTTTGTAAACGTCCCTGTAATTTTTAATTCTCCTCAATATGACACACCCATTTTTCCTCTTAACATGTTATATTCTTCATATTATCATATTTATATTCTTCGTGTCGAAATGTCAAAGTGAAATAATAAAAAAAATACAACAGATAAAAAGGTAAATAATGATTTTACTATTCTTTAAAAATATCAATTATTTCTTACTTAAAATCTTATCAATTTTTTGTTTAAGATCGGGAAGTTTAAATGGTTTTTCAATGAAATCTTCTGCTAAAAAACCACCAGCATCCTTTGCAATTTGGTCTTTTCTTGCAGTAAGAAAGATAATTGGAAGCTCATCACCAGATTTTTTCTCTCTAATCTTTTGAAATGTTTCCCATCCGCTCATAACAGGCATTAAAATATCAAGGATTATTAAATCAGGAACTTGATTATTAGCAAGAAGCTCAAGACATTTTTTTCCATTTTCAGCAGTAATTATCTCATAATCAGCACCGAGACTTTCCAGTCCATTTTTAATTGTATAAATAACACCAGGATCGTCATCAACAACCATTATTTTATTTGCCATCCTTCCTACCTCTAATGCGAGATATAATTAGTCCTTAACTATTTTTCCCTGTCAGACTTTAACGTAAAATAAAAAATCGACCCTTTTCCAACACCCTCACTATCTGCCCAAATCTTACCACCAAATTTTTCAACAATACGCTTACAAATAGAAAGACCGAGACCTGCCGAATCCTTAAGATTTACAAATTTATCAGCTCTATAGAACTCATCAAAAATTCTTTTTAATTGATCTCTTTCCATACCTTTTCCAGTATCCTTTACAGATATTGTTACAAAATTATTATCCTTTTTTGCATCAATAGTAATTTTTCCGCCTTTTTCTCCCATGTACTTAACAGAATTTGTAATAAGGTTGTGAAATAGTTCTGCAAGTCTTAGTTTATCAGCGTTTACAAAGATATCTTTTGAAATTTTGTTTTCAACATCAATTCTGTTTTCTTTAAACAATAGTTTCTGTGATTCAACGACACCTTTTGAAACCTCAGAGAGATTTAATTTTTCAATATCAAACTTAATATCTGAAGACCTAAGCTTTGCTAGTTGAAGTGTCTTGAAAATCAAATCCCTCATATATTCAGCGTTCCTATTCATAAGCTGAAGTGCTTCCTTTATTTTTGGGTCCTTTTCTTGCTCAATTAGTGTAGGGAGAAGACCTACTAATGGCTGTAGAGGGTTTTTTAGATCATGACCAAGTTGACCAATGAACTCATCCTTTCGTTTTAATAGGTTTTCAAGTATCTTATTATATTCAAAGATTTTATTCCTTGATTCCTTCAAGTCTTCTGCCATTTTATTGAATGCTGAAGCAAGATCACCAAGCTCATCTTTAGATTTTATCTCAACCTTCGTATCAAGATTTCCTTTTCCAATGATTTTTGCGCTATCCCTAAATGTGATAATTGGTCGTACAATTGTTCGACTTAACAGATACAAAATCGTAAAAATAAGTAAAAATAAGCCCACAACAGAAATAAGTACTGTCCACCTAACTTGGGAATCAAGCTCTTCTTCAAAATGAAGATAGGCATCATTCATTGATAAAACAAGCTCGTAAGTTCCTTCAATATCTCCAGTAAAATTAATCGGATGTAGCATTATTAGCTCATGAGAGTTTTTGTTATGCTCTGAAATAATATAGATATGATCCTCTTCAAATGCATTAATATTACATGCTATAGCATCTTTGTCAGAACCTTGAATATATGGATTTGATTCTTCTCCAATGGTTTCATTATCAGTTGAATAAAAAACAAAAAGATCATTTGTTTCATCTGCAAGATTAATTGTGATTTTTAAAATGTTATCACTATAATCAGGTGGAATTGATTTTAGGAATTCATCGGTTTTATTCTTTAGAATATTCTTGTCATTCAGATTTGTACTATTTCCTATTATTGCATTTAGAGCTTGAATATGAGATGAGGATGTTTCATAATATGGGTTTTCAAAAAATATATCCTCATAATTAATGGTGAAAAAATAAAGATTCACAAAGCCAATCGATGCTATTGTAATTGCTGAAACTATAATTACAATAAGAGTTAGTTTTAGTGATAGGCTGATATTTATTTTTTTTTTCATTATTTTCTCGCCTTATTTAAAATAAATACTTTAGGAGTATGAAATCCCATCTCAATTATGAAAACACTTTTTAATTTATAATAATTTGGAGACAATATCTAATCAAGAAGATTAATAAATAATTTTTAAATTAAAAAAAATTTTATTAAAAATGTCCTCTTTAAAAGATTAAGAAAATGTTTATTAAGATATTAATTATTTAAATGTATCATAGAGGAGAGAAATATGGAAATTTTTAAAATTACGACCATAATTTTTGCAATAGGATTGATTATTGCATCAATATTATTAGTCATAAATTTAGATGGAAATGAAGATACATCTGAAACAAACCAAGAATTAATTTCGCTCAAAGCAGATCTGCAGGATAAAATAAATAAATTATCTGAAAAATCTGAGGAACTCAATATGTCAGAATCTTTTTTAAATTCATATCTAAATGGATTGGGAATGTACTATACTGCTCTTGAGTTTCATGATAATGTAACATATAAATATGATCAGGCTCAAGAAAGATATCAAAGTGGACATTGGAGTAATTCTTTAGCGTGGTTTTGGGATACCAGTGATTGGTGTGAATATACAAAAAATAAATATCAAGAGGCAAGTGATGTTTTTATTGAAGCTATGAAAAATACGACAAATAATAATTATGAGGATATCTGTAATATTTATGCAAACATGATGAATGTGAGTTCAATAGCAATAATTTATTTAAATGAAGCGTGTGACTTATATGCTGATTCATGTGAATTTTATCTTGATGGAGATTATGATGGAGCCCATGAAAGTAAGGATAATGCTGTTATAAAAATTTCATATTATGATGAACAAATTGATATCTTTAACGATTATCAATTAGAATTAAAAAATATTCTTATGAATGTAAATTAAAACTATAAAATAAGAATATTTAAATTTAAACAAGAAAAAGATAAAAAATAATTTACTATATCATGGGCTCGGACAATTCAATAGTATGGATTCAGGGGCTTGTGGTCTAGTGGTTATGACGTCGCCTTCACACGGCGGAGTTCGCCGGTTCAAATCCGGCTAAGCCCATAAAATATAAAATAACGATATCAGTTTTTCAAGCATTGGAAAACGTTCAAATAATCGTAATAACAATAGTTGATGAACTGCTCTGGATTTTTGAACTTTAATTGTAAATGTGTTTTCTAAACCCTGTAGTCCTTTTTCATCCTCAGCTTTGATTATTATTGTGTATTCTCCTAGCTCATTATAGGTATGACATGCTTCTACTGCTTCTCCTTCAGGAAAATAATCTGTTTCTTGAGTGTCACCATCTCCCCAATCGATTAAATATCTAACCTGATGTTCTTCAAAATCTCTTGAAACAAATAACCAGCATAATTCTACTCCTGGAGGTCCTTGAGGTGTACCATATATCTCGGGTTGGGTTGGTGGTGCATTTGACTCTGCTTCAGTTGTAAAACTCCATATGGGACCTGTCTTTATTTCACCTTGACTATCTTCTGATATTATTTGCCAGTAATAAGTGGTATCTAATTCCATTGTACCTGGATCATAAGCTGATTGAAGAATATTTTCTTCTACTTGTGGAGGAGAACTACTAGTTCCGAAATATACATCATAATATACTGTATCTCCCTGATTTGGATCTCCTCCTGTCCAGGTCAATATTTCTTCAATTGATACCTCTGTTGCTCCATCTACAGGATTGGGATTACTTGGCGTGTTCGGCGGAACATTTTCTTCAGTTGTGAACTGGAAAATTTGACTAGAATTTGAATAAATATCATCATTTACAATCACATACCAATAATAAGTTGTATCAAATTCACTAAAATTATCATTGATCTGGTCGTATGTTCCATCTTCAACATTTTTGTTACTTGCAAATATATTCCATGAGCCCTCACTGTTACTATACCAATTAATGCTCATTATGTCACCATCAGCATCACTTATTGATATTTCGAGTTGTGGTTTAATTTGTATGTTAGTACTACCATCTTCAGGATTTTCATTAAAAATTTCTGGTGGCTGATTATATCTGCATTGAGCATCTGCATCCTCTGGAGCTGTTTCATCTTCTTCACCTGTTTTTTTTCCTATACTATAAAATTCATAATATCCAGTGCCATTGGGGAAGTTAAAGTTCCAGCTCCAAGGATAGGATGTATCAGGATTAGATAAATCATTCCAATCCTTCCAACTTGGAATATTAAATGTAACTTCTTTCCAAACAATCCATGGTATATCACAGGGTACATGAGTCATTTCAGAATCTTCATTTTGTCCTTCTGTAACACGTATATTAAAACCTGATGAATCTAAGCTTGATCTACCTACTATGCATGGATCTCCACCATAATCGTCTAATGGATTTGTAAATAAGACTGGTGTTGAACTATAACTATTGCTGAAACTTACACTAGACCAAGTTCCAGAATCTGGGTCATCATCAACTTCTTGTTTAACAGCACTCTCAAATAAATCACTCAAACTTCCATACTCCACTGCAATATAACCTGCTGTTACTGGCCCAATATTATTACCATAATCATCATATTCCTCCCAATAAACTGAATAACCAGTTGAACCCATGGAATTCTCAGTATATCTAGAGGACCCGACATTCGTTTCTTCCTGTATTGTATCAACCACAACTGTATTTTCTGGAAAAGATTCAATAAATGTTATATCTTGTGGTGAGGTACTCGTTACATTATAAGTTCCTGCTTCGACTTCAACACCATCTATTGTCCAGTGTCCTTTTTCCATAACAAGATATCCAACGTCTTCTGTAACAGTT
>Ga0272442_10005183_pt1 | contig 17522 bp, 14 predicted proteins | sample SSMForm2O_FD_200262 | JGI IMG/M metagenome (GOLD analysis project Ga0272442, IMG submission 200262) | Marine sediment archaeal communities from Little Sippewissett salt marsh, Falmouth, MA, United States - SSM-Form-2O | ecosystem: Environmental > Aquatic > Marine > Wetlands > Sediment ... | reverse complement strand
CAACACCTTACAGCCGACACATACCGTTGAAGCCATCACCGGCGCTACCCAGACGTGCAACGGTGTTATGAACATGCTCATTTCAGATCTCCCGTTTTATTATCAGGTGGTGACGTCCAACCGGGAAATCATTGAACATTTTGCAGCCGAAAGGGGCCGTCATGGCAGCGCCCGGGATTCGTGACATCATCAGAGAGGATCTTTGGAAGAACAATCCGGTGACCGTACAGGTGCTCGGCATTTGTTCCACACTGGCTGTCACCAATCTGCTGCTCAATACCCTGATCATGGGTCTGGGATTGACTTTTGTAACGGCTTTTTCAGCATTGACGGTTTCTCTGCTGAGAAATGTCATACCGCCCCGCGTTCGTATGATTGTACAGACATTGATTATATCCAGTTATGTGGTCGTGGTGGATATCACGCTGAAGGCGTATGTGCCGGATATCAGCAAGGCCCTCGGACCCTATGTGGGACTGATTATTACCAATTGCATTATTATGGGCCGGCTGGAAGCATTTTCCTCTTCCAACAAGCCGGTCCCGGCCCTGATGGACGGGGTGATGTCGGGCATCGGCTATTCCTGGGTGCTTCTGGTTATTGCGTTTTTCAGGGAAATTCTCGGATTTGGAACCGTTATCGGCATTCCGGTCATGGATCCCCTGATGAAAGCAATGGGAAGCAGTGAAGGCTGGATACAGTGGTCTTTTATGATTATGGCCCCGGGCGGCTTTTTTATGCTGGCTGTTTTTATCTGGGTGGCCAATACGCTCTCTGCCAAAAAAGTCACACATTCCCAATAAAGGGACATCATTATGGAAAATCTGTCTCCCTGGGTGCTCTTTTTTGCCGCCATTTTTACCGGGAATATTCTCCTGACCTATTTTCTCGGCATGTGCTCATTTCTGTCCGTGTCCAGACAGGTCAAAACAGCACTCGGTCTTGGTCTGGCCGTTACTTTTGTGCTGACCATCACTGCGGCGGTAAATCATATCATCTATTTCCACGTCCTGGTTCCTCTGGGGATTGAATATCTCAGGTACATTGTGTTTATCGGTGTGATTGCAGCCACTGTTCAGTTTCTTGAAATGTTCATAGAACGGTATTCCGAGGTTTTGTATATCAATCTTGGTATCTTTCTTCCGTTGATTACGGTGAATTGTGCCATTCTCGGGGTTTCCCTGTTCATGGTGATCCGGCAGTACACGTTTATTCAGAGTGTTGTCTTCGGGGCAGGCAGCGGACTGGGATGGCTGCTTGCCATTCTGGCCATGGCCGGCATTCAGGAGCGGCTCAATGAAAAAAAGATCCCGCCTCCGCTTCGCGGTCCCGGCATTGCGTTGATTATCACAGGCATTATGGCCATGGCGTTCATCGGTTTTTCCGGTATGGTTCAAATTCAATAATGGTGTTGTTTCCCGAATGATTCATCAGATTATACTAACAGTTGCCGCAGTGACGGCAATAAACGTGGTTCTGGCTGTACTGCTGGTGATTGCCGAACGGTATCTGGCCGATTTTGGCGAATGTACACTGACAGTCAATGACCAGAAGAAACTCGATGTAAAAGGCGGAAGCACGCTGCTGGCAACATTGTCCCGGGAGAAAATATTTCTGCCATCGGCATGCGGAGGGAGGGGGACATGTGCGTACTGCAAATGCCGGATCCAGAGCGGCGCCGGACCGCTGCTGCCAACGGAAATCCCGCTTTTAAGCAGTGAGGAAATTGAGAACCAGGTTCGTCTGGCGTGCCAGGTAAAAGTGAAACAGGACATGGCCATTACGATTCCTGAGGAATTATTTGCAATACAGGAATTCCGGGCCTCGGTGAAAGAGATTCGACGATTGACGCACGATATCAAACTCCTCCGTTTGTCTTTGCTGGATCCCGGAGAAATCAGTTTCAAATCAGGGCAGTATATACAACTGAAGTCGCAGCCCTATGCGGATATCAGGGAACGTGTGTCGCGTGCCTATTCAATTTCCTCTCCGAATCATGTGAAAAATGCAATCGATCTGATTGTCCGTCTCGTGCCTGAAGGAATATGCACCACATGGGTTCATGAGTATCTCAGAGAGGGAGAAACAGTATCCTTTGTCGGTCCCATGGGCGATTTTTTTCTGCGGGACGGCAGGGGTGAGATCATCATGGTGGCAGGCGGTTCCGGAATGGCGCCCATGGTTTCCATACTCCATGAGATGATCCATACAAATAATGAACGGAAAGTCACCTATTTTTTTGGGGCAGTAACCCGCAGGGACTTGTTCTATCTGGATGAGATGAATGCATTCAGGCAAAAGCTGCCCAATTTCAAGTTCATCCCGGCGCTGTCCGAACCATTGCCTGAAGATTCATGGGACGGGGAGACGGGGCTGATCACCGAAATACTTGGCAAATATCTAAAAGGAAAAGACACATCGGATATGCAGGGATATTTATGCGGCAGTCCCGGGATGATACAGGCATCCATTCAGGTTATGAAAGAACATCATATCGAGGGTGATCGAATATTTTTTGATCCGTTTGCATAAATGCAGTTACATATCCGGAGTTTGAGACAGGGATGAAACCGACACCCCACGAAAAAAAGCAGTGGTTTGATTTTCTGCCCGGTGCGATTTCGAAAGACGGCTTCCTGGGGAATGACAGGAGGCAAATTCACGACATTGTACAGGATGATGAACGTCATCTCGAATACCTGGGATTGAATCGTGAGGCCATTGCAGACCGGCTTCAGTATTTCATCGAATCGGGCAAAAAGGGTCTGGAAAAGAATGTGGATCTGGGCGATTATACGGTACAGGTACGATGGTCCAGAGGCATGCAGCCCTGCCCATTCGGGGAACGGGGATTGCATCACAAACTTGTGGCTTATGTGAAACACAAATCAAGTGGCCGTGAACTGCGGTTTACGCAGCTCAATGTGCACATGATACGTGAGCATGGCTTTTTCGAAGGAAGCGGAAGTACATTTCGAATGGAGCCCGAAATACTGCAGGTGTTCATGACGTAATGCCTGATCAACGGCAAATATGCCATTACTGTTGCGCCCCTCCTGGAAGGACGGTTACAGGGCGTATACGGACACGCCACCATGGTTTCGTTGCATACAGTGATCGTTCACCCCATGGATTTGGATGGTTCTTGATTGATTGGTCGTCAATCCATCCGCCAGAGGCGGATCACGATATTACATCATTTGAGTATTGAAGATACCGCCCGGGGCGGATCAAGCCATAAAGTAACTTGAGTATTGAGGATACCGCCAAAACGATGGCGGACTTACGGCCCGGACAAACCGGCACATACGTGCCTGTGCGCCTGAGGTGCACCACCCCCTGTGGTGGCGGATATTTTCTACCCAACCTCCGGACCATCCTGAGGCGTGAAGATCCTGAACAATCCGGCAAACCGGTGTGCCGTTTCCCCGCAGCCCCGTTACACGGGCATTCTGAAAGCAACCACCCCGGTTGAGGATGTTTACTCACAGGAGGGCATCACAATGATGAAAAAGATGGTTTTCTTGATACTGATCATTTTGTCACCGCTGGCATATGGAGATGATACCATACGCGGAACATACGCCTATACATACGGTGACAGTGAAAGTCTGATATCAGCCAGAAAAACCTGCAAAGATCTCGCGCTGCGGGAAGCCATTGAATCCTATCATCTCTATATACAATCTTCGAGCCGGATTGATAACTTTCAGACGGCTGAAGATATTATTCAGACGATATCCGCCGGATATGTGCATGATATCAAAACCGTGAATCAGGAAGAGGAAGGAAGAACCATCACAATAACGGTTGAAGCCGTTGTGAATCCGGAAGAAGTGCAGAAACTGCTCGAGAACCGGATCGAAAAAGAACCAGCCATGGCCGAAGAACCATCCGGATCCGTGGATGATACGGAAAATGCCGCAATGGCTGACAGCTTGATGACCGATAATATGGATCCGGTCAATGATTTTGCCGCTTTCAATGCCGTACTCGACCGGATTCACAATGCGGGCAAAGGCGGGCAGTGGGTAACAGCCTCGATATACATGACAAAACTGACTGATATTTTGCGCAATCAAAAACCGGAAACCCCTTATCAGAGACTGATGATCCAAACGATGAAACAGTATGTTGACCTTCAGAAACAAATGATTCATGTGAAAAATCTGGAGTTACAAAAAAAAGTCCTGCAGGCAAGGGCAGGAATCCGGAGTGCTGCCTATCACGCCGGGCTGCTTCAAAACAGTATCAACGGCCTATCCGGACTGACGCAATTGCCCGATCAAAAGAGAGTCGCCCGGGATATGCTTGTTCAACGGTCAGAAAAACTGATTCAAGAAGTGCGAAACAAGACAAAAACCGTCAAAAAGCTGCGCAGAGGCTGAACGGGTGCTGCAAACAGGGAATGATGTGTTTTATCCCTGGCGGACACAATGTTGGCTGTCTTTTTAACGGCACATCCGGAAATACAAGGTGAATCCATCTTGATTGATCTTCAAACCATCCGCCTCAGGCGGATGGTTACCGATACCGCCAGAGGCGGATCAAGCGATCATATCATTTGAGTGTTGAAGATACCGCCAAAAAGACGGCGGACTTTCAGCCCGGACAAACCGGCACATGCGTGCCTGTGCGCCTGAGGCGCATCACCACCTGCCGTGGTGGATGTTTACTCAGGATAAGATTCAGGTATCCCCCCAAAAAATAACGGTATATTCCATGGGACGTTCAAGATCAAAATGGACCGGAATGTGCCCCGATGGTACCCAAAAAAAGATCCGGAATTAACCATTCTGCAATTCCTTGCAGTGATGAGCGACGAGGGGAGACAATGCGGAAGCACACGGTGATATCGATTCGTATCACGATAATACTCATGCTCCAGTGCGGATTGTCACTGTATGCGGACGTGGATTATGTGCTGAATCCCGTGACAGTGACGGCCTCAAGATTGTCGAGTCCGCGGACCGGGCAGTTACGGGAGGTTCTGATACTGGACGCCGACCGGTTACAAAAAATGCCGGGAGAAAATATACTGGACAAACTCAGATATGCGGGATTGCTGACGGTTCGCCGGCGAGGCATCGGCGGGGTACAGGCCGATTTTTCTGTGCGGGGATGCACCTTTGAACAGGTGACTGTGATGGTGGACGGCGTCTGCATCAATGATCTGCAGACGGGGCATCACAACGGGGATATTCCTGTTCCATTGTCGGAAATACGCTGCATCGAAATTATGCCGGGGCACGCTTCACCCATGTACGGTTCCAGCGCATTCGGCGGCGTAATCCACATTCTCACCCGGCCGGTGAGCCGAACAGAGACGCGGATCGGTTTGTCAGCAGGCAGCTATGGAACCGTTGGCGCGGATGCAGTGCAGGAATGGCGGACAGGATCAGGCGGACATCGCATTCACGCAGGGATACGGTCTTCACGAGGTTATCACTACGATACCGATTACCGGACATGGTCCGCGGGCTACACGTTTCAACAGGAAAGCCGTACCTGCCGTATGAACGCACGAATTGATTATATGGATAAAAATTTTGGCGCCAACGGGTTTTATGCAGATTTTCCATCCCGTGAGGAGACGTCCACATGGTTGGCGAATATTCAACTGTCATGGCAGCCGCAGCCGTTTTTCAGTATCCGCAGCAGCATTTTCGGACGGATGCATCGGGATGATTTTATTCTGGACTGCAATCAGCCAATGCTGCATCAGAGCTGTCACGAGAAGCAGGGATCAGGCGTTACCATACATGCGAACAGGTCCCTTTCCGGCAAGGCAGAACTCGTGGCGGGGGGCGAATGGCGGCATGACCGGTTGTCCGGAAGGGTGATGGGAAATCATGGTATTTCCAGGTGGGCGTTATTTTCCGAAATCGGCTGGCAGGTACATTCACGGATTTTGTTCAACGCGGAATGCAGGCTGGATTATCAGGATCTGTGGGGATCTCAATGGAATCCCGCTGCGGGCATCGGATGGCGAATTGCCAGAGACATCAACTGGCATTTCTCCGCAGGAAGAATATTCAGGGCACCCAATATGACGGAGTTGTATTATCGGTCACCGGCCAATCATGGAAATCCTGAGCTGGCGCCGGAATATGGATGGTCACTGGAATCAGAATGGAGACAGATACTGAGCAATGACAAACGCTTCTCCCTGGCGATTTTTTATCGAAGTGAGTCCGATGGCATTGACTGGATGAGAGAAAACACCGGCGAACCGTGGCAGGCTTTCAATATGGGACAGCGGCTTGTCACAGGAATAACCGGAATGATTCATCTCCCTGTGTTTTCACTGGGAAGCGTTCAGACCGTATATACTCTGATGGATCAACGGTGCGCCCATGATTTGAAAAATAGTTACAAATACAAATATTCAATGTACAGGCAGCAGTTACAGATTTCTGTGCTGTGCAGGGAAATCGGAAAAATCACGCCTCTGGTCATCCTTCAGATGAAACACAAAGAGAGCGAAAAGCCGTTCTGGCTGATGGATATAAAATGCTCCAGGGATTTTTTCAGGGGATCACTTTCTCTGGGATTATACAATCTATTCAATACGGACTATGAGGAGATCCCCGGTGTTCCCATGCCCGGACGCCATATTCTGCTGGAATGGCGCCGGCATGGATTATTTTCCCGGCAGGATGGTAACCGGTAAAAGGAAAGTCTTGGAATTGATGGCTCTTTTTATTATTTTATTCATTGTTTGTGTGTAAATAAACGTCGGTATCCTGTTGACCAGATGCAAGCTTTCAGGAGGTAATCTATTGAGTACGGATATGAAACATCAGAATATCAATCAAATGGCAGTCAATACCATCCGGTTTCTTTCGGCAGATGGTGTGCAGAAAGCGAATTCCGGACATCCGGGAATGCCCATGGGAATGGCGGATTGTGCCTTCGTTTTGTGGTCCCGGTTTCTGAATTTCAATCCTGCGGATCCCCGGTGGCCCAACAGAGACCGTTTTGTTCTTTCGGCAGGCCATGGATCCATGCTGATCTATTCAATGCTCCATTTATCGGGTTACGATCTGAAAATGGAGGATTTGAAACAGTTCCGTCAGTGGGAGAGCAAAACTCCCGGTCACCCGGAATACGGGGACACACCCGGAATCGAAACAACGACAGGACCGCTGGGACAGGGCATTTCCAATGCCATCGGTATGGCTCTGGCTTCAAAGATGATGGCAGCCCGTTTCAACAGGGATGAAATCCCCATTGTAGATCATAAGGTCTATGGCATATGCGGTGATGGCGATCAGATGGAAGGCATTTCATCCGAGGCCGCCAGTCTGGCAGGGCATCTCCGGCTGGGCAATATTATTTTTATCTATGACGATAATGAAATCACCATTGAGGGAAAAACCAGCCTGTCCTTCTCGGAAGACGTGGGCAAAAGATACGAGGCGTACGGGTGGCATATTGCGCGTTGTGACGGACACAATCATGAAGAAATCGCGCGTGCCATCGAATCCGGGATTGCTGAAACCGGCCGCCCGACACTGATCATTGCAAAAAGTCATATCGGTTTCGGCAGCCCGAACAAGCAGGACACGGCAGATGTTCACGGTTCCCCCCTGGGTGATGAGGAGCTGGACCTGGCCAAACAGAAACTCGGATGGCCGGTCGAACCGCGTTTCTTTGTCCCTGAAGAAGTCCGGGTGCTGTTCCGCAAACGTGTTGAACACAATCAGAAGATTCATCGGACGTGGTGTCAGCAATTTGACCAATGGCGCAAAAAATACAGTGATTTGGCTGAGGAATGGGACAGCATGATGAATAAATCACTTCCGGATGATCTGGAGAAACAACTCATGAGCGTGCTTCCGGATAAACCCGCTGCCACACGTGCCATTGGCGGAAAAGTATTGAATAAAGCGGCGGAACTGATCCCCGGTCTGGCAGGGGGATCCGCAGATCTCGCACCGTCCACAAAAACATTGATCGGCACTGCGGCGTCGGTGAGTCCGGGTGAATTTGACGGCAGGAATCTTCATTTCGGCATTCGCGAGCATGGCATGGGTGGCATTCTGAACGGCATGTCATTGTACGGCGGCATTATTCCGTATGGTTCCACCTTCCTCGTGTTTTCAGATTACATGCGGCCCGCCATTCGTCTCGCAGCCATCATGAAGACCCAGGTGATTTATGTATTTACACATGATTCCATTTTTGTGGGAGAGGATGGACCCACACATCAGCCTGTCGAGCATGTGGCTGCACTGCGGGCCATACCCCATCTGTGGGTGTATCGGCCGGCAGACGGGGTGGAGACTGCCATTGCGTGGGCGCATGCCCTGAAGAGAGCCGACGGTCCCACGGCCATTTGTCTCACCAGGCAGACGGTTCCGGTTCTTGAGCGTTCCGCAGGTTTTCAGAACAGCCTGATGCAACGGGGCGGATATATTTTGTCCGATACGGAATCACCGGATGTTATTCTGGTGGGAACCGGTTCCGAGGTGGGTGTGGCCGTGGATGCGAAAATCATTCTTGAAAAAAAGGGGATCATGGCACGGGTGGTGTCCATGCCCTGCCTGGATATTTTTCAAGAGGAAGACCAGGCATATCAGACGTCCGTAATCACGCCGGATATACCGGTGGCGGTGATTGAGGCGGGTGTCGTTCAGGGATGGCACGGCATTACCCGGTCACCTCTTCTTTTTATCGGCATGAACCGGTTCGGTGCTTCAGCACCGGCCTCTGTCCTTGCAGAAAAATTTGGATTCAACGGACCGGCCGCAGCAGAAATGGTCGAATGCTGGATCAACGCGCTATAGTATGTCAATACCAATGATGATGAAATCCCGGCAACAGGTCCGGGATTTTTTTAGGGATTTGATTGTGAAGAACAGGAACAGTCACCGGATCAATGAGGAGTGGTTGGTGTATCGGTTCCCGTGTTTGAAAAGTCAAAGTGGATTGAATCCAATACCAAAAAAAGTGCAGGGGCAGATTTCTTTCTGTCCCTGCACTGTGATAATTGGATGCATGCCCTGTTGATGCAGCCCGTTTCAATGTTCGGTGTGACGGAGAATTAAACGGGACGGATCCATTCACTGGATTCATTCAGTGAGAATGAATGACTGTCATTTTTGCCCCAGTGTTCCCGTCGTATTTCAGAAACCCGATGCATCCGTACCGATTTGATACGGTGCGAAAAACGTTCGATGTATTTTACCTTTGTACCGCTGTCGTTCATGATGACATCATCAACACCGAATTCCCTTCCGTTCTTCAAACGGATTACATAATCACTCATACTCCACCTCCATTTAGGGATTTTTCAACGTCAGATTTCGTCCGGATACCGTTTGTGCTTTTCCAGCATTGACAAGAGCAATTCTTTTTCCTGTTTCCCCGTTAAACATGGACGATGGATGCACGTGCAAATGATGATAGAAGGGAGGATTTATTGGTGTGAAGAACGAATGATGTCTTTCATTGCCTCCCGATTTGTACACATTACCAAATGCAATCGGGATGCCCGGTTATCACACAAGGCCTTCAACAATGAATGCACTTACTGGCATGTGTAAAAGTGCGCTGCGATGAATCTGTGATATTACGAAAGAACGCTGGCTGCATGCCAACGTAAAGATGCGGGTGCAATGGATGTTTAAGCAGTCCAGTATCTATACCGGTTCCAGTATACGTGTTTCGGAATGATTTGTCAAGTGAAATAAATGACACAAATATGTCATTGGTGACACAAGCCTGTTTGAGACTTTTTGATTATGAAATGGATGCCCGGAATACAGGGGAACCAGGGTGATGATGCGACCTATACCTGGAGAACGCCGTCCTTGACGATCGTCTTCCCGTCAATAACCAGTGTAGGATTCAGCAATACGGAATCATAATGGCACTTGACCGAGATCTTGCCGCCGAATGAAATATTATTGCCCAGTGCAACATGAACACTGCCCAACACTTTTTCATCTTCCAGGGTACATCCGGTAAAGACTGCGTGGGGATTGGTACCGACTCCCACTTCCGCGATATTGCGGCCCGGACGTCCGAAAGGCCGAAGCAGTGTCCGGACTTTTTCTGCGTCACCACCGCCGGTAATACGGATTACATATCCTTCTTTGACGCGCATACGGAAGGGTTCGCTGACTTTACCGATTTCCGGGAAGGATCCGTCAACAACAATCAGGCCATTGCAGGAATTGGCAGCGGGTGCCGCGCATCCTTCGCCTGCGGGCAGATTCGAAAATTCGCCTGGCTCATGGATCATCCCCGTATCCGCATGTCCCCGCATTCTCAGAAGGGAGTACCGGATATCTGTGCCTGAGGGTGTGGTCAGCCTGGCCGAACGGCCGATGGTCATGATATCTGCCAGTTTTTGACTTTTCCGGATCAGCGCCCTGTAATCGCCGTTCATTGTCCGGATCAGGCTTTCGCGGTTAATGCCCGGGAGGCTGGCAATTCGGGCACCTTTTCGGGAGGCCCTGCGGCGGGCCCTGGTGTGTGACAGCGAACGGCTCGTGATGATGACAATAACCTGGCTTTCCGACATCATATCAGCCACGGATTTGGGAGGTTCTGTTCCGTGATTTTCAACTTCCGGGATGATAAGCAAATGACTTTTTTTACTTAAAATCTTTGCTTCTTCATAAAACGCATGTCCGATTTTGGAAAGAGGATCATCGACAATGATCAAAAGGGATTCATTGCGCCGGATCTTCAGGCAATCTGTCAATGCGGATCGTACGGCATGCTGTAGATTTTCCATGGTTTTTCCTGGAGAAAGGGATTAATGCATATAATGAATGAATGCGGTCCACTCATCGAATTCGTACTATATGGTGTGCGAACAGAATTGATTCAATTCGCTTATCGAACGGCTGTTTGAATATTTTTCGGGTGGTATGATGTCAAGATGTAATTTTATTTCCCGTCTTCTTTCCAGCAGATCAGCTTATGGTACAGCAGAACTCTCAAAAAAGCTGCCAGACGTTCATAAACGGGATTAATTCTCTCTCCAAATTCCTGTAAAAGGCTTTCCCCGATGGCGGAAACAGAACGCTTTCCGTTAAATTGTTTCCAGACATGGCTTCCAAATTCATCCAGATGTATTTTGCGATAAGCGGATACTCCCATCGCTGAAAGCCATTGCTTTAAACGGTCATTATGAAACTTGGGTTTTAACAAGAATACTGTCCCGTCCTTTTTATTTTGCCATTCAACGGACGGGACAGGTGTCAAGTCCAGGATGTTCCGCTCCCGGATATTATGCTTTCTTGCCATTTTTAAGCGGAATACGAATAAGTACGTAACCGACAAGTGCAAAAATGATCAATCCGAGCCATGGATTTCCATTTTGTATCAGCTTTGGAATCGGGGACTGACCCCCGCCGGCAATGACAAAACCTGCAATGATGATGGCGATAATGGCCTCACCTGCGATGAAACCCGAAGCCAGCAGAATGCCTGTGTTTTCAACTTTTTCATGGTTCAGTGATTTTCCGGCCACGATCTTATCAACAATGGATTTGATAATACCGCCGCAGAAAATACCGGCTGTCACATAAAAGGGGAGATACATGCCGACGGCGATCAGCATGATGGAAGGCGCCCCGATAATAATCAGACCGACACCAAAGAAAATACCCATGATAACCAGCGGCCACGCCATTTCACCGCCGATAATGCCCTCGGAGAGTGCGGCCATCAGACTGGCCTGGGGCGCAGGAAGGTCGATGCTGCCGATACCGCCATAGGCCGAATGCAGCATCTGAAGCGTAACACCCATTACCAAAGCTGCAGAGATAACACCGACGATGACAGCCATCTGCATGGCCCGGGGCGTGCCGCCGAGAATATGTCCCACTTTTAAATCCTGCATAATATCGCCGGCCACACCGGAGGAGCAGCATACAACGGCAGCCACCCCCAATACTGCGGCAATACCCGGAGCACCGGTAACACCGATGGCCGTCATCAGAAATGCCGCAACGATCAGTGTGGACAGGGTGATTCCCGAAATCGGATTATTTGAGGATCCGATGGTGCCGACCAGAAATCCGGCCACAGCCGCAAAAAGAAAACCCGTAATGGTCATTACAATTGCGGCCACAATGGCACCCAGAAGATTCTGGCTGAGAAAGTAATAGATAACGGCAATCGGGATAACCAGGGCAATAATACCGATGGTTGTGACTGAATAGGGAATGTCCTTTTCAAGACGGTTCGTTTCTTCTGTTTTGGATTTTCCGATCTGTTTCAAATCCTTGATGGCCCTGGCAATACCGATGGACAGAGATTTTCGCATTTTAAAAAGAGTGGTTACCGCACCGACAAGCATGGTTCCCACGGCAAAGGGTTTGACCTGGTTGGCAAAAACACCGGCGGTCACATCGACCCATCCGGATCCGGCAGCCACGATATTTCCAAAACCACCGTTGATGAAGATAAAAAGCGGCACCATGACCAAATGCCCGAAAACACCGCCTGCAAAAGTAATCGATGCCAGCTTGGGCCCTATAATGTACCCGACGCCGAGAAGCATGGCGGAAGCTCCGGGTGTTTCGATATAGGCGCCTCCGGTGGGATTGGTAACCAGCTGCTGGTCACCAATACCCAGCTTGAAATTCGGGACCTTGATGGGGAAAAAACCCTGAACCGATTCCCGGACTGCATACAGGCCGCGCGGATTTTTGAAGAGTTCAAAAAGACCGGACAAACCCATGGCGCCGAATACATATTTTGCGCCTGTTTTTTCTCCCTGTCCGGCTTTCACGATTTCAGCACAGGCGACACTTTCGGGAAACCGGAGGGTTTCATCTTCGATGAGGATACGTCTCAGAAATATAACAAAAAGGACGCCGAGAATACCGCCGGTAACCATTAAAACCGTGCTTTCCATATAATGTATGTTGTTCCATATCGGAATGCCTGTGGCAGGATTTTTGGCGATCAGCAGCGCCGGAATTGTAAAAATAGCGCCTGCAGCCAGCGCCTCTCCAACGGCCGCGGTTGTCCGGCATGTGTTCTCTTCAAGGATGGTGCCTTTGAAAAGGCGCAGTATGGCCATTGCCATGACAGCGGCCGGAAACGTGGCGGCTACCGTCAAACCCACTTTCAGTCCGATATATGCATTGGCTGATCCCAGAACAATCGAAAGAATGGCACCGAAAAATACCGCCTTGAAAGTGAATTCCTTCATTTTGGTTTGTGCGGGTACGTACGGTTTGAATGCAGCAGGACCGCTGGAGGACCGGGTTGATTTCGCCATTGGGAGCTCCTTTTCGACAGTCGGTATGTGAATCACGAGCCGTTTATTTGTTTTCTAACATAAAGGGAAAATCCAAGAAAGTCAAGAAAAAACTGTCCGCGTGCCCGGGTTAAAAATTGACTTTGTCGATTATTTTAACTATTTTGAAAAATATAATAAAACACCATGAACAAGACGGATATGCGGGTTTCGCTTCAAAACGCCGGCTCGACCGGAGGTTTCTGACATTATCCCGGAAAAATGAATCAGAATGGTCGTTGACTGAAAAATAATTTTCCCCCATAAATTTCTATCGAACCCAATTTGGCAGCCATCCGCGACATTACTTTTGGACAGTATATTCACCGTGATTCATCCATACACAGGCTGGATCCGCGAACGAAGATACTGGCAGGCATGATATTAATGATCACCATTTTTGTGATCCATCAATTCATTGTTCTTCTTTGTTTTACGGCCCTCATAGCCGGTGTTTTCTATGCGGCCCGTGTGTCCCCGTTGCTGGCATTGCGGAACCTCCGGGCGTTCTGGGTTCTCTTTTTGTTTACCCTGGTTTTGCATGGCTTTTTCACAGAGGGCGAAATCCTCCTGCGCATCCCGCTGACGCGATGGACGCTGTCAGAGCAGGGTGTGGTTCAGGGATTCTTTTATACATACCGTATCGCTGTTTTTATCGGAATATCCGGTTTGATTACATTGACAACGTCTCCCATGGCACTGACCGATGGTGTCAGCCGGTTCCTGTCACCTTTTGTCCGTTTCGGCTTGCCGGCTCAGGCCATTGCCATGATGATGTCCATTGCACTGCGTTTTATCCCGATTCTGGTGGAAGAGGCCGACCGCATTCGCAAGGCACAGATTTCACGCGGTGCACGTTTTGAAGGATCGCCCGTCCGGCGGCTCAGGCAACTGATTCCTGTTGTGATACCCCTGTTTCTTTCCGCTTTCAGGCGGGCCAACGATCTTGCCATGGCCATGGAATCCCGGTGCTACAGCGGTGATGAAAGTCGGACGAGCTATACAGTACTGCGATTCGGTCGCAATGATTTTCTGGCAATGATCACTGTGGTTTCCGGATCGGGTATGGTGGTTTTGCTGAATACATGGTTGCAGTAAGCAGGTCAGTCATGTCCGGACAGACAGTCAAATTGATCATCGAGTATGAAGGAACCGCTTTCTCCGGCTGGCAGGTGCAAAATAACGCCCGTACCATTCAGGAAGCGATCGAGGAAGCATTACGAAAAATAACCGGAAAAAATATCCGAATTACAGGTGCCGGGAGAACAGACGCAGGTGTGCATGCACTGGGACAGGTGGCCCATTTTTCATGGGATGGATGTTTGCCGCTTTCCGCATTTCACCATGGATTGAACGGCGAATTACCCGCGGTGATTCGCATCCTTCATGCAGAAGAAACGTCTCCGGAATTTCATGCCCGTTTCGATGCCGTCAGCAGGACCTATCGTTATGTGATAAGCAGAAGGGAACGGGCGGTGGGGCATTGCCTTTCCTGGTATCCGCGATTTGAATTTGAAATTGCGCCGATGCAGCGGGCGGCACTGTGTCTTCCGGGAAAACACCATTTTGAGAGCTTCTGCAAATCGGGCAGTCAGGAAACAGATTGCCTGTCAGAAGTATATGAGGCATCCTGGCGGGAGACAGCAGAATATGTGATATTCGAAATATCAGCCATCCGATTTTTCCACAATATGGTCCGGATTTTGATCGGAACAATGCTGGAAATCGGCAGCGGCAAACGTCCGGCTGAGGATCTCATGCGGATTCTGAATGCGCGGGACAGGAGTGAGGCGGGACCGACAGTGCCCCCGCACGGGCTTTATCTTGTTCGGATCGATTATAAAAAATGAAAGCTATTACGAATTGATAATAAAAGACTTAATATTTAATAAAGAATAAGATACAATGCGGAAAAGACTTGATAAAAATGAAAATAGATTGTATTTTAAAATTGTTCATTAAAGCAAAAATGTGGCAGGCGGTCATGAAGAAACTCTTGATATTATCGGTGTTCCTGTTTGGTATTTTAACATACTGTTCGGGAGAAAAGAGCCCGGCCGGCAGTACGGAAGACTTTTTTACGGAACTCGAAGACTCGTCCGGAGCCAGGGCATCCATAATCAATGATTCAATTTACAGATCAAGGCAGAATGCCATCACAAGGGCCGTGTCCCGGGTCAGCCCGGCTGTCGTGGGCATCAATGTGACACAAATCAGACGTTTCCGCGAGCCGTCGCTTTTTGAAAATGATCCATTCTGGTACTGGTATTACAGGCCTCGTGAATACATGCAGAAAGTCAAGGGTCTTGGATCGGGTTTCATTATTTCACCCAATGGATATATTCTGACGAATGAACATGTGGTTGAGAGAGCAGAAGAAATCGTCGTAACGATGACGGACGGGAAGCACTATCAGGCCACCCGCGTCGGTGAGGATCATGAAAACGATATCGCTCTTTTAAAAATTGATGTATCGGATCTGCCTTTTATTCCGCTGGGTGATTCGGACGACGTTATCATTGGTGAATGGGCGATTGCGCTGGGAAATCCCTTCGGTCTTTTCGATGTCAATTCAAAGCCGACGGTAACAGTGGGTGTCATCAGTTCTGTCGGAATGAACTTCGGGGGAGGATCTGCCCAGCGTTCGTACCAGAACATGATTCAGACGGATGCCGCCATCAACAGTGGTAACAGCGGCGGTCCCCTGGTAAACAGTGAGGGAAAATGTATCGGCATCAATGCGTTTATTATATCGGGAAGTGAACGGCAGGGGACTTCTATCGGGCTTGGTTTTGCGATACCGATTAATCGTGTCAAGCAGCTTCTTCCCGATTTGAAAAACCAGCTGGCCAGGGCCAGAGAAGGTTTTGAAACCGGTCTGGAGGTGGAAAATATCAACTGGCTGGTGGCATCCATGCTGGGGATATCACCCGGAGACGGTGTTATTGTATCCGGAGTGGAATCCCGCAGTCCGGCTGCCAGGGCCGGCATACAAGTCGGTGATGTCATTGTTTCCATGGATGGTATCCGTGTCCGGTCCTCCGCCGATGTGCTGGAAATTATTGATAAAAAGGATCCTTCCCAATCATCCAGCCTGATTCTGGCTGTGTTCCGGAACGGGAAATTGTACAAGGTTACACTGAAAATTTAAGAGGGGAAATCGCGCCGGGGGGCTGCGATATTGTCAGACAAATTCGGTGTTGTATACGAAAGTGACCAAACTAGGGAGGAGAACGTCATGAAAAGCGGATACCTGCGAATTGGTCTGCTGTGTGCGATCATCAATACGCTGACGCTTCATGCGGCCCAGACCCGGATTGACAATCTGGGATATCTGGCCAATTTCTATGTGCGTGACAATTACAATATCTGGGGTTTCCCCTCAACCATTGTGAATTACCCGGACCGCGTGTTTTTTGAATCTCTTTCCGGGGACGGACTGTGGAGTGGCGGTGGAAATCTGAAAGTATCCAGTGTGATTACCCTGGGTATGTATTTCCGGGATCACGAACGGCAAATTGCCTATGCAGATCCGGGTATTGAATTGGACGGTCTTGATTTCTTTATTAATGATGATGCGGCGATGCACCAGTTTGATGTATTCGCGGGATTTGACATGAATAATGTCGATCTTGGTTTTCATGTCAGTACATTTTCTTCCACCGCGTTTTACAATGATCCGAGTATCGCAAATTTTACCATCGAGAACAAGCTGTCCTCTTATGATGTGGAGGGGGGCATCAGCTTCAAAGCAGGAGACCGCAGTCGTATCGATGCCGCTGTAATGTACAGTACCAGCGATTTTTATTTTACGTATATGGGAGGAAGGACCCGTGCGCCCGAGGAATACAGCTCTTATGCCGTGGGCGGGAGGATGTTTTATGCCCATTCGCCCAGGGTGGTGATTGTGCCGTTTTTGGGGTATATGCAGGGAAATGAAGGGTACCGTCTCTTAATCGACGGCATGGATGGTGAATCCGGTATCCGCAGTCTTGTTGACCGGCATTCCCAGTATATTGTCGGTGTGGCGCTGGATATCATGCCCTTCAGGAAAAATCTGGTTACTTTTGCATCCGGTGTGGTCAGCAGCAGTATGACCCGTGATGCCACCTATGCCAATGAACTTTATATTCTTGCGGATGACCAGTCGTCCTATGTCGCGTTTCCGTTTTTCAGTCTGGGAGTCGAATCCTGGCTGACAAAATGGCTGGGTGTGCGGGTGTCCGCATACGAGCTGCTGGAAAAATACACC